>Ga0310695_10008274_pt1 | contig 16175 bp, 8 predicted proteins | sample RumenRJG_04DNA_FD_203882 | JGI IMG/M metagenome (GOLD analysis project Ga0310695, IMG submission 203882) | Bovine rumen microbial communities from Lethbridge, Alberta, Canada - RJG_04 (v2) (version 2) | ecosystem: Host-associated > Mammals > Digestive system > Stomach > Rumen | place: Canada...
GGGGAAGCGATATAGACCGCGTCGACGCCTTCGATGAAGGGGTCGAACGCGGTATGGGCCTGAAGCCCGAATTCTCGGGCGAAGGCCTCTGCTCCGGCCGCATCGGGGTTGAAGACCGAGATGACCTCAGCTCCGCTGACAATCTTCGACTCGGGCACGAAACGGCGCGCGATGCGGCCGGAGCCGATGATGCCGATGCGACAGGTGTCCTGCGTCTGCTCACGAAGCTGAGTACTCGAAATGCCTTCCGTACGCGGAAGATAGACTACCTTACAATACTCATTCAAGTAGTCGAACTTCCCTACCCAGTCCGAGCCGATGGCGAAGATATCGACATCGTACTTCTGGATATCATCAATCTTCTGACCCACATAGTCCTCGATGATGACTTCGTCGGCATACCCCGTCGCCTTCACGGCCTCAACGCGCTCCAAGACATTGTTCCTGGTGTTGAGTTTCCCACGTCCCTGGTCGAACGTGTCACTCGTAACCCCGACGATCAGGTAATCACCCAACTCTTTCGCCCTCCGCAGCAGGTTGATATGCCCCTGATGCAGCAGGTCGTATGTTCCGTATGTGATGACTTTTATCATGGATGATGATTTATTCTTGCTTTACTCCTCTTCGCTCGCCGTGCTCGGTTTCGCCCTTTTTGAGCACAGACCGGCCATATTTGTGCTTTTCGTGCTCGTTTTCGCCCTTTTTAAGCACAGATTCGCCGCTTTTGTGCTTTCCATACTCGATTTAGTACTCGTTTTCGCCCCTTTCAAGCACATTCTCGCCTAATTTGTGCTTTTCGCGCTCGTTTCGGTCCGTTTTAAGCACAAATTCACCGTTTCTGTGCTCTCAAAACACGTGAGGAATTCTGCAAAAGCTTTAGTGGAGTTACGCTTCTTCACAGATACATCTGTAATCAAAGCAATCGACCGCAAATCCACTTTGTGGACGAAATCTTCGACCGCAAAACGTATAACTCGCTCTTAGTCAATTCAAACATGTAATCCGCAGGGAACCGATTAAGGTTATTGCGAACAGCCTCATTAACGCGCTTCGTCTCGACACCATACAACGCAGCGACATCTGCATCGGCTATTACCGGTACATTCCTTAAAGTTAGAATCTTGCTTTCAACTTCTCGAAAAGGAATCATTCCTGTCTCTTCTGGTTGGCCTTTGTTTTCATTGTTTTTCATAGTTCAAGTTTTTGTTGTTTAAGCTTTCAACTAAGAGTAGTCTTTATACTGGTTATTGAGCAATATCTTTGTCCGCTCCATAGCGGACTGGTACTGAATTTCATTCATAATTATAGTCATGGCTTTCTCAAGTTACTGGCGCCCTTGCTCGTTATTGCCCCCTTTTCAGCACAAACTCGCGGTTTTTGTGCTATTTGTAGACGAGGGATAATGCTCAACGACGCAATAAACCTTTAATCTACTAGCCGTCCTTCCATCCCTAAGTTAATCTCGAGTGCTAACCGGTATAATGATACACATGCGTTGCACAGGGTCTCAACGGATTCCTTTGTTTCCATATCGACCGGTAATGGTATTACCTTCAATTTATTCAATTTCATATCAAAGTCCTCAGTATCCTTGAGTGTTCTCTTCGAGACCGAGCCACCTTGAGCCAGCTCATCTATCAACTTTCTGGGAGCATCTGACTTCTTCAACAACTCCAATACCGCCTCGCAAGTCTCATAGTCCTCATTCCGAAGCCCAGATATTCCTTTTATAAAACTAGCATACTGCTTCCAAGCCGCAAGAAAACCTTGCAGCCAATCAATACACTTTTGATATGATGGCGTTTTCAAGCTATTCATTTACTAGTACATTTCTGCCAGACAGAACAATTGTGCCTATCACATAACAAAGATTCATGAGCTAAACATCTCTCTTTTGAATCATCACTGGAACGGTCGTGTAAAACAGATCTTTATTCTATACGCATATCTTCTTTTATTGTCTCCACGAGGTTGACCGGAGGAAGTACAATCGAATTTAGAACGGTCCCTTCTGTCTTTGTGTGGATAATACCTCTCGCAGTCCCAACAGCGATAGTTGCCATATAGCGAAGAAAATCTACGGGGATCGCTCCTTTCTTTTTGATCTCGGAAATACCTTCGTCAGCTATCTGGAAATCTACAAAGATCTCAAGAATCAAAAGCGTCTTGTCATTCTGGACATAATTGAATCGTGAAGCGCATTTAACTGTGGAAAGATCCAAGCCAAGGGAGAATCCATATGATGAATTAACATCGAGCGCGGCTCCGTTTTCAAACAGTTCAGGGAAAATCGCGAACTGCTTGGTCTCAATACGGAAGATTCTATATGGGATAGTCATAACTAAGCTGCAGATATCAGTTCTTTAATCAATGCTTTCTTTTTCCCGGTCTGGCCAGAGGAAGACCATGAAGATGTGTGCTCACCAAAGCCGTGAAATGTAATACTTTCGGAAAGAATGAACGAATCGATATCTTTGAACTCGAGGATCGGGAGTTTACCGATGGAGAGCGAAAGTTCCACGAACTTGCTCAGTTTGTTGTCATAATCCCCCGAGAGAAGTTGAGAGACATATCCTTTCGTACAACCGAGATAATCGGCAAGTTGTGTGCGATTCATGTCTTTTTCCTCCATGAATCGTTCGATCTCAGCAAACAGTTTGAGTTGGATGTCAGATGTCCAATACTCTTTGCTTCTCAAAAGCTCTTCTCTTGTAATATCTTTCATAATGAATCGATGTATCCTTTCTTCAAACTGCGAAAATATACCTGGTCCTTCTTTTGATTACTCTTTGTTCCTCCTATGATTACAATCTGTCCACCAGGCTTTTCGATGGAGTAAACCCTTAGATGCTTCGTTTTGAATTCGTATTCTCTTACACCATCTTTTCCACTACTATATGGATGATACTTGTTCTTCGGCAAGGAACCTAGATTAGCAACGACATCCATATACTTATACATTGTCCGGATCTCACTCTGATAGATATCTTCCAACTCTTCAATGAAGACATCAAAAGGAGCGATGCCGTTTACCACAAGTTTGTCGAAAACCTGCTTCCCCCTTACCTGTTCCATTCGCTTCAAGGTATACCGATCCATATCTCTTGTGGTTCGTTTTGCAAATATAAAAGTTTAGTTCCAACTAAACAAATCTTTTTTATGTATTCAGATCCTGACTCTAATTCTATTCCAGCCCCTGAGTCAATTCGGCTCTTCAACCCCGCCATCCGTGCTGATTTTGCCCGTTTTTGAGCACCGCGACTCCGTTTTCAAGCCTTCCGTGCTCGTTTCGGTCGTTTGCGAGCACGAACTCGCTTTATTTATGCTTTCCGTGCTCATATTGGCCTGGTTTGAGCACGATGCCGCTGTTTTTGGGTCTGCGGTGCTCGTATTGGTCGCTTTTGAGCACCGGGGCTCTGTTTTCGACACTTCCGTGCTCGTTTTGAGCGTTTTTGAGCACCGGGGCGGCATTAAGCGTCAGGGCGAGGCAGAGCGGAGGCGGCGGGGCTGGCCTGGGCCGGGTTGGGCCGGGTTGGGTCGGACGGAGAGGGACGGGCGGGGCGGGACGGGGCCGAGCGGGCCAGTCCAGGCCGGGCTAGCCGCCGTACCTTTCCTCCAGGACGGCCCAGTCGACGAGGGGCCAGAGGGCCTGGAGCTGGGCGGCGCGGCGGTTCTGGAAGTCGAGGTAGTAGGCGTGCTCCCAGACGTCGAAGGTGAGGATTGGCTTCAGGCCGCGGGTGAGGGGGTTGCCGGCGCCGGGCTCCTGGGTGATGGCGAGGGAGCCGTCGGGGGCGGCGGCGAGCCAGACCCAGCCGGAGCCGAAGAGCCCGACGCCCTTGGCGACGAAGTCGTCCTTGAAGGCGTCGAGGGTGCCCCACTGCTTGACTATCTGCTTGACGAGTTTACCGGCCTGGTCCGGCGATGCCGGGCTGGGGGCGAACTGCGTGAAGTACATGTTGTGGTTGAGGATCTGGCCGGCGTTGTTGAAGACGGCGCCGTCAGACTGCCTGACGATCTCGTCCAGCGGGAGGCCTTCCCAGGGGGTGCCGGGGAGGAGCTTGTTCAGGTTGTCGACGTAGGCCTGGAGGTGCTTGCCGTGATGGAAGCTGATGGTACGGGCGCTGATCACGGGCTCCAGCGCATTGTCCGCATAGGGGAGGTTGATAAGTGTGAACATGGTCGGGAATTTAAATGGCTTCGCCTCTGCTCGCCTTGTTGGAAAGCACGGCCGGGAAGACCCTATAAGGGGTCTTTTCCAATAAAATACAAATATATTAATTATTTGTTGTTAAACAAACGAAAAGCGTCTCCAGCCCTTTTGGGACCGGAGACGCCGTATAATCAGGATAATTATTCTACTTCTACCGAGTTGGCGGAGCCGGGGGTAGGAAGGCCGGTGAGCCGGAAGTCCTTGCAGAGCATGTCGGTATCCGCGCCGTCCGGGAAGCGGACGAGGCTGCGGTAGAGGACGGGGGCGGCGGCGCCGGCGGGCCCGAAGGGCCGCCTCGCCTGCGGCAGCACGGCGATGCAGCCGCCGCCGTCCTGGACGCCCTCGAGGGTGGCGAGCTCAGGGCTGGCGATGGTGCCGTTGGCGCTGGAGCTGCTCTGCTGCGAGCCGTAGACTATGGCATCCAGGACCGCGCCCGTGGCCGGGTCGACGAGGGCGACGGAGCCGGCCGTGAGGGACGGGGCGTAGCCCAGCCCGAAGCGGACGGAGGAGTCGTCCTTGCCGACGATCAGGCGCAGGATGTCGCGCACGACCTCGATGCCTGCGGGCAGGCCGACCGCCTGATAGGCGGCGACGTCGGCCTTAAGCGGCGCATCGAGCCTGTACGGCGCGCCGAGGGGCTGGACGGCTTCGCCGCTGATGTGGGCGAAGCCCGTCGCGGGCTCGAACGACACGCCCGTGCCCGGGCAGGAGACATCGACGCTGACGGCGTGATCCTTCTTCAAAGGCTCCGTCAGCTCGATGATGCCGGGCTCGTGCGGGACCTGCGGCTGGCCGAAGCGGCGCGGCGCCGGCGGGTCGGAGGCTTTAACGAGCTCCTTGACGGTCACGACCTCCACGCGGTCGCCGGTGTTAACGGTGACCTTGGAGCCCGGGACGAGGTTACGCGTAACCTCTATAACCAGCTGAGTGTCACCGGCCTTGGCGGCCTGCATCAGGGTGCTCTGGGTGGACGGGGTACCGACCTCCGTCACGGTGACAACCTCGTAGTTGCCGCCGAGGCCTATGCCCATCTTCTCCCCTTTCGCGAAGCCATCGGTGGAGGTGACGGGGATGTTGGTCGCACCGGCCGGGATGTTCATCCAGGGGCCGGTGGAGACGGGCGTGAAGACGGTGGTGAATTCGCCGGCAGGCGTGCCGCGCTGGGCGATGCCGTACTGCGAGCCGTCGATCTCTATCCTGTCGAGCGCGGCGAGGTCATACAGGAGGTTGACCTCGCTGCTGCCCTTGGCGGCCGGGGCCGTTACGGCCGAGGCGCCCTGCTCGAGGGTGACGAACTCGCCGGGCTTGACGATAGTTCCCTTCGGGAAGGTGAAGGCCTTGACAGGCGTCCATCCGCTCCTGCGGATGACGACGTCAACGCCGGAGAGGTCGGCAGCGTCCGAGCCCGAATTATAGAGCTCGACGAACGCAGTCCTTCCGACCGCGGAGGGGATGCCGACTTCGTTGATCTTGACGGGCTCGACGCTGCGCACGCGCTCGACGAGCGAGGCTTCACCGCCCTTCCATTTGGCGGTGAAGCGGATGAAGCCCGCGGAGCGGGCCGCCGGCGCCGTAACGGTGAATACCTTGGAGGTATTCGCCCCGGCGCCCAGCGACGACGATGCGTCGCCCTTGCCGTCGAGCGTCCAGCCCTCAGGCAGCTCCGCACTGATAGTCAGACCATTAAGCTTCTTTCCGGTAGTATTGGTAAATGCGACAGTCACGTCGGAGCCGGAGCCCGGCGCGAAGGAGGTGAGGCGCGAGACGCTGAGAGGATACCTGCGGTATCCGGCTGCGGCGATGCCCTCCTGGACCTTGTTGATGGCCTCGTCGGTGGGATAGCCGAAGGTCATGACACCCTCGAAGAAGGTGCCGGCCGAGCCGTTGCCGTTGTCACCGCCGTTGCCAAGGAGCATTCCGCCCTTCTTGTGCATTGGGTAATAAGCGTCGCTTTCCGGGGTGTGCGGGCGGACTCCGCTGTAGAAGGTGATAAGCGAATCCTTCTGGGCGTCACCTCCGCGGAGGTCCCATTTATTGCCGCCTCCGCCGTTGACGAAGACCGACACGAAGTCCCAGTCGGTGATGGACGGGACGTCGTTCTTCTTGGCATTGTAGCCGGAGAACAGGCCGGCCTCCATGTCGGACATAATCCAGGGGCCGTCGCCGTTGCCGCTGCCCCAGGCCGTAGCAGTGCCGTAGTAGGTGGTCTCCATGGTGCCGGTACCGACGGCGCGGCCATTGGTGGAGGAGTTGCCGTAGTCGAAGCAGCAACCGCTGTCGTAATGCATGCCGTCGATGACGTAATACATGCCTTCCGGCTCGTCATCGATAGCCAGGCCGCGGGCGTTGTTGCAACGGAAGCCCATGCCCGGCATGATGTACGCACCGTAGACCTTGTGGCCGTCCAGCAGGACCGGGGCCATGTCAGCGATCGGCAAGGCGTTGAAACCGCCGTCGTCCGGCCCGAGGAACGTGCCGGGCGACGCCTGGACGAGGTCATTGCCCATTCCGGACTGGTCGAATATGACCGTTATGCGGCCCAGGGTTCCCTCCAGGAACCGGTCCTGCGCGGCGGCATCGGCATAGCCCGACGCGTCGGCGCCGATGTCGATGGTCTGCCCGTCGGAGTCACGCTGCACGCGGTACAGCGGGCCGTGGTATTTCGAATAGAGCAAGCGCGTGGTGCTGTGGGCGGTGACGCAGGGCGTGCCCCCGGCCTTGTAAATGTCGCAAGGCAGCGACTTGCGGCCGGGGCCGCTGCAGCACACAAGCACGATGGCGGGCAGCACTACGCACGCCGCCAGCGAAATGATGAGTCCAGGTCTTTTCATTGTCTGATTAATATGTTCGATCTATTTGCGTACGAAAACCGGGATGTTCTCGAGGGAGACGGGGATGTCATAGTACTTCCCTCCCTCGAAATGCTCGTTGGTCCAGAAGTCGTCCCATCCGCCGGCATTGGCGGGCAGGTACACCCTCCAGCTGGTGACGCCGGCCTCGAGTACGGGGCACACGAGGTATTTCGGGCCGAACATGTACTCGCTGTCCTGGCGGAGCGCCTCGGCGTCGTCACAGAAGTCGAATACGAGCGGTCTCATCATCGTATAGCCTTCCTCGGAGACCTTGCGGGCGCAGTCGATGACATACGGCTGCAGGGACTTGCGGAGGTTGATGTACTTGACGAATATCTCCTGCGTCGCCTCGCTGTACCTCCACGGCTCGGTGCGGCTCATGTAGCCATGCACGCGCATGAAAGGAAGGAAGCAGCCAACCTGGATCCAGCGGAGCATACGCTCCTGGTACTCCTCGCTCTGGTACTGGTCCGAAGGACGGAAGAATCCGCCTGCGTCGAAGGTCCACCAAGGGAGGCCGGTGGACATGAGTCCGAGGCCTCCGGCGATCTGCCTCTGCAGTGTGCCGAAGTCGTTGCCCACGTCACCGGACCAGGTCACGACGCCGTAGCGCTGGATGCCCGAGAAGGCGGAGCGCGTCAGGATGGACGGCTCCTCCTTGGAAATGCTCTTCAGGCCCTTGTACATCGTCTTATTCACCATAAGCGGATACACATCGCGGTAGAACTCGCCCGGAAGGCCGTCCTTGCCGATGGACCTGCCCAGGAGGTCGTCATTCTCCGGCTCGGTAGCGTCGAACCACCATGAGTCGATGCCGAAGCGTCCAAGGCTGTCGAGGAAATTCTTGCAATAATAGTCGGCCGCATCGGGATTGAAGAAATCAACCCAGTCCGTGCCGTCGATAAAGTAGCCGTTGCTCTCCAGTGCCTTGCCGACCTCGCTCTTCCTGTCGACCTTGGACCAGACCGACAGCATGAGATGGACATTGTCCTTGTGGAGGGCGTCGGTCAGGGCCTTGGGATCCGGATAATGGTCCTCGTCAAAACGCAGGGCGTTCCAGCCGTATTTGCCCCACCACTGCCAGTCCTGGACAATCACGTCGAGGGGAATGCCACGATCCTTGAATCCGGCGGCATTCTCGAGGATCTCGTCCGACGAGCTGTAGCGCTCGCGGCAATGGATGTATCCGAACATCCATTCGGGCATCTTGGGGACTTCGCCAGTGAGCTTGCGGTACGAGGCGATGCACTCGTCGGCACTTCCGGCGAACACCGTGAAATCCAGCGCCGTAGCGACGGGCGAATGGAAGACGGTGGCGTCCTGGGCCTTGCCCCAATACACCTTCGGCTTGTCGCCGCGCATTCCGCTGACCTCGAGTTTGTGCTCACCCGCGGCGAGGTTGACGATGACCGAAGCGGTGGGCGGCAGCCAGGAGTTGGTAAAGTCGATCACGGGCTCGCCGTCGATGGCGAGGTACTGCTTCCTGGACATCGTCTGGCCTACATCCAGGAGGATTGAATACATCCCGTCCTCCGGCAGCTGGAGGGTCTCCTCGAACTGGGTATTGAAACGCATCTCCCGCCTGTTGCCGAGGGTACCGGTGACATTGAACATCCTTCCGTCGGCCTCGGTCTGTATCTGCTTCATTTCCACGCAGTTGGGCAAGGGATTGAACTCCGTCAGACCGTAGTTGTTCCACAGCAGGGCGTATCCCTTGCTGGACAGGACCATAGGGATCGCTATCTGGGTGTTGACCTGGGTCAGACGCCTCGAGAGGCTGCGGATATCGAGATATCCGTCCTGGAACTGGCCGGTGCCGTACAGATGCTCGTCCGCGGGCGAGGTGAACGCCTGCGTGACGTCATAGCAGGGCACGCCGGAGACGGACGACTCCTTGATGCTGTGCGAAGTCTCCTTGAGTATGACCTTCCCGTCAGCGCCGTAGAAGGTCAGCACGTCCTGCGCGGGGCTGTACTCCACGGAGATGCCTTTCAGGGAATAGAGCGTGCCGCCCTCGGTCTTGCTCGTCTTGAACTTCGGGGCACGGACCTTTTCAGTATACACGAGTTCCTGGAGCTGAGGGGTCTGCAGGTCGCCTTTGACTTGCACACGGATAGCATTGTCACTAAGCGGGATAAGGGTCAGTTCGCCCTGGCCGGTAGCGATCTTGGCGCCATGGCCGGAACATCCGGCCACGACGACGCAAAGGGCGATGATGAAATGTCTGTATTTCATAATATGGGACGTATGGTTACGGTACGGGTATAGCCGGCGGGGTATGCACGGTAGGCATCGAAGATGCCGCGGGCCGTGCAGCCGACGCCGGAGGTGACGTAGTCGAGGTTGAGGGTGATGTCCCCTCCCCTGACCAGCTGATACTGGTACACTGCCTTGGTGAGGTTGTCAGTGGTGCAGTCGTAGGCATTGAACGAGAAAGGAGCGTCCATCGAGAACTCCAGTCCCGCTCCGGATCCGTCGGTCAGGCGGACCCAGCGGTTGTCGGTCCTGAGGCCGTAATCCTGAGGGATCAGGTATGGCTCGTACATCTCATCCATGTCGGAATTCCAGATGCCGATCCTGTAGCCGGTCTTGCGGTCGGGATACGAGGCCTGGGGGCCGCGTCCGTACCATTCGACCTCGCGGAGGGACTTGTCAAGGCTCAGGGTGAGACCCAGGCGCGGCAGCCACTGCGGCATCTGTCCCTGGGGATTGGCCTTGTGCAGCAGCGTCAGGGTGCCGTCTCCGGACACTCTCCAGCTGTAGGTCTCGTCGAATCCGTCGTAGGAGCGGCCGCTGATGTAGGCGTCGAGCTGCATCATCCTGCCGGTGCCGGCGCCGAACAGCGCGAGATCACGCACGTCGACGACAACGTCGTCACCGGCCTCGCGCGCCTGCACTGATACCGGCATGTAGGCGACCTTGTCCAGTCCGGCCGAATAGTAATGCGAAGCAAGTACCTGGGCATGTCCTATCGAACCGTAGCCGGATACCCTGGCATTGCCGGCATTGCGGCCGTTCCAGCCATCGATCTCGTTGGCAACGGGAGCGCGCCAGAGGTTGAGATGGAGCGGTTCGGTCATCATCTCCTTGCCGCCCACCTTGATCGAGACGAGGGCTCCGGACCTGGTGTCGAAGCTGTATTCAAATCCGTCACCAGCGGCAGTGATACGGCCGTTGGCATTGCTCATCCGGACCTTCTTGCCGGAAGCGGGTTTAGGTGCGGCCGGGGCATTCCAGGAAGAAAGTTCGAACTGGTCCCAGGACACTTCGTGACCAGCAGGGGCCCATTTCTCATCCTTTGCCAGGACTGAGCTGAAATTGAGCCTGTACTCCTTGCCGGGAACGGACTGAGGACGGACAAGAGGGATCTTGACGACCTTGCGGCTGAGAGGAGCCACGTCGAGATCCATCACGCCGGATGCCACGACATCGTTGTCGGCAGTCAGGGTCCAGGTCGTCTTGTAGTATGAAGCATTGAGGAAATGGTTGCGGTTCCAGACCTCGACGGTCCCCTGCTCAGGACTCAGGAGCTTGAAGGACAAGGGCTGAGTGCTCTTCTTGAGCTGCCACATCTCGGGCTGGGGCGTACGGTCGGGCCAGATACATCCGTAGGTCCTGGCGCCGATGCCGTATGTCCAGAAGGTTCCTTCATTGGTCTCCTCCTCGAAATCGAGCCAGAGCGCGGCCTTGGAAGGATCCAGGGAAGAAGGAGAAACAGCCTCCGCGAACACTCCGGCGTTGTCGATGAGGGCGTCGCAGATATAGACGTTGGTATCCTGGCCCTGGGCCTCCTCGCTGCGGCCTATGCAGAGCGAGAGAGGGAGGTTGCGGATGGAGCCGGTCATCGGCTTGGATGCTGCCTCGGCACCGTCGATGAAGATGCGCATGGCGGCGCCGTCGTATGTGGCGGTGACATTGTGCCACTTGCCCTCCCAGTCGGCCGGGAGCGGCGCGGTCAGCGTCTGCTTGCTGCCCGTGTCAATGTAGAACAACAGGTTCTCGGTGCCCTGCTGCTTGAGGCCGAACTGGTTCTCACCCTTGGTGATGAGGTATCCGCCGCTGGCGTTGTAGTGCCTCGGCAGTAGGTCGAGGGTGAGGGTGAGTCCGGTGCCGGAGATCTCTACGGCGTCAGCCCTGTACACCTGGACCCACTGGTCCTGCTTGTTCAGGTCGATGGCATTGCCGTAAGGGCCCTTGACGAGCCTGGCCTTGCCCATGATATGCGCGGGAACGTCGTTGCCGGACTTGTCCTTGAGGGCGCGGACCGGCTCGTTGAGACCGACGCTGACGAAGTCCCAGAGGGCTCCGCCCATCGACTTCGGATGCGCATAGATGACATCCCAGTAGTCGTCCACGCCACCGCCGCCGTTTCCGGCGACTGACAGGTACTCATCCATGAAGGACGGGCGAAGATCCTTGGTATCGAGGCCGTAGCCGAGCTCGAGCTCCATCGGAGAAGGATAGCGGGGACCTACGATATCCTCGGCGGGATGCTTGGCGGCGTTGCCGCCGTACATCCAGAAGCGGGTGGGATCGTAGGACTTGCCCTCCTTCACGACTTCGGTGATGTTATTGCCCTCGCCGCTCTCGTTGCCTGCGCTCCAGATGAGCACGCAAGCGTGGTTGCGGTCGCGCAGGACCATCCTGCGGACGCGCTCGCGGTACATCTCCGTGAACTCGGGCATGTCGCTGACATACTCGGAGGCATGGGCCTCGTCACCGGTCTCGTCGACGATGAAGATGCCGTACTCGTCAGCAAGGTCGAGGTACTCGTTCACCGGCGGATAGTGCGAGGTACGCACTCCGTTGAAATTGAACTGCTTGAGGATCTCGAAATCCTTACGGATCACGTCCTCGGTCATGGCGTGGCCGAGGTCGGGATGCTGCATGTGGGAGTCGACGGCGCTGACCTTGAGCGGCTTGCCGTTCAGGTAGAAGACGCCCTCGCGTATCTCGGTCTTCTTGAAGCCTATGCGCTTGGTGACCTCGTCCACGACGCGTCCGGAGGCGTCCTTGAGCGTCATCTTGAGGTCATAGAGGTCGGGAGTCTCGGACGACCACTTCTTCGGCGCGGTCACGCGGGCGCGGAAGTTCACCTTCTGCTGCCCTCCGGCAGCCACGCTGAGCCCGGACTGCTCCATGGTAGCCACAGCCTTTCCGCCGTCGGAAACCACGGCGGAAAGGGAGTAGCCGGAGGCCTGTGCGTCGAATGCCTGGACGTCCACCGCCAGGCTGAGGTCGGAGTCGGTATACGACGCGTCGAAATCCGTGATCACCTGCCAGTCGCGGATGCGGACCTGCGGCGTGGCGAAGACGGTGACGTCATCGAAGATACCGGCCAGACGCCAGTAGTCCTGTCCTTCCAGGTAATAGCCGTCGCAGTACTTCACCACCATCACTGCCACGGTGTTCTTGCCGGGCTTCACATACTTGGTGATATTGTACTCGGAGGGCTCCTGTGCACCTTCATTGTATCCTACCTGCTTGCCGTTGACCCATACGAACGAGCCGGACGCAACCTTCTCGAAACGCAGGAAGACCTGCTCGCCCTTCCAGGACGAAGGGAGGTTGAAGGTGGTGCGGTAGGCTCCGGTGGGGTTGAAGTCCATCGGGACGTTGGGGATCTGCGCGGCGAAAGGATTGACCGGGCCGCCCCCGGCGCGGAACCGCGCCATGCGTTTCTGCTGTTCGCTCGCATTGGGGTCATCCAATATCTTGCGGTACCGCTCCAGGAGGGACTCGGGCATGGTCACCGCGAAGGGGGCGCTGACGTTGCGGAACAGCGCCTGTCCGAAGCCCTGCATCTCCCAGTTGGACGGCACCTCGATCCAGGACCACTTCCTGTCGTTGAACGACGGATTGAAGAAGTCCTTCGGAACGTCATAGGGCGACTCGAAATACTGGAAACGCCATTTTCCGTCCAGGGAAACGTTGTGGGCGGGGATATGGAAGGCCCTTCCGGGCTCCTGGTTCAGCTCGAACACCGCGAGGTTCTCCATATAGTACGGCAGGTCCTCGAGGAAGGGTTTGTCCTGTGCAGGCGCCTGGAGGGCGATGAGGCACAAGGCAAGGGGTAGAATGATTCTGCGCATGATGCTGGGTTGTTTCAATAGTCTAAAGGGAGATCTTGACGGTCTCGCCGGCCTTGGTGTCAAAGTCATAGTAATTGTCGCCGACCCTGACCTTCAGGGGGCCGCCGACCTGGGACTTGACGCTGGCCTTGACAAGCTTGCCGCCGTCCCATGTCATGTCCACGATGAATCCGCCGCGGGCGCGGAAGCCCTTGACGCTTCCGGTAGGCCATGCGTCAGGCAGTGCGGGGAGTAGGTGGACATAGCCGTTCTGGCTCTGGAGGAGCATCTCCGCCACACCGGCGGTAGCTCCGAAGTTGCCGTCGATCTGGAACGGAGGATGAGCGTCGAAGAGGTTGGGATAGGTCCTTCCCATCTTGGGACGCTGGCCGCCCGGAGCCATCCTGGGACGGCCGAAGCCGACGTTCGGGTCGATAAGCGTGAACATGTTGCTGAGGATGAGGAAGGCATGGTTGCCGTCCAGCATACGGGCCCAGAAGTTGGTCTTCCAGCCGAGGCTCCAGCCGGTGGCCTGGTCGCCGCGCTGGATGAGGGTGACCCTGGCGGCGTTGAACAGTTCGGGCGTGTCGGGATTGATCTGATTTGAAGGATAGAGGCCGTAGAGGTGCGAGATGTGCCTGTGCTCGTCCTTGGGATCATCCATGTCCTCGATCCACTCCTGGAGCTGGCCGTACTGGCCGACCTTCATGGGCGGGAGCTTGGCCATAGTCTCGGCGAGGGTCTTCTGGTAAGCCTCGTCGATGCCGAGCTCGGAGGCGGCTGTCTTGGCCGCGGTCATGATATCTACTACGATCTGGTTGTCCATCGTACAGCCGGCGGTGAGCGGGTTGGCCTTGCCGACGCCGCCGTGCTCGGGGCTGACGGAAGGAACGACCACGAGGTAGCCGTTATTGGGATCGACCTGCATGTAGTCAAGATAAAAGTCGGCGGCGCCCTTGATCACCGGATACCACTCTTTCAGGAAAGCCTTGTCCTTCGTGAACAGATAATGCTCCCAAAGGTGCGTGGCGAGCCATGCGCCGCCGTTGGGATACATACCCCAGTCGGCAGCGTCCACGGGACCGGCGATCCTCCAGATGTCGGTATTGTGGTGCGCCATCCAGCCGCCGCAGCCGTACATTTCGCGGGCTGTGATGGCTCCTGTCTCGCTGAGATCCTTGATCATCGAGAACAGCGGCTCGGTAGTCTCCGTAAGGCCGCAGACCTCTGCGGGCCAGTAGTTCATCTCAGCGTTGATGTTGATGGTATACTTGCTGTCCCAGGGGGCCATGTGCTCCTGGTTCCAGACGCCCTGGAGGTTGGCGGCCTGTCCGCCCGGCTGCGAGCTGCTGATGAGCAGGTAGCGGCCGTAGTTGAACATCAGCTCAACCATTCCCATGTCGTCGCTGCCGGTGAACGAGTCGAGACGCTGGCTGGTGGGAAGGGATGCGTTGGCTCCTGCGGGAAGATCGAGGTCCACCCTGTCGTACTGGTCCTTGTATGCATCGACGCTGCGCTTGAGAAGCTGCTTGTAGGACATCTTCTCCGCCGCGGCAAGCCTTTCGGCGTTCTTGGCGGAAGCGTTGCCGCTGACGTCGTGGTAGTTGACGAAATTGGTGGCTGCGGAGATGAGCAGCATGGTCTCGGTCGCGTCGCTTACATTGATCTTGTCACCCGCTGCCGTGACCGAGCCGTTGGACTTGACCCTGATCACGATCTCAGCGGCGAGCTTGGCGTCGATGCCTTCCATCGAGTCGCCCTGCACGACCGCTACGAGGTCGTTGCCGTTGGCCTTGGCCTCGAACGGCAGGCGCGCGTTGTATGACAACGAGAACGAAGTCTTCTTGTCCTCGGTGAGACGCACCACGACTACCTTCTCAGGCAGCGAGGCGAATGCCGTCCTCGTATAGTTGACACCGTTGGAGGTGTACGTGGTGGTGTTGACGGCATTGGACAGGTCGAGCTGACGGTGGTAGTTCTCAGCCTCGCCCACTCCCTCGAACTCGATGAACAGGCTTCCGGCATTGAGGAACCTCATTCCGTGCGGCCCGACGACGAAGTCCTGGTCGATGATGGTCTTGGCTTCAGCCTCCTTTCCGTCGAAGATCAGCTGCCTCACTTCGTCCAGGCGGGCGAGCGAGCGGGGACTGTTGTTGTTATGGGGACCGCCGCTCCAGAATGTCTCTTCGTTGAGCTGGATCTCCTCTTTCTGGACACCGCCATATACCATGGCTCCCATGTTGGAGTTGCCCAGGGGCAGCGCTTCCAGCCAGACGCCGGCCGGCGCATCGTACCATAAGACTTCGTTTACTCCTGCCTCGGTCTGTCCGTTGCAGGAGAGGGCGCACATACAGAGTACCGCGCCGAGAATGTAAGCTGCTCTTTTCATAGCTGTATTAAAAATTGTGCTGTGGTTGGATACCCAGCCACAGCACAAATATAAGAAATTATCTCCAGGTTCTGGTCTGCTGCAGAGTACCGTTGTTCTTCAGGAGTTCGTCCGTTGCGATAGGAAGAAGGTACATCGAATCGTTGAACTTCCTGTCGAGGAGCAACTCGTCTTCGTAAGTCTTTACGCCGGTTGCCTTGTCCAGGGTGATCTTGATACCGTGTCCAGGGCGGTTGAGCACCTCGGAGGCGATCATCCAGCGGCGGAGGTCGAAGTACCTGTGCTCTTCGAACACAAGCTCGATGTGGCGCTCGTTGTAGAGGCGGGCCCTGAGGGCTTCACCGGTGACGGATGCCGGCAGGCCGGGCATTCCGACGCGGGCGCGGATCTTGTTGATGTACTCGCGGCACTCGGCTTCCTTGCCGGTCTCGAATGCAGCTTCTGCGAAGTTGAGGTAGATCTCAGCCAGACGGAAGTGGATCCAAGGCATGACATACTTCTCCTGCCATGTAAGAGGAATCTCATCCGGCGGCATGAACTTCCTCATCTGCTGGTTGCTGGCAGGGTTGTCACTACTCTGGTGGACGTTGTCATATCCCCAGCTGGTACCGTCGGTAGACACCCACATTTCAAAAGTGACACCGTGGAACTGC
>Ga0310695_10008275_pt1 | contig 16174 bp, 9 predicted proteins | sample RumenRJG_04DNA_FD_203882 | JGI IMG/M metagenome (GOLD analysis project Ga0310695, IMG submission 203882) | Bovine rumen microbial communities from Lethbridge, Alberta, Canada - RJG_04 (v2) (version 2) | ecosystem: Host-associated > Mammals > Digestive system > Stomach > Rumen | place: Canada...
TTAAGATGAATTGACAGTTCTCAATTACCCAGAGTACTGATACATTATATATATAACATAACAGAACCCCGCTTCTTGTACTACTTACTTATCTGTTTATGTAAATCGTGTCAAAGAACTCTTTCTTATCACGCTCCCTTTCGAAAGCGGATGCAAAGGTACGAATTTTTATCTTTCCCTCCAAATTTAACGAGTAAAATTTTATACTTTTTAAGAAAAAAGTTTCGGGGCTTGACAAGCATCAAGTCCCGAAATCATTTACACCTTATTTATATTATATAAGGGAAGCTTTTACTTACTCTCCTCAGGGGCCTGACCAATCAGGTCCATGAACTCATCAAGCTTTGGTGTGATGATAATCTGGGTACGACGATTACGCTGTTTACCCAATTCAGTAGTGTTTGGCTGAAGAGGATTGTACTCGCCACGACCACCGGCTGTCAGGCGCTTGGGATCTACACCGTAGTCGTTCTGCAGAGCCTGTACCACAGACGAAGCACGGAGACAAGAGAGGTCCCAGTTGTTGCGGATATTTTCACGCTTAATGGGCACATCATCAGTATTACCTTCGATTAACACATCATAATCTTTGTAATCCTTGATGATTTTGGCTATCTTCGACAGCGTCTGAGAAGCGCGCTTATTGATCACATACGTTCCACTCTCATAGAGCATATTGTCAGCGAGTGAAATATAGACTACTCCCTTCAGCACCTGTACGTCAACCTCCTTCAGTTCCTCTTTCGATAGAGAACGTGTCAGGTTATTGGAAAGCACCAGATTCAACGAGTCACTCTTTGACTTCACCTCAACTAAATGGCGGATATACTGGTTAGACTCATTAATCTGGTCGACCAACTTCTCGATACTGATATTATTCTGACTGGCATTCGACAAGCTCTTATCCAGTGATACCTGAAGTGCATTTGTTGTACGCTCTTGCATCTGCAACTGTTGTTCCAGGCTAGCCACACGAGCCGTAGAGGCTGCCAATTGCTCCTTCGTAGAAGACAACTCTTTCTGAGAATCAACAAACTTGGTCTGTATAGCCTTGTTCTGCTCCTGGCAGGCCGCCAGTTCTTTCTTCGACACGCAACTGGTCAACAGTGCTACTATCACCAGTGACATTAATAAAACTTGTTTCTTCATAATCATCATATTTCGTTAATAAGTTCTGTTTCCAACTGCAAAGATAACTATTTGACGCACATTTCAGCAGAAAGTTGCGGCAATTTAGATATTTTTAAGTAACTTTGCAGCGAAAATCATCAAAAAACAACAAGAACAAAGATATGATTCTCTTTTTTAAGACCCCACAGCAGAGCATCATTGCCACGCAGGTGGACCATCAACTCACACAAACAGAAGTAGAAGAACTATGTTGGCTCTACGGTAATGCCGAGCTCATCAACGCCCAGACCATGGAGGGATTCTTCGTGGGTCCGCGTCGCGAAATGGTGACCCCTTGGTCAACAAATGCCGTTGAGATTACTCAGAACATGGGACTCAGCGGCATTTTACGTATAGAAGAGTATTTCCCCGCTGCCTGCAAGGATGCTGAGCACGACGAGATGCTGCAGCGCATGTATGAAGGACTGAACCAGGACATCTTTACGATTAACATCAAGCCTGAGCCCATCAAGTATGTGGACAATCTGGAGGAATACAACGAACAGGAAGGTCTGGCTCTCTCACCTGAGGAGATTGAGTATCTGCACGGACTGGAGAAGCAGAACGGTCGTCCCTTGACTGACTCTGAAATCTTTGGTTTTGCCCAGATCAACTCTGAGCACTGCCGTCATAAGATCTTCGGTGGTACTTTCATCATCGACGGCAAAGAGATGGAGTCGAGCCTCTTCGCCATGATCAAGAAAACCACGCAGGAGAACCCCAACAAGATTCTTTCGGCCTATAAGGATAATGTGGCATTTGCACAGGGTCCGGTTGTAGAACAGTTTGCGCCGAAGGACCAGAGCACCAGCGACTATTTTGTAGTAAAAGATATCGAGAGTGTCATCTCGCTGAAGGCCGAGACACATAACTTCCCCACTACCGTAGAGCCTTTCAATGGTGCTGCTACAGGTACTGGTGGTGAGATTCGCGACCGTATGGGTGGTGGTGTAGGTTCATGGCCTATCGCAGGTACCGCTGTTTATATGACGGCTTATCCTCGTCTGCACGATGATAACGATGCTGCTCGCAACTGGGAAGACATTCTGCCCGTACGCCAGTGGTTGTATCAGACACCACAGCAGATTCTGACCAAGGCTTCTAACGGCGCTTCCGACTTCGGTAACAAGTTCGGTCAGCCACTGATTTGTGGTTCTGTGCTGACATTCGAGCATCAGGAGGGTCAGGAGAAGTACGCTTACGATAAGGTGATTATGCTGGCTGGTGGTGTTGGTTACGGCACCAAGCGCGACTGCCTGAAGAAGGAGCCTCAGAAGGGCAACAAGGTCGTAGTCGTTGGTGGTGACAACTATCGCATCGGTCTTGGTGGTGGCTCTGTATCATCTGTGGATACGGGTCGTTACAGCAATGGAATCGAGCTGAATGCTGTTCAGCGTGCCAATCCTGAAATGCAGAAGCGTGCTTACAACCTCGTTCGTGCCCTCTGCGAGGAGGATGTGAACCCCGTTGTTTCTATCCACGACCACGGATCGGCAGGTCACCTAAACTGTCTCTCTGAACTTGTCGAAGAGTGTGGTGGTGAGATTGATATGACCAAGTTGCCTATCGGCGACAAGACCTTGAGCTCGAAGGAGATTATCGCCAACGAGAGCCAGGAACGTATGGGCTTGCTCATCGATGAGAAGCATATCGAACATGTACGTAAGATTGCTGAACGCGAACGTGCTCCGCTGTATGTGGTCGGTGAGACAACTGGTGATGCCCACTTCTCGTTCAAGCAGGGTGATGGCGTGAAGCCATTTGACCTTGACGTGGCTCAGATGTTTGGTCATTCGCCAAAGACCATCATGAAGGATAATACTGTAGAGCGTCATTATCAGGACGTAACCTATAGTCAGGATAAGATTGAGGACTATTTGGAGCGCGTACTCCAGCTGGAGGCTGTAGCTTGTAAGGACTGGCTGACCAACAAGGTGGACCGCAGTGTGACTGGAAAGATAGCCCGCCAGCAGTGTCAGGGTGAGATTCAGTTGCCATTGAGCGACTGTGGTGTCGTAGCCCTTGACTATCGTGGTGTTAAGGGTATCGCTACAGCCCTTGGTCATGCACCTCAGGCTGGTCTGGCTGATCCCGCTGCAGGTTCAGTACTCTCTGTAGCTGAGGCTCTCACAAATATTGTTTGGGCTCCATTGGCCGAGGGCATGGATTCACTTTCATTGAGTGCCAACTGGATGTGGCCTTGCCGCTCTCAGGAGGGTGAGGATGCCCGCCTGTATGCAGGTGTTAAGGCTCTGAGCGACTTCTGCTGCGACCTGCACATCAACGTGCCAACTGGTAAGGACTCTCTGTCACTCTCTCAGCAGTATCCTAACGGTGAGAAGATTATTTCTCCAGGAACAGTGATTGTATCTGCTGGTGGTGAGGTTTCTGACATCAAGAAGGTGGTAAGCCCCGTATTGGTTAACGATAAGAATGCATCACTCTATCATATCGACTTCAGTTTCGACGAGCAGCGCCTTGGTGGTTCCGCCTTCGCCCAGAGCTTGGGTAAGGTAGGCGACGATGTGCCTACAGTGAAGAACGCTGAGTACTTTGCCGATGCCTTCATGGCTGTTCAGGAAATGATCAACCGTGGATGGATTATGGCTGGTCACGACATCTCTGCTGGTGGTCTGATTACCACACTGCTCGAGATGTGTTTCGCTAACACGAAGGGTGGTATGCATATTAACCTGCACGACATCTGCAAGGATGGCGATGTAGTAAAGGCCCTGTTCGCAGAGAACCCTGGTGTAGTCATCGAGGTGAGCGACGAGCATAAGGCTGAGTTCAAGGAGTTTATGGAGGATGCAGGCGTTGGTTTCGCCAAGATTGGTTATCCCGTTGAGGACAGCCGTACCATCGTTGTGAAGGCTGGTGATGAGGAGAAGACCTTCGACATCGATGCACTCCGCGACGTTTGGTACAAGACTTCTTACCTGCTCGATCGCAAGCAGAGCTTCAATGGTAAGGCTAAGGAGCGCTTCGAGAACTATAAGAAGCAGCCTATCGAGATGAAGTTTAATAAGGACTTCAAGGGCACGCTTGCTCAGTACGGCCTCAACCCAGACCGTTGGAAGAATGGTCAATCGTCAATGGTCAATGGTCAATCGCCCAAGGCTGCCATTATTCGTGAGAAGGGTACCAATGGTGAGCGAGAGATGGCTTACTGCCTGTATCTGGCTGGTTTCGACGTGAAGGATGTGATGATGACCGACCTGATCAGCGGTCGCGAGACACTCGAAGAAATAAATATGATTGTGTTCTGCGGTGGTTTCTCTAACTCCGACGTACTTGGTTCGGCTAAGGGTTGGGCTGGTGCCTTCCTCTTCAATCCTAAGGCTAAGGAGGCTCTCGATAAGTTCTATGCCCGCAAGGACACCCTCTCTCTGGGTATTTGTAATGGTTGCCAGTTGATGGTTGAACTCGGTCTCACAGGTGCCAAGGGCGCTAAGATGCTGCACAACGACTCGCATAAGTTCGAGAGTGAGTTCATCAGCCTGAGCATTCCTCAGAACAACAGCGTGATGTTTGGTTCGCTGAGTGGCAACAAGCTTGGTTTGTGGGTAGCCCACGGAGAGGGTAAGTTCTCACTGCCTGAGGCCGAGAGCGCTTACAACATCATTGCCAAGTACAACTACGCTGGCTATCCCGCTAATCCTAACGGATCCGACTATAATGTAGCTGGTATCTGCTCAGCCGATGGTCGTCATCTCTGCATGATGCCTCACCTGGAGCGTGCCGTATTCCCCTGGCAGAATGCCTGGTATCCAGCTAACCGTCGCAACGATGAGGTAACACCTTGGATTGAGGCCTTCGTCAATGCACGCAAGTGGGTGGAAAAGGCAATTGGCTGTTAGCAGTTAGCAATTAGCAAATAGCCAATAGCCAAAAGCAAAATGCAAATGAACATATACTGGGAATCATTCAAGACCTTCTTTAAAATCGGCTTGTTCACCCTTGGTGGTGGATATGCCATGATACCGCTGATTGAGGAGGAGGTTGTCAACAAGAAGCAGTGGGTGTCGAAGGAGGAATTCGTCGACCTCATTGCTATTGCCCAGAGTTGTCCGGGTGTCTTTGCCATCAACATCAGCATCTTCATCGGTTACAAACTGAAGAAGATTCCCGGGGCTATCTTCACCTCACTGGGCACTGCCCTACCTTCGTTCCTCATTATCCTGGCCATTGCTATCTTCTTCCGCCAGTTTGAGGACAATCCCATCGTGGCTGCTATCTTCCGAGGCATACGCCCCGCTGTAGTGGCTCTCATCGCCGTGCCTACATTCAACCTGGCCAAGAACTCCAACATCACGTGGTCCACATGCTGGATTCCCTTTGCAGGAGCATTGGCTATCTATCTCATCGACGGCTTCTCGCCTATATACCTTATTATATTAGCAGGCATCGGCGGATGGGTCTACGGGAGATACGTAAAACCAACGGAGTGAGTATTCGTTTCATTCGCGCCATTCGCTGTTCAAAAAAACTATTCATTGTAAAAGTAAGATGGAGATTGTTTGGTTATACTTACAGTTGTTCGGGACGTTCTTCCTGATTGGCCTCTTCGGATTCGGAGGCGGCTACGGTATGTTGTCGCTTATCCAAACTAAGGTGGTACCGACGTGGATCTCCACCACACAATTCACCGACATCGTGGCCATCAGCCAGATGACGCCTGGACCTATCGGCATCAACTCGGCAACCTACTGTGGCTATATGGCCTGTCACAATGCAGGCTTAGGCACCGCCGCCTCGGTGCTCGGATCGGCCATAGCCACCTTTGCCCTGGTGCTACCGTCGCTCATTCTCATGATTATCATTGCCAAACTCTTCATAAAATACATGAACACGCCCACGGTGCAATCGATATTCACCGGTTTGCGACCTGCCGTAGTGGGTCTGCTGGCTGCAGCCACCCTGCTGCTCTGCAACAAGGAGAATTTCTCTACGCCTTCTGAGAATCCCTGGCAGTTCTGGATCAGCATAGGACTCTTTGTCGTCACCTTCATAGGTACTAAGATATTCAAGGTCAACCCCATCAAGATGATAATCATGGCTGGTTTTGCCGGACTCCTGCTATTATACTAGTCACAACCTGAAACCCGTGCTTGTGGGCAATGCTCACGTAGATAGTTCAAGATGGTATCGAAGTCAGTAGGACGGACATAGACATACACATGATCCAAGCCGAGGCTCACCTTGATATGCCCAAGACGGCGACGGGCCTTAATGGTACGAACACGCTTCAGGGGCACAGTGGACGTCGATTTTCCCGTAGCCCATACAAATCCCCAACCGGGAAGACCCGGACGGCTTGATAGGATATCGATGAGTCCAGACAAACCCTTGGGGTTCGGCAATTTCTGAACCTTGTATGGCACATAGTTCTCGCGGAGGTTTTTCTTGTCGAGTGTATAACTGGAGGTAAAGCCACCTCCGCGAATACAGCAATAGATGACATAGCCCACCAGTCCAAGAGCCGAAAACCCTAAGATGACTATAGCGATGGTGAGTAGGGCCTCGACAAACGTGGCGTTACCCAACAGCAGACGCACAACGGCTAAGAAGACTCCTATGCCAATGCCCCACCGCACCATGAGTTTCTGTGAGTGCAGCAACATGGTCATATTAGTCAGCAGGCTAATCTCGCATGCCCACTGGTAACTCTCTTCGTTTTTTGTCGACATTCGAGAGCCTTTGGATAATCTAAAGCGATTAAACTATTTCTTTGTAGCGAGCGGTTCAGGACCATTGAGCGTAGGCGTGACGGGGATGATCTTGCCCTGCTTGTCGAACGTCAGACGGTCGATGCACACCTCGCGATGGATGCCTGGATCCTGGTGTAGGAAGTGCTTATTGATGCGATGATAGACGATGTACCACTCATCCTTGCCTGGAATCTGGAGCACAGAGTTATGAGCCGTACCATAGATGCCATCCTCGGGCTTCTGCTTGATGACGAGATAATTCTGTTCATCGATGGTGATGGGGCCGATGGGCGACTTCGCGGTGCCATAGCACACATGGTAGTTTGGTGAGCCCGTATCGTCGACACTCCACATGAAGTAGTAGGTGCCCTTGCGATAGAACACATAGGCGCCCTCACGGAAAGCCCAGGTCTGCAGGTTACCGCCAGCAGGAGTCATGTGGGTGATGGTCTCCTTCTTCACGCTAAGCATATCATCGTTGAGTTCAGCCCCTGCCATGAAGCCATTGCCCCAATAGAGGTAGTACTTGCCGCTCTTCGGATCCTTAAAGACATCGACATCGATGGCCTGTCCGCCACGTGCCTCCTTGGGACGGTCGGCATCGGTGATGATGGGAGCGCCACTATCCACAAAAGGCCCTGTGGGGCTATCGCTCACGGCTACGCCAATCTCCTTGCGATTGCTTTGGGGATTATGAGCCGAGAAATAGAAGTAATACTTTCCCTTCTTCTCGATGATACAGGGAGCCCACGCATTGCCCGTGGCCCATTTCACCTGATCGCCCTTCACATCGAGCATCTTGCCCTCGTCAGTCCAGTCAATGAGGTTGGTAGAAGAGAATACACTGAAGTCGTGACCGCCCCAACCTGGTGTACCATCGGTGGTGCTGTAGATGTAGTATTTCTTGGTCTTCGTAGAATAGAGCACCTCCGGATCGGCATGGAAGCCCGTGAGGATGGGCTGCTTGTGATTGCCAAAGGCCTTCAACAGACGCTCCTTCTCTGCACGGGTGATAGGAATGATGGTGCCGTGACGAGGCGTGAACTTTCCCTTTGTCTCCGTGTTCTGCACAAACTGGAAGGTCTTCAGATCTTCCGACTTACAGAACTGATAGTGGCCGTTGCCATAGCAGTCGTACATGATGATCCATGACTTGCCGTCGATGGCCTTGCACACACCGACGCCCTCTACGGCTTCCTTCGTCTGCTCCACATTGCCGTCGAGCATCTGCCACTTGTCGGTCAGGTTCTTGGCCACAGCCTGATAGATGCCCCTACCCGACTCCTGCTTATAGAAGAGGTGGTAGAGTTGGTCGGCCTCGTTGTAGACAATATCGCCGTCGATGGTGGCATTGCCGGCATCGAAGAGCCACTTCGGCTCACCCTCAAGGTCGGTGAAGTCCTCGTTGGCATACTGGTAGTAGATCTTGTCGTAAGAACGATGGTCGCTGGTGCGCAGCGAATAGAACACCATGTACTTCTTAGCCTGATGGTCGTAGATGGTCTCTGGTGCCCACACGCGGATCACGTTCTTCCAAGTCTTGGTGTAGCGCGTGGGGAAATTGATGGTGGAATGCGTCCAGTTGATGAGGTCGGTCGACTTCAGCAGCACCATGCCGCGGTTGCTCGACCAGCCCAGCGATGAGCGCATATCGGTGACCACCATATAGAAGGTCTTGCCGTCCTCACAGCGCAGGATATGGGGGTCACGCACGCACTGGGTCAGGGCGATGGTGTCGCTCTCGATGACGGGCATACCGTCGTTCAGCGGCGTGTAGTTGTAGCCGTCGTCACTCAGGGCGTAGCAAATCTGCTCGTCCTTGGGGTCGTTACTATTAAAATAGGTGAAGAGATAGGCCACCATCTCGTTGGGGTCTTCCGGCTCCGGCACCACCTGTTTTGCCTTGGCTGCCATCGAAGGACAGGCACATACCGTTAACAAGAAAACGGTCAGAAAAGTCTTTGTCATTTTCATCATAATATTTTGTTAAGTTATTATTCTCTTTTGATGCATTTCATTTGTACGGAAAAATATCTATTCATATCGTCAGAGTGATCTTCTCCACCCCCAAAGGTCGTCTTATAGTGGGACTGGACACGGGCAGGGACACTAAGACGGATATTACGGATACTGTCACCTTCCCATTGGACAATAATACTGTCACATGAGATAGCCAGAGGACCATTAGGCGGTGATACCGTTAACTCCTTGGAAGAAACATAGGGATCGCGCCCTTCGCGACTGTCGATACTCGACTTGAATGTCATAGTCGATGGACTGCAGGTGATGCTCCCATTCACCACCTTGACGTTGCCCCTGTTGCGACTTCGCGGATCGGCAGTGTACTTACCAGTGGCAGTAAAACCTGGCGTATCGAACTCCCTGGTGACCTTATCAAAGTCATCCCAATATTTCAGGTGGATGGCAGGTACGGTGATCGTGAACATTCCATCCTTAAACTTGGCATGGCCAGTGAATAGTTGTTCGGGGTTACGCGCATCGAGACCCATACGGAACTGATATTTGTCATTTCCTCTCATACTGACATATTCGCTCCACACATAGACATCTCCATCTAAAACAAACTGATCGCCGTTCGGATTTCCTCCCGGTTGCGTAGTCTCCTGGCGTCCCTGGTCGTCATCGCCTTCTATCTCAGGACCCGTCACCATCGTGGTGGTGTCTCTCTCAGCGGTCTGACTGACTGTTCCACGCTGTTTGCGGTAGTTTACCCTGTCAGTAGCAGGTGAGTAGTAGCGTCTGCCAACGGGTGACTCGTAGTACCAGCGTGATCTCATCTGCAAATCAATGTTGGCAGTGTCGGTGATGCCCAACTTGTCGTAGGTAGCCACAAACACATCCTTCCACCGTTCATTCTTTACCACATAGGTCTGCTGCTTGCCCGTTCTGTTATTCTTGATGGCAATCTGCAGTCCTGTCACGTAACCTTTCTCCTTCAGTTCTGCCACAGGCTGACACTTGGGCCTTACCAATAGTCCCCGTTTATCGAGCGACGGGCCACTGACAGCAGGTGTGTTCTGAGGTTGGTAAAACGCAACGATATCATAGTAATAGTCATCGCCCATGGCCAATCCCTTACTGTCTGGACGTGTCATCACAGCAGCATAGTTAATAGCAGGATAATTACGTGAATAATTGGGCTCATAGTACATACGGTCGTAGGGGAATTCGCTTCTCATAAAGAACGTGAATGTAATCTCCGAGCCCTTCACTTTCTCCGAGTTGACAGCAAAGAGGTTATATGGCTTGCGCTGTCCGGGCTTTGCCTTGATACGGAACGTGTTTGCCATAAACGGATAGCCTGTCGTACCTCCCTTTTCACCAAGGTTTTTGATACGCATGACACAATGTGACGGGTCGTGCTCCACGTCGGGCATCACCAGACGATCGCCAGCCTGTTGCATACGATAAGCGTACTGCCGTGTTTCAATATCGTCAATATATTGCCGGCAGAAGCCCTCGAAGTATTTTACAAACTGCGGGTCGGTGTCTATACAGAAGATATCTCTTATCGACTTCACCAGACCCTTGTACACAGAGTAGCGATTCATCATCTTGGCAAAATCCAGGGTGTCGCGCCTGTTGGGCTGATTGTCCAGCATGTACTGCAACAGGTCGGCCAACATGTAACCGCCCTCGCACTGGACTAGGCTGATACCCTGAAAACTGGGATACTTCTTGTCCAGCGGACAACCCAACATCTCTTTCTTGTCGCGAAGGGTATAGCCCATCATCTCAGCAGCCTCAGCACTCTCCGCACTAGCAAGTGTTATCTTACCTTGACGGATGAGCCAGTCCGTGAAGAGATGCTCAACAAGAGCACCAGTTGCTTCCAAATAGCGGTCATTTTTGAACAGCGAGCAAGCCACATACTCCATCTGGTAGACATGCATGGTCTCGTGAGCCATTGTACAGAGGATCTTTGCATACTTATCCTGATCATAAGTACCGTTCACCACCAAATTGGAATAGTTTACCACCACGATGGGGTCAAGGATAGGCGTCTGGTGGCGGAAGGCCTCCTGACCGAAGGCCTCAAAGTTGGGAGTGAGGTATATGACATACTCATAACTCAGGGGTTTCATATGCTGCACTGAGCGGCAATAGCGATTGGCCAGTTTCGCCGACCGGATGATGTGCTCCACGCTCTCAGGAGTTTTCAGCAAAGTGTCGTTGGCCAGATCCTGCACCCGCTGACTGTTGGACATCAGTCGGTAGAAGATGGAATCGATGCCTATACGACGGCGCTCCTGCTCTGCTGGTGGCAGACGTCTGGTGCCAAGGGTAGGTGGGTGCTGATTGTCGTACATGATCTTTGCTTCATCACGCATGGCTCTCTCCAGCGCAATCAGTTCGTTCTTTTTCTGTACGTATTCCTGAGCTTTGGCACCATTCTCCGTCATGCTATAGCGATAACTGACGTAGAAGTTACCGAACGTATCTTCCACATAGAGGAACACCGCATCGTCCCACTTCCACCAGTTGCTGGGCCAAATACCTGCATCGGCCATGCGACGGGCAGTCTGCATGACAGCCGGCAAACGGGCATAGGCTATCCATGAGCCCAGTCCCAACGTACCAAAGAGGAAACACAGGCCAGCGATAGTAATACTATTCTGACTAGCCTGATAACTAGCCATATGGCCGTTAATCCGTACGTTCAGCGGCTGCAGGTGACCATCGCCAGCCACGCGGTACATGACGAAGTTCCTGTACATGCTTTCGGGAATGCCATGCTTCTCAAGGTCAATGGTCACTGTATATTTACCAGGAATGACAGAGTCGGGCGGCAGACCTGCATCCAGGTCGTAGGCAAAAAGCATCGTGCCGCCACCTTCCTGTTCCATCAGGCGGTCCAGTTCTTCCATCTTCTGCTCAGACACATCAGTCACCCTGATAACCACATCCTCTTCGAAGGCTCCGGCATCGGCACGGATGGTCATATCCTCACGTGGATGAAGACTAATCGGCCTGCTATGGCCTGGTTGTTCAAAGGGCACGTCAGGGTCGAAAGTATCGAGCCATCCATCGTCTATGACTATCTGCGAACGAGGAGCATCTATGTTCTCTCTTGCTGGTGGCAGGGTATTACCGTCGTCACCATCGTTTCCATCATCGCCATTACCATAGTAAGAATAGATGACAATACCCGCGAAAATCGCTATCATCAATAATATAACACCCACAACGGGTATTATGAGGAGCAGCCAGTAGTTTTTCTTCATGATTCGCCTAGTTTTAGGTGATAGATTCTTCGTTATGTCATTCTCGGCTTCAAAGATAAACAAAATTCCCGACATTCTCCTCAATTTTTCATAAAAAAACGATAATCCATCTAAAAATATTGGTTAACTGGCAAAAATCATGTAACTTTGCACAGCATAACAATGTGTAATCTCATAATCCAAGAATCATTATGATTAATCGTTTTCTGGCTCATCCGGCCTCATATCTTGCACTCTCCTTGGTCCTATTGTCTTTCACACCCGCCTCTGCCCAGAACCCGCAGAAGGGCGACTATGGTTATCTGTACTGTCACATGAGTGACAAAGGACAATGGACGGCTTATGCCGTGAGCCGCGACGGGTATCACTACGAGGATATCCTGGGCGGCGACCCGATTATGGATCCAAAAGAGCATGCCCGTATCGAGGGAGGCCAGCGCGATGCCTATATCTGTCGCTCATGGAACGGCAAGGGCTACGTGATGGTGACCACAGATATGAACAACGCGATGACAAAGGCTTTGGGCAAGCAGAACGACTGGGACAACTACGGCATCGACCTGCTGACCAGCAAGGACCTCATCCACTGGGAGAGCGTCTCCTTCGACTACCGTAAGGGCACCAGCATCTTCTCCAACCCAGAGGCAGAGAGCGTCTACAAGGACTGGAGCACCATCAACCGCGTATGGGCACCACAGATATTCTGGGATCCGAACTACATTTGGGAAAACGGCGACAAGGGGGGCTACATGATCTACTACTCCATGTGGAACCGCGCCGAGGAGCAGTACGACCGCATGTACTACTCGTATGCTGACAAGACTTTTACCAAGTTGACTCAGCCCAAACTACTGTTCGACTGGGGCTATGCTACCATCGATGCTGACATCAACCTGCTCAGCGACGGCAAGTATCACATGCTGATCAAGAAGGAGGGCGGCAAGCCTGGCATCTACACGGCAACCAGTGACCACCTGACCTACGGCTGGGGCGAACCTGTGGAGGATGACTACGTGTCGTTCGAGGGCAAGAAGAAATGCGAGGGCTCATCGGCCTTCCAACTCATTGGCGACGACACATGGCGTGTGGCCTATATCCAGTACAGCGACCGCCCCAAGCACTACCGCATCTGCAAGGCCGACAAGAACCTCCGTAACTTCAGCGACCCTGTTGACATCGAAGGTGTCACAGGGCCGCAGCATGGTTCATTCATGCGTCTCACGAAAAAGGAGTACAAGCGCCTCTTAAAATTGAACAAGTAAAAAAAATGCTACCGCCAACTGAAGTGCGGTAGCAAATTTTTCACTTTTCACTTTTCGTTTTTCCCTTTTCCCTTAAAACGCCAGTACCAGCGTCTGGCGGGGCTTCATCTTGTGATTTCTCGACAAGTCGTAGTACTGACCTGTAGGCACGTCCTTGGCACGCTTGGTATTACCAATAATTTCCTTGAAGCGGTCAACCTCGAAAGTGACAGGCTGCGAGGTGCCGTTGAGGATGGTCATCACCGTTTGTCCACCATACTGACGGGCGACAACGTAGATGCCGTTATAAGGTATGAACTGGACCATTTTTCCTTTGGTGATGACTGGGTTGTTCTGACGCCAATGCAGCAAACGGCTCAACCAGTTGAACATGCTGTTCTCTGCCTTGCTGCGTCCCTCCTTGGTGAAAGCATTATGGGTATCACCAGGGAAGCCTCCAGGGAAGTCCTTACGCACGTTACCATCGGTGACCTCTTTCGTACCGTTCATCAGCACCTCCGTACCATAGTAGAGTTGTGGGATGCGATTCACGGTCAGCAGCAGAGCCAAAGCCTGTTTCAAGGCCAGCGTATCCTTGCCGTTGCCTAAGAAGCGGTCTGTATCGTGGTTCTCTATGAAGGCCATCACACTCGACGGATTGGGATAGAGGTAGTCATAGACGAACGAACCATAGAGGCGGTTCAGACCAGTCCACCAGGCATCCGTCTCCTCGTTCTTGGCCTGATTCAATTTGTCGAAGAACGAGAAGTCCATGACGGTCTTTAGATAAGAGTTTTGCGCTGAGAGTTTAGAGTCTTTCTGCCACGCAGCGGTATAGGCAGGCTCTGTCACCCACGTCTCACCCACGACGTTGAAGTTAGGATATTCGTCGTCGAGTTCCTTCATCCACTGGGCCATCGCGTCGGCATAGGCGTAAGGATAGGTATCCATGCGGATGCCGTCGATACCTACGGTCTCTATCCACCAGATAGAGTTCTGAATGAGGTAGCGCATCAGGTGAGGATTATGCTGGTTCAGGTCGGGCATGGAGGGCACAAACCAGCCCTCAACAGTCTCACGCAGGTCAACTTCCGAGGCATAAGGATCAACCACAGGCGTCAACTTATAACTGGTCTGCAGGTATTTGCTCTTCTGGGGCTCAGAGCCATCGCTGTTGGCTGTGAAGCCCGTCATGGGGTCACGTCCGCTCTGCTGCTCATTCAGCCACTCCGGCTGGTTCAGCCAGTCTTTCGTTGGCATGTCGCTTGTCCAAGGATGTTCAAAGCCACTATGGTTGAAAATCATGTCCATCACAATCTTCAGTCCCTTGGCATGGGCCTCATCACAAAGACGGCGGTAGTCCTCATTAGTGCCAAAGCGCGGATCCACACGGTAATAGTCCGTTGTGGCATAGCCATGATAGGTGGAGAAACCGTTCTCCGTGTCAGGCGAGTTATTCTCCAATACAGGCGTAAACCAGAGGGCCGTCACACCCAACTCCTTGAAATAGTCCAGATGCTCACGAATGCCATTGAGGTCGCCGCCATGTCGCAGGCTCGGCTTCGAGCGGTCTTCCACATACTGGCGCAGTCCCTTTATCTGAGGATTATGGCCTGCACCCTGTGCAAAACGGTCCGGCATGAGCATATACAGCACGTCGGCATTCGTGAAGCCCATACGCTTGTCACCACTCATCTCGCGCTGTTTCAAAGTATAGTTCACTTTGAAGGTTTGAGGTTTGCGATTGGAGGTTTGAGATTTAAATGTTAACGTCATCGTGCCAGGCTGGGCCTTACCTACATTCATATAGATGAGCAGGTAGTTGGGCGAGTCAAGGCGCACCAGACTATCGATGGTCACGCCTGGATAGTCTGTCGTGACAGACTGAGCATCGCGGATACCCTGGCCATAGACCATCAACTGCAAACTAGGGTTCTTCATGCCCACATACCAGTCGGTGGGATCAATGCGACTAACCGTCGGCTTTGCATTCTTGGCTGCACTCATAGTCATTGCGCTCATCAGCAGAGCAAGGAAAAAGAAATACCGTTTCATAATACATTTAGTTATTGCGGCTACAAAGATACACCTTTTCCGTTAAACCGCCCCCCTACTCCATCGACATTCGTCACTATGGCTATGAAATCGTTTGCATAAACGACGTCCCCAATGACAATCACAGCAAAAAAAGTCCGCTGCAACTCTCACGAGCAACAGCGGAACAAGCCTATGTTTAACTAAAAATCCTTTTTCCAAAAGAAATTTTCAGTCCACAAGGACTAAAAATTTGAAAGTTTAAAAGGGTGTTTCACAACAACCTCCTGTTATCCTACAGTTGAAAACTTTCTTTTTTACCAATAACTAAAAACCTAAAACTATAAATATTACTACTAACCTAAAACAATCTCTGAATCTTTTTGACGATGCAAAGGTACGACGATTTTCTGAATTGCGCAATACTTTTGCTTGAATAAATATCAAAAATCGCCTCATTCTTGATACAAATCAAGCCATTGTGCCCGCAAACACGCAAAAAAGCACAATTCTTTGTTTCCCCTGTCCGTTTTTTCAGTATAGCGAAGCGTCGCTCGGCCCTTGGGACGCTTTCTCAAAGCAAAGCGACTGAAAGAACGGTGTTTTTGCTTTCATTGATTTCAAAGCATGGAATGCTGCGTGTGGTGATGGTGACGGCTGCTTTAAGGAACATAAATCTACGTAAATGGTACATAAATATTTTTTTCATCAGTCCCTGTATCTTTAAGGACAAAAATCTACAATAATCTGACAAGAATAATATCCGTCAGGC
>Ga0310695_10008277_pt1 | contig 16172 bp, 14 predicted proteins | sample RumenRJG_04DNA_FD_203882 | JGI IMG/M metagenome (GOLD analysis project Ga0310695, IMG submission 203882) | Bovine rumen microbial communities from Lethbridge, Alberta, Canada - RJG_04 (v2) (version 2) | ecosystem: Host-associated > Mammals > Digestive system > Stomach > Rumen | place: Canada...
CAAACAGATAAATTTATATATGGAAGTAATAAAAACAGCAATAGACGGTATCCTCATTATCGAACCAAAGGTATTTGGTGATAAGCGAGGCTATTTCTTTGAAAGCTTCTCACAAAGAGAGTTCGATGAAAAGGTAGCGCCCATCCTTGGTCACAAGATAACTTTTGTGCAGGACAACGAAAGTATGTCCTCATATGGAGTTATGCGAGGCCTCCATTTTCAGCGTCCACCATTCACCCAAAGTAAACTAGTTCGTTGTGTCAAGGGTGCAGTTCTAGATGTGGCTGTTGATATCCGTAAGGGCTCACCCACCTACGGCCAGCATGTTTCTGTCATTTTAGCTGGTGCTGATATGATTGGCACTCCGTCTCCTTTAGGAGAAGGTTGGGAAGAGGCTGTTCATCGCCAGTTCTTCGTCCCCCGTGGTTTTGCTCACGGCTTTGCGGTCTTGAGTGAGACGGCTGTTTTCCAGTATAAATGCGATGAATTCTATCATCCGGAGGCAGATGGCGGCATTAGTATCTTAGATAATAGCTTAGGTATAGATTGGAGAATTCCGACAGATAGGGTGCTTCTATCTGATAAGGACACAAAGAGTCCTCTACTTCGTCAGTTTGAAAGTCCATTTTCGGTTTAAATAGTTATTTATGGCTTTAGATTTATTTGTTCCTGGTCGTTTGTGCTTATTTGGCGAACATACCGACTGGGCAGGAAAATATCGCACTATGAACGCAGATATCGTTCCTGGTGCATCTATTGTGACAGGTATAGAGCAGGGAATCTATGCAGAGGTGGAGAAGTCCTCCATCTTTGAAATGTATAGTGAAGCACCAGAGATTGCAAATGTCTGGCAGGATTTTGCTTGCCGTATGAATGAAACAGAGCTTAAGAACGTTGCCAAATCAGGTAGCTTCTTCAGTTATTGCGCAGGTGTAGCCAGTTATATGTTGGAATGGTATCAGGTGGGTGGCGTGAAGATAACTCTAAAGAAGATGACACTTCCTATGAAATCAGGGTTATCTTCATCTGCAGCTATTTGCGTATTGGTAGCAAGAGCATTTAATCAACTATATCGGCTTAACCTTAACACCATGGGCGAGATGAATATCGCTTACGTAGGTGAGTTGAGAACTGCATCTCGTTGTGGGCGACTGGACCAAGCTTGTGCATTTGGTGTTAAACCGAACTTGATGACTTTTGATGGTGATGAGGTGGAGGTAAAGACACTTAATGTGAAGAAGCATCTTTATTGGGTGTTTGCCGATCTATGTGCAGAGAAGAATACCATTAAGATTCTTCGCGACCTCAATAAAGGATATCCTTTTGCATCCAATGAAATGGAAGAACGAGAGCAGAAAGCTTTGGGTGAGGATAATCAGCGTATTATCAATATGGCTATTGAATATATGGCCAAAGGTGATGCAGAAGCTCTAGGTAAATTGATGACAGGAGCTCAGGCACTGTTTGATACGGCTGTTGCTCCTATGTGCCCTGAAGAACTCACATCACCAAAACTGCATGAAGTATTAAGAGACCCTATTATCCAGCCTTTCGTATACGGTGGTAAAGGTGTTGGCTCACAAGGTGATGGTTCCATACAATTCTTAGCCAAGGATAAAGAATGTCAACAGAAGGTAATTGACTATCTGAACAGTAGAGGAATGAAGGCTTATCCTTTGACACTAAAACCTGTTCATACTGTTCGTAAAGCTATCATACCAGTCGCAGGTTTTGGCACTAGGCTATACCCGGCATCGCGGGCTCTGAAAAAAGATTTCTTCCCTATACCAGATAAGGACGGTATGGTGAAACCGGTAATTCTTATTCTCCTTGAAGAACTAATAAAGAGTGGTATCGAGGAAGTGTGTTTGGTTCTAGGTTCTGAGGAGGAACGTATCAAGTATCGTGATTTCTTCGAAACGTCACTGCCCGAAGAACATTTGCATAAGCTTAGTCCTGAGATGCAGGAATATGAGAATCGTATTTTGTCGATAGGAAAGAAGTTAAAGTATGTGTACCAAAAGGAAAAGCGTGGCTTTGGTCATGCTGTGTTCCAAGCTGCGGATTTCGCGAATCAGGAACCTGTTTTGCTATTACTTGGTGATACGCTTTATCGAACTGATAGCAACAAGCCCTGTGCCCTTCAGTTGATAGAGAAATACGAGCAGTATAATAAATTGATGGTATCCATACATCCAGTCCCACTGGCAGAGGTATCTCATTATGGCATTCTTTCAGGAACATGGGAGGATAAGAATGAAACCGAACTCAACATTTCTCAGATGAATGAGAAACCAAAGGCCAGTTACGCAGAAGAATTTTTGGGTGTAAAGTGTAAAGATGGTGAACGTAAGTACATGTCGGTTTTTGGACAATATATTCTCACACCAGAAGTCTTTGATCAACTCCGCTCAGATATAGCTAATGCAACAGATACCAATAAAGAGATTGAATTGACATCAGCACTTGATAAAGTAAGAGGACAAACAGGTATGGTGGGGATTCAACTGCAGGGTAGAATGTATGATATGGGCAATTATAATGCATTCATTAATTGTGTATCAAAGTTATCAAAATAGATTATACTAGATAGTACTTTTTTATTGGGTACTGAATAAAGGTATAACCACCCACTCAAATAATATGAACGAAATCTCATCTAATTCGTTAATAGCCCAAAATACGGCATTGTTATATATTCGCATGGCTCTTATTATGCTTGTGCAAATATATACGAGCAGAATTATTCTAATGGCGCTAGGCGCTTCAGATTATGGCATATATAATGTGGTTGGGGGTATCGTTGTGATGTTTGGCTTCCTAAACGGAACATTATCTGGCTCTACCCAGAGGTATATAACATATGAATTAGGAAAAGGAAATGGAGATGAGTTAAATTCTGTATTTGTAACAGCCGTTCAGTTACACTTCTTAATAGCAATATTTATTACCTTAATTGCAGAGCCGATAGGATTGTGGTTGATTCATAATAAGATGCAAATTCCACCCGAAAGAATGACGGCAGCAATATGGGTTTTTCATTTAAGCATTGCGTCTTTTTTTGTTAGCGTTATATCAGTTCCATATAATTCTGCTATTATTGCTCATGAGAGAATTTCAGTTTATGCTTATATTTCAATTATTGAAGTAATTGCAAAACTAGCAATAGTATATTTACTGTTAATTATTAATAATGATCGGTTGATCTTATATGCTCTTTTGGTCTTTAGTTTACAGTTAATAATAAGATTCATATATATAGCTTATTGTAAGCATAATTTTACGGAAACAAAATACAAACGTCATTTTAACTTTGAGATGTTTAAAGAGATGTTTGTATTTAGTGGATGGAATTTTATTGGAAACTTTGCCGCTGTTCTCAATGCTGAGGGATTAAATGTACTTTTGAATGTTTTTTTTGGCCCGTTAGTAAATGCAGCCCGCGCAATATCGGTACAGGTCCAAGTTGCTTTAAATTCATTTTATGGGAATTTGATAACGGCGGTTAATCCGGTATTAACTAAATCTTGGGCACAGGGAGAGTATAAGCGTTCAATTTCACTTATGCAGAGAACAAGTAAGTTTTCTTTTTATTTATTATTTCTTGTAACTCTTCCAGTTTTGCTTGAAGCCGATCAAATTCTGGAGATATGGTTAAAGGATGTTCCTGAGCTTACACCGGTGTTTGTTAAAATCATATTGGTTACTCAATTAATATTCACATTTACTAGTCCGATGACTACCGTTGCATATGCGGCTGGGAATATTAAAAAAGTGAATTTAGTATGTGGGGCCATAGTTTTAATGGTACTCCCAATATCATGGCTGTTTTTAAATAAAGGAGCCCCTGCATATGTTGTATTTGTTGTATATGCCATATTAGAATTAATCTCATTTATCGCAAGGACTATTATCTTGAAACCAATCATTGGCTTCTCGATATATTCTTTTATAAGAGACGTAATTGTTCCTTGTGTTATTGTGACGATTATTTCGTCAATAATTTCTTTGGGCATCAAGACGTTATTGAATCCTTGTATGGTCACTACTTTGCTTGTTTGTATATCGTCTATGCTAGTTGTCGGTATAATATCTTTTTTTATAGGTATGTCTAAAGACGAAAAAAGATTTGTAATTGATTTTTCAATGAAACTATTTAAGCGAAAAAATGCAGTAAATAAATAAAATATTGATTTGTATGGAGCAAAGCGGTAATTTAACTTTGTTTTTTCAGAATTTCACTTCTGTCCATTTTGACAAGGATCCTTTCTTGGTGCCTTATTATCTTGGACGGTTATTAAATTGTAGTGTTACAATTCTATATCCTAAACGGACAGGTGTAAATCTTCCTAAAGAGTACAAAGGCGTTAAACTGTTAGGCTTTGAAGTTACTGAAAGCAACAGTCCTCGAATTCGTTATTGTAGTATTCTCGAATATATCAAGCAGAATGCGAATCGTATTAAGTATTTAATGCTTTATTTCGGCTATACGGATAGCGAAGTTTTTGCTAAAATTTACAAGAAGTACAATAATAAAGGTAAGATTTATGTAAAAATGGACATTGATCCTAGTACAATTATAACATTAGATGATCTCCCTTTTTGGAAACGCCCATTTTCATATTGTAAAAATAAAATATTACGATACTCATTTCTGAAACGTGTGGACGTCGCATCATGTGAGATATCTGAGGCATATAACAAATTGCGAACAGGGAAAGTACCTTTTTATGGTTTTGGAAAGAAGCTCTTATTAGCTCCTAATGGTATTGATGAGGAATCAATCAAAAGCATGGGATATACGAAGTCGGAATTTAGGCACAAAGAAAATATATTTATAACAGTAGGAAGGCTTGGGACATATCAAAAAAATACAGAAATGTTGTTAAAGGCACTTGAAAATGTTGACTTGCAAGATTGGAAAGTTTATCTGATAGGTACAATTGATAAAGAGTTTGAAAGTATAAAACAATCCTTTATAAAAAATCATCCTGAATTAGATGATAAAGTTATTTGGGCCGGACCAATTAATAATAGAAAAACGTTATATGATTTTTATGATAGATCTAAAGTGTTTTTACTACCATCAAGATATGAAGGGTATGCTATTGTGCTAGCTGAAAGCCAGCGATTTTCTAATTATATTATATCAACGCCTTCTGGGCCAATTAAAGATATATTTGCTAAATGTGATTGTGGAGAAATAATACCGAATAACGATGACAAAGCTCTTTCCAATGCTATTAAAAATGTAGTCTGTGGGAAAACAAATGTCGACAGATATAATAGTTTTGATTATACTTCATTGTCTTGGGAGAATAGATTAACCCACGTGGCTCAAGCATTAAAAAATAGCATTTGAACAAATTTCAAAAAAAGTAGAATGGTTGATGTATCTGTAATAATTGTTAATTATAATACTCGAGAGCTAACTAGCCAATGTATAGAGTCAATCTATAAATATTCACAGAGTATTAGCTTTGAAATAATTCTCGTGGATAATAACTCTTATGATAATAGTTTACCTTATCTAAAGGAAAAATTTCCTGAATTACTAATAATCCATAACGAGAATAATTTAGGATTCGGTAGAGCTAATAACATCGGTGCAGCGAAAGCAAATGGACGGTATTTATTTTTTCTAAATAGTGATACTATTCTAATAGAGAATGTAATATCATCATTCTTTAAATTTATGGAAACCCATAATAATTATGCGTCGTGTGGTTGCAATTTGGTAAATACTCAGAATGCTCCAGTTCCATCCCACGGAAACTTACCATCATTAAAAATGGAATTGTTTAGTGGGCCGGTAGGCAGATTTTTACGTGGGTACTTTAATAAATACTTATCGCCTACTCAAACTATCAATGAAGGAAATTTGAAAAATCCAGGATATATAGCTGGTGCTGATATTTTTATAAGAAAAGAGGTTTTTGAGTCTCTAAAAGGTTTCGATTCAAATATTTTCATGTACTTTGAGGAGACGGATTTGTACTATAGGATGAAGAAAAATGGATTTCAGTCAGTAGTTTTACCTCAATTGTCTATCATTCACTTGGGAGGAGGTAGCTTTACCTCTACAGATAACCTTAATAAGTTTAGAATGATGGAATCAAGCCGTTCTTATTATTATAAAAAGAACTATTCTAGATGCTATTCTGCCACGGCCAAACTGGTTAGAGCGTTCAATATTTTATTGAGCTGTCAAAAAAATAAGAAAGAAAAGATAAAAATAGTATTATACACTTAAGCTTATGAAATCTCATGTATTTATAATACTTGCGCACAAGCAACCGAAATTACTGAAACGTACAATCAGTGTGTTGGCTAACGAAAATCACTACTTCTATGTTAATGTAGACTTAAAAACTACAAATTTCAACGAATTTGAAGAGGAAGTGGAAGGGATGCCAAATGTAACCTTTTTTAGGAAATCTATATATCATTGTGGCATTTCTCATTTATATGCGTTGTTATATATACTAAATAATGCATACGAAAGTGACCAACACTTTGACTATTTCCATATCATTAGTGGCCAAGATTATCCCCTAAGATCCAATGAACAGTTTGACTCCTTTTTTGAAAGTAACAATAATGAGAGTTACATGTTTTTCGATGATGAAGCCTATCGAAATAGAATGAGCAAAGAGTTGAGAATTTTTGCGCAACAATGGCATATGAATAAGACTACTGGAGTATTATATAAGATATATAACTTTTTCCATATGCCGCGGTTGTTAAGTATTATTGCGCCACGTAAGCCTATTGAAGGTTATAGTAGCGGTTGGGATTGGTTTTCTTGGCATAGAGATGTGGTCGAATACGTTTTGGAGTATTTCGAAACAAACCCAAATTATATAAAGAGATATAATCATACTTTATGTCCTACAGAGCATATCTTTCATACAATTCTTGAAAAAAAGAGTGATGACTTAAGAATTGAGAAAAATAATCCGCTAAGGTATGTTTCTTGGACTCCTCATCGTGATGTTGATACAGAGTACAGACCTTTTACTTTGACAGAAGAAGATTACAATTTTGTTATTGAGAGCAAAGCTTTCTTCTGTAGAAAAGTTGAAGAAATGGATTCTATAAAATTGCTGGATATGATAGATAAACAGAGAGGGCAAGAATATAATATAACAGAACATGTGAATGTTATGTGATTAATTTTAGAAGACTATATATTATGGTGAGAAAGAGAATCCTATATTGTATACATGTACCTTGGTCTTGGATTAAGCAGAGACCACATTTCCTTGCTGAGGGACTATCCAGAGATTATGATTTGACTGTTGTTGATAGGGCTGTGTTTTCGAAGTATACGAATAATGCAAAAACCGTAAAATTATATCATCTCTTTCGAGTCCCTTTTGAAAGACTTTTCATCATTAGTATAATCAATAACCTTTTATATCGTATTCAGTATTTCTTTATCGGACGAAAAAAGGATTGGATATGGGTCACACACCCTTTACAATTTGCCAATATGGGAACTTGGATTAATAACAAGAGGGTTATCTATGATTGTATGGATGACATGATTGCGCTCGCGAGGGATAAAAGAGAGGCGGAAAGAATAGAGAAATACGAGAGACTCCTTTTAAAAAGAGCAGACGTGGTTTTTTCTTCTTCTTTATATCTAAAGGAACACCTAATTGAGAAATACGGAACGAGAGAGATTGTTGTGGTTAACAATGCCATAACAGACAGGATTGCGTCGTATGGCAAGTCTTTGCCAGAGAGTCCCCAACCCATATTTGACAAGAGCAAGATGAACATTGTGTACATAGGAACCATATCAAATTGGTTCAACTTTGATTTGGTTCATCATCTGCTGAATAACAATCCTAGGGTTGTGGTTAATTTGTTCGGGCCAACTGAAGTCGATATTCCGAAACATGACCGTATCCGGTATTTAGGTTCTGTAGAACACCAGTACATTACCGGTATTATGGATAGCTCTGACGCCCTAATTATGCCATTTATTGTGAATGATTTAATAAAGGCAGTAAATCCCGTCAAGTTATATGAATACATATATAGTGGGAAACCATGTGTTGCTCCTGATTATGGAGAAACAAGATGTTTTGAGCCATATGTGTTCTTATATAAGTCGGAATCTGATTTTGTTAAGATTGTGAATAATATTGAAGCAAAAGTGATCGTCCAGAAATCTCTTGATGAGTGCCAGAGGTTCGCGTTAAGCAATACATGGGATGGAAGGGTAGAACAAATTGAAGCAGTATTGAATTAAGTGTTTTGTTTCAGACGTATAGTATGGATGTCTCAATAGTAATTGTTAATTATAATACATCCCGGTTAATTGTGAACTGCATAGATTCAATTAAAGAGAAAACACACTCTTTGACTTATGAGATCATTGTGGTTGACAACCATTCGCCTAATGATACACTTGATAACCTCGTTGGGATTGATGGTGTCAGGCTCATTCGCGCAGAAGAGAATCTTGGGTTTGGACGAGCAAATAATCTTGGCGCCAATTATGCATCTGGGAAATACTTCTTCTTCTTAAATCCTGATACCCTGTTAGTTAATAATGCGATTGAAGTGCTGTTCTCTTTTTTAGGAAGTCATGATGATGTAGGTGCATGTGGCGGTAATCTGCTGGATTTTGATAGTAAACCGACACACTCTTTCCGCAGAAAAATGCCGTCTATCTCCAATGAAATAGATATGTATTTTCATAATATTTTCAGCAGGATTATATATGGGAGAAATACTCAATTTAACTATACAGGGCTCCCTCTTAAGGTAGCTTATATTACTGGCGCAGATTTAATGATACCAAGATTTGTGTGGGATAAGGTGGGTGGTTTCTCCGATGATTTTTTTATGTACTATGAAGAAACTGAGTTGCAGTTTAGGATTAAGAAAGCAGGATATAAGATTGTTAGTGTGCCAGATGCGGAGATAACTCACTTAGAAGGAAAGTCATTTGACATAAATGAAGCGCGAGAAAAAAGAATCCTGAACGGACGTTTTGTGTTTTTCCATAAGGCATACAGTAATACATATAACAGATTTTCAAATTTAATTAATCTTTTTTTATACAGGATGGCAATAGTGTATTGCCGAATCTTTGGCAAAAAGGTGAGGTATGAGAAGTATTCCGTCAGGAGGGCTCTGTATCAAGAGGAGATGAAAAAATGGGAATGAAGTTATTCAAGTTTAGTATATTAGAGTGTTTGTCATTCATGTTAGGCTTCACTTGCATCCTGGAGGCTATTAGGATGCAGGCAGGCCCGATCAAGCTTAATATATCGGATTTGTTTTTTGTCCTATTGTTTTTTTATGTGTTGACATTAAAACATAAAAAGGCAGTTGGCTTAGACAAACCAGTGATGCAAGTTAAGTGTTTTTTTATCATCATTCTAGTATTCTGTTTGAATTTTATTACCCCAATTGTTGATAATGTGTTGTTTCCAACAGGAATAGATGGGGTCGCGCCTGCATTGGCATATGCTATAAAAACTGCATTTAATTTGGTGTTCTTCTATGAAATTTTTTCGCTTAATGGCGTAAGTCGTGAGAAGTTCATAAATTCATTTAGTAAGGGTTTCGTTTTTGGTATAGCTTTCCATATTTTATATTCGCTATATCAACTCGTTGCGTGGTATGTATTTGGTGAAGATATACATACACCATTAATGGAGTCTTTTGGTATTACAGAGGATTTCCTGGGCGGGCATCCTGTACTTAATTTCGTTTTCCGCCCATTAGTAATTAGAACAGCTGGCCTCTTTTGGGATCCATATTTTATTGGTATAATGGGGTGTGTGGCCATATTTCTGTCGCTTACTATAAATAATAAGCTCGTTCGAATTACTTCTGCGATTATCTCGTTTCTGGTATTTTTTATGTCGTTCTCAAGGACAGGATATGTCGCATTCCTTGCAGTCCTCTTTCTAATCCCACTGCTTGCAAAGAGAAATAAATCTTTTTGCGACAAATTAAATATTCGTACTATCGTTAAATACGCTTTGATAATTCTGGCGGTAGGTGCATTATGTCTACCCTTAGTTATTGATAAAGAAACAAAGCAAGAACTTAGTGAGGGATTAAAGTATAAAACAGAAATTAAATCGGATGATGAAGGAGATATGCGACATATGATGTACCCCGTCTATGCTATAGAGGCGGTCTTGCATGACCCGTTGCATCTTGTATTTGGTTATGGTGCACGTAACTCTTCTCGTGGTATATATATCTCTGGTAATATTCCTTCAGAGACAAAGGGCGATGCATCGTATGATATCGAGTCTGATTGGTGTAAGTTTCTTATCAACTATGGCATTATTTGTTTCTTTATTTACTTAATGTTCAATATAATGCTAATCAAACTCCTAATAAGGAGAGGACATTTTGACGAATCATTTGTTCCACTGTTTTTGTTAATAACAATTCTCGCTACTTTTATTAGTGGTTTCTTTTACACTATCAACGATTCGCGCTGGGTTTGGCTGGTATATGCTGCAGCGATTGTTTATTTAATGAATGAAAATGAAAGAAGAAAAACTGTTTATTAACGGTCGTTATTTAACCCAGCATTTGACAGGAGTCAATAGGTTTGCATATGAGTTAACGATCAAACTGATAGAATCGGGTATTGATGTTACGATTATATGTCCGAAGCGCGAAATAAGGCCGGAATACAATATAAGGGAATTCCATATAATAAAATATGGATTGGGCAATAGTCATTTTTGGGAACAAATCAGCCTCCCGTTTTTTTTTGCGGGAAGGAGGAACTATTTGCTTGTTAACTTTACGGGATTGGGGCCTATTATGACCTCTAACAAAATCATAACTATTCACGATCTCGCATTTCTTGAGAATCCTTCTTGGTATTCAAAATCCTATGTGTTTTTGTATAAATTACTAACTCCATTATGTGCTAAGACTTCAAGGCATATTTTATCAGTTAGCAATTTCTCGAAGACTGAAATAATAAAGTGGTTGGGAGTCGAAAGCAATCATATAACTGTCATTTACAATGCTGCAGATGAAAACGACTTAGAACAAGATGACATTCTGGAAAAGGTTCCTTCTGAATACATACTTGCCGTTTCTTCAATAGATCCAAGGAAAAATTTTGTAAGGTTAATAAAGGCATTCTCTTTTATACCCAAACATACCCTGGTCGTTGTAGGAGGTGTAAATCACGTGTTTAATAATGTAGAAATAGACACATCACTATCAAATGTGATATTCCTTGGCCGAGTATTTGATGCAGAATTGACCTCTCTTTATAAACATGCGACAGCATTCGTTTATCCTTCGCTCTATGAAGGATTTGGTATCCCGCCTATTGAGGCTATGACATATGGCTGCCCTGTAATAGTATCGGACATTGAAGTGCTTCATGAAGTATGTGGAGAAGCGGCTTTATATGTGGATCCATATAATGAAAAACAAATCGCCCTGACAATTTCAAAGATTATTGGTGACGAGAATCTGCGGCAAGATTTAATAGAAAAAGGTTACAAGAATATTTGTCGTTTTAATTGGAAGAAATCGTCACTGGCTTTGATGGATGTGTTGAAGAATCATATTGATTTGTAGGATTAGTAATATTTGGTAGTATGGCATTAATAACCCATTTTTTTAAAACATATTTCCCAGATACCCAAGGAGGCTTGGAAGAGGCGATCCGTCAGATGGGAAAGTGTGCGGTGAAGGCAGGGCATAGAGTTCGTGTCGTAACAGTATCACCCAACCCGCAGAACATTGAGTTGGATGGAATAGAGTGTATATCATATAAGCGCAACTGGGGCATATCTTCAATGCCTGTAAGTTATGATATGATTAAAAATTTTGATAGACTAGTTGATGAAACGGATATCATTCATTTGCAATATCCTTATCCTATCACAGAATTGCTTACCCTGTTCCATAGAAAAACAAAACCTATTGTTATTACCTATCATGCAGGAATAGAGGAGAGGCCGCTGTTGACTACTTGCTATTCTCCTTTTGAAAGAAGGCTTTTCAAGAAGGCAGATGTTATTGTTCCTACGAGCAATAATCTTATGATGACAACTAAGCGTCTTGATCCGTTTAGGGAAAAGTGTCAAGAAATCAATCTTTGGCTTGATGAAGAGAGATTTGAAAGACTTGGTGATGTGTCTGAAGAATTCAAGTCTCAAGTAGAATCGTATGGAGACTATGCATTGTTCGTTGGAGTTTTGAGATTCTATAAGGGATTGGATTATTTATTAGATGCGGCTAAAAATGTAAAGCAAAGGATTATAGTAGCCGGCAAAGGACCAGAAAGAGAACATCTTCAAAAAAGGATTGAAGAAGAGGGTATTACGAACGTGATACTACTGGGTTATGTCCCGGATGAAGGCGTTGCATATCTGCTAAAAAAATGTGCCTTTTTTGTGCTACCTTCACAATCAAGAGGTGAGTGTTTTGGTCAAGTATTACTTGAGGCAGAGTATTTCCATAAACCAATGATATCAACCGAACTAGGGACCGGAACAAGCGTGGTAAACCAGGATGGTGTTACGGGCTATGTTGTGCCAAAGGCGGATGCTCATGCTTTAGCAGAGCGAATGAACGAATTATTCGAGATTAAAGAAAAGCGTATAGAAATGGGTGAGAATGCATATTCTCGCTATCTTAATAATTACACGGAAGAAATCCAAGGTCCCAAATACATAAAATTGTATGAAGAATTACTGAGTAAACGGTATTAATTTAAGAAGCTGATGAAGATACTTATTACAGGCGTTCATGGTTTTGTAGGGAATAATTTGGTTAATGCTCTTTCTCGGGAACATACTATTTACGGATTAGATATTATTTCGCCATTTAAAGAAGGTATTAGGTATACTTTTTCTTGGGATTTTTTGGATAAGTCCGATGAGATACCGGAGGTAGATGCAATCGTTCACTTGGCAGGAAAGGCGCATGATACAAAGAACCAGGCCGCTGCGGATGTGTATTTCAAGGTGAACCGGGATTTGACCATCAAAATATTTGATTATTTCTGTGCACACCCAAACATCAAGAAGTTTGTGTTCTTTAGCACCGCAAAAGCTGCTGCAGATAGAGTTGATGGAATTCTAACAGAGGATGTTGTTCCTGCTCCTGTAGGTCCTTATGGTGAAAGCAAAATTGCGGCAGAACAATATATCTTGAACACCATTCAGGATCACCCTGATGAGTTTAAGGGAAGGGGTGTTTATATTTTCCGTCCATGCATGATACACGGCCCTGGAAACAAAGGGAATCTGAACCTGCTTTACAATGTGGTACGCAAGGGTATTCCTTGGCCACTTGGCGCATTTGAGAATCGCAGGACATTCACCTCGGTAGAGAATATCTGCTTTGCCGTGAAAGGAGTATTGACACTAGATGTTGAGTCGGGTATTTACAATATGGGTGATGACGAGGCCCTCTCTACAAATGAGCTTATAGAAGAAATATGTAAGTCATTAGGAAAAAAGGCTCACATTTGGAAGTTGCCCAAAGGTATGATGAATGGAGTGGCCAAGGTAGGTGGATGGTTACATTTACCACTTAATCCTGATAGGCTACAGAAATTGACAGAGAACTATGTGTCCTCTAATGCAAAAATCAAGAAAGCACTTGGTGTTGAAAAGATGCCAGTTGATGCGAGAGAAGGTTTGAAAGTCACACTCGATAGTTTTAAATAGAATAGATGGAGTTGGATAATAACCAACGGGCATTTTTTGCGTTGCTTCAAGCTGGACTGTGGGAAAGGGATGTGTTATTAGAAGAGAGTGCTCCCATTGATTTCATTGAGATATATCAGCTTGCTGAGGAGCAGTCAGTTGTGGGGCTTGTCACTGCGGGATTTGAACATACAATAGATGTGAAAGTTCCCAAAGAGATAACTTTGACCTTCGTTGGTAATTCCTTGCAACTGGAACAACGGAATCTTGCAATGAACGCCTTCGTAGCAGACTTAATTGGAAGATTAAGAGGCAAAGACATCTATGCTATATTAGTAAAAGGACAAGGACTTGCACAGTGCTATAAACGTCCTTTATGGCGCGCCAGTGGTGATGTGGATTTGTTTTTGAGCAACGATAATTATCAAAAAGCAGTTCATCTTCTAACGCCAATCGCATCCGATGTTGGTTTTGAGATTACTTCCAAAAAGCATATTTCTTTTTTAATAAACGGCTGGGAAGTGGAGCTGCATGGCACTCTGAGTAGCGGTTTGTGGAGAAGTGTTGATAGGGCTCTAGACAACGTGCAGTATTCTGTCTTTCACGAAGGTAGAGTTCGTTCATGGATGAATGGTGATACTCAGGTATTTCTTCCTGGTCCGGATGAGGATGTCGTTTTTGTTTTTGCGCACATTCTTCAGCACTTTTTTAGGGGTGGTATTGGATTAAGACAAATCTGTGATTGGTGTCGTTTATTATGGACATATAAAAGTCAGATTGATCTGAGTGTGTTGGAAGGCCGCTTGCAGGCGATGGGCGTAATGAGCGAATGGAAAGCATTTGCTGCGCTTGCTATCAATTATATAGGAATGCCAGAAGATGCAATGCCATTTTATTCGTCTGGTAAAAAATGGAATAGAAAAGCAGAGAGGGTCTTAGATTTTGTTATTGAGACCGGCAATTTTGGTCACAATAGAGACAACTCCTACTATAAAAAGTATCCTTTCCTTGTATTCAAGACTATATCTTTCTTCCGTCATTGCCGTGATATTTGGCGATATTTTTTGATATTTCCTTTGGATGCAATAAAGGTATGGTGGCATATGGTTACGTTAGGGCTAGAATTGACTATTAAAGGAAAAAGCCATGAATAAGAATAATAGTATTAACAGGCGTTTAAGAGAGTTTATGGAGCAAGAGGCACGTTCCTGTTCTATGGATTTTGGGTGTGTAACGCCTCTTTATGTTTTTAGGATGTGGGGAGGAGCAGTGGCTATCGAAGAGATAGCGACGGGACTCAAAGAATTACGGAACCAAGGTTTTATGAATGTATAAAATAATTATATGTGGTTGACATACATTATCATTGCGGTATTGCTATTGGCAGCGGAGCTGATTTATTTCCGTATTGCAGACAAGTGTAATATTATCGATAAGCCGAACGAAAGGTCGTCACATTCGACGATTGTGCTGAGAGGCGGAGGAATCATTTTTGCCATATCTATTATCGTTTGGATGATATGGCAAATGGTTCAAGGTGAATGGTTAACGGTTAATGGTTATTTGCCGTTCGTTGTTGGACTGGTGCTCGTTTGCGGGGTGAGCTTCGTGGATGATATTCATTCGCTGCCGGACTCATTAAGAATGATAGTTCAAATCATTTCCATATTGTTGATGTTCTGGAGCATTAATCTTGGTTTAGGGTCAATGGTTCAGGGTTCATGGTTTTGGCAGATGGTGATTGCCGTGGTGGCGTTGTTCTTCTGTGTAGGGGCTACGAACATTATCAACTTTATGGATGGGATTAATGGAATTACGGCGGCATACGCTATCGCTATGCTTTTGCCGTTAGCCTTGGTTAATGGTTCATGGTTAAAGGTTCATGGCTTCGGTTTTATCGAACCATCGTACCTGATTGTTGCTATTATCGGTGTGCTGGTGTTCAGTATTTTTAATTTCCGACCTAAGGGCAAGGCGAAGTGTTTTGCTGGGGATGTGGGAAGTATTGGTATAGCTTTCATTATCCTGTTTGCACTGGGACGCTTGATGGTCGCTACTGGGGATGTGAGCTATATCGTTTTCTTCCTGCTTTATGGTGTGGATGGAACAATGACTATTATCCACCGTATCATGTTGCATGAGCATTTGGGTGAAGCACATCGAAAACATGCTTATCAGTTGATGGCGAATGAGTTGAAGATGAATCATGTCACTGTGTCCTTGATTTACATGGGATTACAGTTGGCTATTTCTCTCGGATTCATATACTTAATCCCGAATACGATTGTGGCACATTGGATTTATTTCTTTGTCGCTGCAGCCATATTGGGACTTGCCTACATCCTCTTTATGAAGAAGTACTATCATCTGCATGAGGAATATCTACGCGGGTTAAAGGTTAATGGTTAAGGGTTCACGATTATGAAGATAACGCAAGCAGTATTGGATAATCTGACGGCGGAGGCTAAGGCGTCGTCTCGGTTGAGAATGAATATGGAT
>Ga0310695_10008279_pt1 | contig 16170 bp, 10 predicted proteins | sample RumenRJG_04DNA_FD_203882 | JGI IMG/M metagenome (GOLD analysis project Ga0310695, IMG submission 203882) | Bovine rumen microbial communities from Lethbridge, Alberta, Canada - RJG_04 (v2) (version 2) | ecosystem: Host-associated > Mammals > Digestive system > Stomach > Rumen | place: Canada...
TTCGCATCCGGAGCCCGTCCGCGGATATTTGGTATTATTATGGAAACTGATTCTCTCTCGCTTGCCGCCTCCTTTTTCGGGGCCGGAAACCCGCATGACGTCATGGGTTTCACCGATGCCGGAATCATGGAGCGCCGCATGTTCCGGCACCATGTGGCGGAGCTTCTTCAGATCATAAACGCCCGGCCGCATGCCAGAGTGGTCATGGAGCTTTCCCGGTACTATCTGATGCGGGTAACGCTGCAGACTGCCATGTTTGTCACCGATCGTATTATCCTGGTGGGAGACAATGTGTCGGATCCCTGCCTGAGGCAGTATCTCAATGACGACGATATTCTGATTACCGACTGTTTCCGGGGTTTTTCGTGCAATGTGATCGATCTGTTCACCACGCTGACGTTCATCTCAAGTCCGGAGCAGGATGAGAAGATTCTTGCCGCGTGGAGCATTCCCGACACCTCCCGGATTACCGTGGCCCTTTTCGGAGGAGATACCGGGGTTTCCGTGAAGGAATATGCCACGCCGCTGTCGATAATGGAACAGCAGTGCCGGGATCAGATCCGCGGAATTCCCGAGCTTTCCGACGTCCGTGCCGTGGTTTCCTCATTTAAGCCTTCCAGCGGGTTCGGATTCTCCCACGGCCTTGTGATCAGCATGCTTCTGGATATTCCGATGTACGATCGCCAGCTTCTGAAGGGCACCCAGATATCGCTTCTGGGAATTCCTGATTATGCTTTCATAACCTCCATGCTGTTTCTCGGCAGTCTGGGCAAGGAGGATGTTATCGCAGGATGCCGGCTGATTCTGGTGAACGGTTTTTTCGAAAAGATGATTGACTATATGGCCGTAAGTTCCGTTGCGGACTGTCCGGTGGTTGAAAGCCTGGGAACCCTGACACACGGAGTTATTGCCCTGAGGCGTCTTTCGGAGGGACGGTCCTTCCATTTTGTCGCTCATGTAAACTACCGTATTGACGAGGACGGCGTCCTGGTCTGCGATTCCTACTTTGACGGGGCGAACTGCAACTATCCCACGGAGTACACAGTGCAGATCTCCGGAAGGGATTTCATTATCACCGGCCGTCGCAGGAGGCTGGTTGAGGTCCGGGGCGTCTCCTACAATATGGATGATATGGAGCATTGTCTGGAGCGTGCCGGATTCGGAGACCGGGTGGCGGTTTTTGAGTTCTCCCGCCGGAAGGAAAAGGAGAAATACATTGTCATAGCGGTGGAATCCGAGGAGCTGTTCATGCTTTCCGGCAGTGACAACATCGAAAACCGGGGACTGGCTGCGGATTATGTGAATGAGATCCGGAACGAGCTGATTTCCGGCGGTTATCCCGAGGAATTGTTGCCGCGCAAGGTCAGATTTGTCAGAAAAATAAGTTATAATGAATTCGGAAGACCTGATTACGAGAGGCTGAAACAGGTATTCAGCCTGTCCGGACCCGATAAGCAAAGCAAAAATTAATATGAAGAAATTTCCAGATATTCTTAAAACGGTAAAAAGCTCCCGGGAATTAAAGCTGATTTTAAATATTGGAAAGGATCTTGCCTGGTTTGAGGGTCATTTTCCGGAAATGGCCATTCTTCCGGGAATGGTAGCGGTGTTCTGGACCGAGGAGTATCTCAGGATCTATTTTGCGCCTAATGCTGCCATAAAGTCGGTTGACAACGTCAGATTCATGCATCCGATTTTCCCGGATACCGTGGTGGAGCTGGATATCAGTCTTTCCCCCGAGAACAAGACTCTGCATTTCAAATTCTGCGATCCCGACAGTCCGGACATCTGGATTTATTCCTCCGGAGTGCTCCGGGTGGTGTGACGGATCGGACCGGAGTTCGAACCGTACCCGGTTTTCGCGGCCCCTGATTCCTGGATTATTGAAAGCCTATGAAAAAGCTGCAGCATTATTTTTCGGTTTTTTTCCTCATTGTTTTACTGATTCTCTGTTTTCTTGTCTTCAGATCCTATGCGGAACGCAGTGAGCCGCTGACTCTCGACTTTACCACCGCCGACCTTATGAAATATTCAGCCCGTACCGGCGAGGCGGAGGCATCAGGTTCCGATCTCCGGATCTGGCTTTTTGCGGAGGAGCGGCCCGATCTCGGAGAGGCCTTTCAGAAGCTTTCCTTGGACATTCACAGCATTCCCGGCATTATCTGGCTCACCGGAAGCGACCGCCAGCAGGGGTTTGTGGCTGCCCTGAAGAGGCTGAACTACTACCGGAGCGTGTCCGGAAACACCGAGGAGGGCTTTTCTGAAAGACTGAAGGAGCTTGAGGCTTCGGGAATCGGCACGGAGGAAATGAACCGGATTATCGCGGAGGATCCGCTGCTTCTGAATTACGCCTTTCCGATTTCCTCATTTTTTATGAATCCCGAGGGGCGGCTGGTTTTTAAATCGGACCATTCCAGTCTCTGCGATGCGGAGATCTGCACCCTTTTTTACGGCGGCTATTCCCGGGCCTCCGATCTGGAATCGATTGAACAGGTTTCCCGGGAGCTCATGCGCATCAAATCCGAATATGAAAAGGCCGGCGGTCATGTTACCGTGTTCAATCCGGTAAAGAAGAGACATGATTTCTTCAGGGTAGCCGGGAATACGCTGTTTTTTTCCTTTCTGGCGGTGCTGGCAGCTGCGGGGGTGGCGCTGTTTTTTCTGTACCGCAGCGTCCGGCCCTTTTTCGAAATGCTGCTTTCGCTGACATTTTCGTATGGCATTGCCATTATGGCGGTATGGGGCTTTTTGGGGCATCTTCATGTGATGACCCTGTTTTTCAGCCTGGCCTTCCTGATCCCCGGTATTGACATCTATCTTAACTTCAACAATGCCCGGGAATCGGGGCGTCTCAGACGGAATCACATCGCGGGAGTCTGGGTCAGCATGCTGGTCACCGCCGTCATCTACGGTGCCATGGCCCAGATCGGCTTCCGGGTCTTTACCGAACTGGCAGTGATAGCACTGTTTTTCATTTCTCTGTTCTGCATTCTTTACGGGCTTCTGGCATTTCTTCCTTCGATGGCGTATCGCGGCCGCTATGCCGTCTACCGCCGGATTCGGGGAATCCGGAGATTTGCGTCCGTCAGGGGCCTCGCCATGCTGCTGGTTGCCGCCATTGCCGCAGTTTCCCTGTACGGTCTTACCGAGGCGGCAGACGGGATTATTTTCAATTATGCCAGTGAAGGCGCTGCGGACAAGATGGCCCGGATTGCCGGGAGCGGGCGGGACCTGACCGTCTATTCGGTTTCCGCCGAATCGGACGAGATCCTGGACAGCAGGATGAACAGGCTCCGGGAATGGCTGGATCGGGAACTGGCAGCCAGGAGAATCGGGTATTACATTCTGCCCTTCGATATGGTGATTTCTGAAAACGTGGCCCGGCTCAACATGGAGAAAAACCGGGATCTTTATGTAAAAACGGATCCTCTGCGGGAAAAGGCCGGTCTTGCCGGAACGCTTCCCGAACTTCCGGAGGAGGAGCTTGGTTCGCTTATCGCCGGCTTTTCAGCCGATTCTGCAGTCCGGCTGTTTTTTCCGGAAACTCCCGGCGGCGGCAGAAAGGCCTCTCTGGTGGTTTTCAGGGAAAAGCCGGGTTTCTACAATTCGCTTCGAAATGAATTTGCCTGGGTGGAATCCGACGATCAGGTTTCCAGCTATGTACGCGGCATAGCCCCTGAGAGTGCCGACATTATCATTCTTATCAGCCTGGTGTTTGCTGTCATGGCGGCCGTCATCTATGTGTTCAAGGGGCTGTCCTCGTTTATCGGGCTTACGCTGCCGGTTTTTGCCGGACTGGGTTTCGCCGCTCTGACCATGACATTTTTCAGTTCCGGACTCTCCCTGTTTTCCATACTGATAATCCTTTTGGTTTCCGGGATTACCTTTGATTTTGCGGTGTTTTCCAGAAGAGCCGGTAAACACCGGGATCGCCGGGCGGGGATCACTTTCCTGGTATCGGTACTGATAAGCGAGAGCATGTTTGCGTTTTTCCTGTGCTCTGCGGTGCCGGTATTCCGGATGACCGGGGCGGTGATGATGGCCGGCATTACTGCAGGTGCGGTAACCGCAGTGCTGTTAAACATGTTCATCCTGTTTTCCGGAAAAGGGAAGCTCAGATCCGCGTCTTCCGGAAAGGGGGATTCCGGAGCCGGATCCCCGCCTCCGGACGCCGGCACTCCCGAATGACCCCGGAGGTCGGCCGATTTCCCGGGCGTGATACAAAAATCCCGGCGTAAAATTGCAGACTTGAAGAAATCCGTGTAATATTGACTGCGAAAGGAATCCGGACACCGGGTCCCGGAGTTCCCGGGAGGATATGTGTCCTGAATTCAGTTCGGAATTGCGGGGGAGGAATTATGAAAAGATTTGTGTTTCCGATGTCCGTTGAGGACTGCATTATTAATAAGACTCCCAACCTGCTTTTGGACACCGTTGACAATGTCACTGCCGACATGGTTGTCTGCAGAATGACCGTGGGTTCCCGGGACAGCGTGGCCTATACCGAGGAGAAGGAGCTTCCGGTAATGGCGCTTCTGGAGGTAATGGCCCAGACCATGAGTGTCTGGAGTACCCTTAACCAGTCTTCACGCTCCGATCGCAGAATCAGGTTCGGCATCCTGGTGGATATTTCCCGCATGATAGTCACCAGGAACAGTCACCTTCCCCGCGGCATGTCGCTGGTCATAACTGCTCATCTGGATCGTCAGGAACGCGGTTATGTGCGTTTTTACTGTGAAGTCAAGGATGAACTGGAAAACGAGATTATTGCCACTGCCAGGATGACGGGACTGGTGCCCAGCGATACGCAGATACATGATTTTGTAAAGCATACGGAACTGAACCGTCTCTGACGCTGTGTCCGCCTGCTGTGTGAATTTTTGATTTGCGGCCTGTGCCGCAGCTCCGAATGAAGAGTTTATTATGACTGACGAAAAAGATAATTCCTCCGGTAACGAGGATTCCGAAAACGTTAATGCCGCCAGGGAACCTGTGGCAGGCGAAAATCCGGAGATGGCCCGGCACCGGGAAAAGATTGCAAAAATCCTGGAAAAATACGGTCTCACCGATTCCGCGAAGAACAGGTGCGGAACCGCGAAAGACGCTGATGCCATTCCCGATATCATGGAGCTGGTCAGGGGGCTCAGCTTTCCCGAAAACAAGCGCACCAATGACGAGATAGACTTTATAAACGAAGGGATTCAGGCTTACAACACCCGGGATTACCGGAAGGCTCTGGAGATATTTCAGAAGGCCTGCGATCAGAAGGACTACCGGAGCTGCTACTACATCGGCTCCATGGCTCTGACCGGAAAGGGAATGAAGAAGGACTCCCGGAAGGCCCTGAAATATCTGGTTCAGGGAGCGAAGTCCGGCTGCCTGTGGTCATTCTTTCAGCTGGGCGAAATGTACCGTACCGGGGACGGGGTGCCGCAGGATGCCGACAAGGGAAACAGATTCATGCTGGAACTGGCGGATCGGATTTTCTGGGAGGACTGGGCGCTGCTTCTGAGTGATCCCTTCCCGGAAATTATGTTCACCGCCGGAGAGATTGCCAGCCAGGGACTGATTACCGGCACGGAAAAGGATCCGGATCAGGCTCTGGAGTATCTGCTCAGGGGGCGGGATTTCCTGACGCAGCGGCTTTATTTCAGCACCGGAGAAATAGATCCGCAGGATATTGATCTGATGGACAGCATAGTGCTGGAGCAGTACCGGAATACCGGTTTTGATACCGAGTGCTTCGGGCTTTTTGATCTTTTGCACCTGTTTGTGGATTTTAAGGCCGAGGTGTCCTTTGTGTACAAGGGGCGTCTTCAGAAGGTTTCGTTCACTCCCTCGGAATCCGGAGGAACGGTGTTGCTGAACGGCACGACATATGAAGACGTGTTTGATTTTTTCCTGCACGCCACGCTGCCTGACGGGGCTCTCATCTCTCACGCCTGCCGGGATCTTTATCTTTTTGAGATCATTTCCCTCACTCCTGAAAACCGCCAGCTTCTGACCGGCGGCCGTTCCTGCGATCGTCCGGAGCTGGAGAAGGAGTACGAGGAGGAATGCGACACATTCGAAAAGCTGATGGCGGAGCAGTCATCCGGGGGCTGAGCCCCTGATACGCGAGGGGGGTAAAAAACGGCAACTCCGGCGGAAAAGAGCATAATCACCCCCATATTTTCCCAGGCTTTGCTCCCGTAACAGTTTCCCTTTTCTCCTGATTCCGGAACGGCTCTGCGGGGGCGGGGGGCGGAGATCCAAAAAGCACTCCCGAATAACGGCCGGTGCTGCTTGTTGTGCCCGTTTGCTAACCTGAATCGCAAGCCTTTCCATATTATTCTTTTGCTGTCGAAAATACTGTCGTACTCCCCCGGACCACTTTCGTAAAAAAAATCCGGGATTGCAGGCCCCGCTCCTTTTTACACCTTCTCCTTTTGGTACATAAGTTCAGGAGAATAATGATTGAGACGCTGCACTAGTTCCGTGCCAGATAGTCGTAAAGATTTTTAAGTCTTTTCAGGCATTCCGGATTCTGGCGGTTCTTTTCAGCCAGATCGTTGAGTCTGAGAATAAAGTCGTCCCGTTTTTCGCTTATACGTTCTCCTACCAGTTCTCCGTACATTTGGGCATACTGCTGATCCAGAAGCTCCGGAGAAGCGGTATAGAGGTAATCCAGCACCGCATGCAGCAGTTCTCCGGAAATCCCGGGTAGCAGGCTTAAAAGCCTGGAGGAGCCGGCATCTCCCGCTGTTATTTTGCAGTATCCGGGATGTTCGGTCAGGGCGTTCAGGTCATCGAGTCCTTTCGCGTTTCCAAGGGTGCGGACCTCTGTCAGGGATTCTTCGGAGGGGATGGCAGCCTGGCAGGCTTCCTCCCGGAAATCCTCCCGCTTCAGAAGGCCTGAAAGAAGCGCGCTGTTTTCCCGGATTCCGGCTGACGATACGCCGTACCTGTCCAGCACGTTCCTGGAAACGGTTCCGGCCGGGGAAATCAGGATATCACCCCGGTCATACAGCTTCACAAAGCCCGCACTCCGGTTTTCGGGATCCGCCGGGGACACGGAAAGATCCCACACCAGAATGCCGCCGTCGCTGGCCGGCAGAAGCGGTGTGAACATCATAAAGCTGTTTTCTCCCAGAGCCGCCAGGATCTTTTCGGAAGAAAAGGGCGCAACGGCACCGGGATCGGAGAGGGGCGAGACTTTCAGAAAATAATCCAGAAGCCGGGATTCCCGCTGCTTCAGAATGCCAAGAAGACCGCGGGCTCCCGAAAGCTGGGTTTCCGGGCGGCCGCTGATTCCCTCGCAGGCCTTTTTGAGATTCCGGGAGTATTCTTCCGGCCAGATCCCCTTGTAAAGGGCGGCGGCCCGTACCAGGCTTCTTGAGGAAACGCATTTCCGGCCCCGGGTGAGATCAGGCAGAAGGAGTCTCAGAAACAGCTTTTTCAGAGCGGTCAGAAAACGGAAGGAGGTAAGCACAATAATGTCAGCTCCGGGGGCCCCGAAAATGGTGCTGACCTTTTCCCGAAGATCCGGAAGAGTTTCGGCATTGTTCAGCATGACCACCGGATCCTCAGGCAGGGCGGCGGAGTATTCCGGAGCCGGAAAAATTCCCGCCCGGGGTGGCAGGATCAGAAGTCCCCGTTGTTCCGGGGTGCCGGGGCTTCCGGCAGGGGAGTTTTCCGGGGCTGTCAGGGCGTATTCCAGAGCCAGGGGCTCGGAATTTTCGTTAAGGGGAAGAAGGTGCAGGAACAGCATTGATAATCACCTGGATAGCGGAAATCGGGGAACAAGCGTGAATATCTTCAGCGGAACTGGTTATGTTCAGGAGAGTAGGTAAATCCGGCCCGGGCCAGTATTTCCTTGAGCTTGTCCATGTCAATGTCATGGATTTTGCAGAATTCCCCGAGATCAATGTTCCGATCTCTGAGTTCCATGTTAACGCCGGAATAGAGGATACAGGGATCCATATGTTCGTAGTTGTCGAATTTCATAAACGTTGCATTATCCTGTCAGGGCACAGGACCGGGAAGAAATTCCGGAGCGCGATGCCCGTTGATGGTGCCGGGGAATTGCCGGGAGCGGCATTCCCCGCATAAAAACGGAGACTGGAAAAACCAGTCCCCGATGATTTTCATGAGAGCCGCTTCTCTGAGGAAGCCCGGAGTCCGCTAGCTGCCGTAATTGATGCGGATGGCCCCGGCAACCTTCTTGCCGTCGGCTACCGCCTGTTCGGTGGTTTCGCCCCGGGTCAGGATTACTCCCAGACGCCGGTGTCCGTGAATTTCAGGTTTTCCGAACAGCCTTACCTGGGATGACGGACAGAGTCTCATGGCTTCCGAAACATTGTCGAATGAGATGTTGGAGGATTCGCCGTCTCCGAGGAGCGCTACCGATGCGGCCGGCCCATAGGTCATGATCTGTCCCACCGGAAGTCCCAGCAGGGCTCTCACATGGAGGGCGAATTCGCTGAGATTCTGGGAAATCATGGTTACCATGCCGGTGTCGTGAGGCCGGGGCGAAACCTCGCTGAACAGCACCTCGTCACCCCGGATGAACATTTCAACACCGTAGATGCCGTAGCCGTCCAGAGCGTCCACTATTTCCTTGGCATAGTACTGGGCTTTGACCAGAAGTGACTCCGGCATCTTCTGGGGCTGCCAGCTTTCCTGGTAGTCGCCGTTTTCCTGCCGGTGTCCGATAGGCGGGCAGAAATGGAAGCCGTCCACGGCATGCACGGTGAGCAGGGTGATTTCGTAGTCGAATTTCAGGAATTCCTCGATAATTACCTTCTGCTTGTGGCCTCTGCCTTCTTCATGGGCTACCTGCCAGGCCTTTTCGATATCAGCACTGTCCTTTATCACGGACTGGCCTTTCCCGGAGGAGCTCATAACGGGCTTCACCACACAGGGAATGCCGATCTTCTCCACACCGGCCCTGAATTCTTCCGGAGTTTCCGCAAAAACATACCGGGAGGTGGGAATGCGGAGCTTTTCGGATGCCAGGGTGCGAATGCCTTCGCGATCCATGGTGGTTCTGGCGGCAAAGCTGCTGGGAACTACTCTGATTCCCTGTTCCTCGAATTCTCTGAGCCTGTCGGTGGCGATGGCCTCAATCTCCGGAATGATATAGTGCGGCTTTTCTTCGGCGATGATCCTGGCCAGCTCGTCTCCGTTCTGCATGTCGATTACATGCGAGCGGTGAGCCACCTGCATCGCGGGGGCGTTGGCATAGCGATCGACGCCGATAACCTCCACGCCCAGTCTCTGAAGCTCAATGCAGATTTCCTTGCCCAGTTCCCCGCAGCCCAGAAGCAGTGCTCTGGTGGCATTGGGAGTATAAGGAGTTCCCAGCATAAGTATTTTCCTTATTTTACGTGTTATGAAAACCCCGGAATCGGGATAGAATTTCCTCAATTATAATGTTTTGAAGCCCCGTATTCAATGCTCCGTGACATATTGGCGTGTCCGGACTGGGCTCGGGAATACGGCTTCGGCGTCCGTTCGGTCCGGAGAAGTCCCGGATTTTCGGGGCGGAGAACCGGCCGATCCCGCGTCATTCACATTTTTGGCCAAAAAGTGAGTGCCGGATAACATTATTTTTTTCAAAGTCTCTATAATTGAGGGCTGTGTTGAAAGTAACAGCGATTAAACATTTGTAAATATTCAGAACAGGCAGACACCAATCATGAAGATGTTTTACAGAAAGGCGATGGCCATGGCCGTGATGAGCGGACTCTGTTTTTTTGCCGGCGGTTGCGGCGATGACGGCGGAAGCCAGGCTTCCGGGGCGGGGCACCGTCAGGAGTCTGAGGCATCCGCAAAGCCGACAGCCAGTGCTCCGGCTCCTGAAAACAGCGGAGCCTCCGGGGTCTCCCGGGAATCTGTAAACACGGTTCCGGCAGGAGATGCCCCCTTCAGCCCCTGCCTTTTGAATCTGAAAAACTACCGGCTTTCCGATAAAATCGCTGCGGAATGCCTGAGCGAGGCCGAAAATCCTGACGCTTCCCCGGAGCTTCTCTATACTGTGGGGTTATGGTATCTCAGCGGAGAGCATGATCTGTTTGTAAATGTCGCCCCCGATGAAAGAAAAGCCCGTCATTTTCTGTACAATGCTGCCAAAAAAGGCTCCCGGGAGGCCCGGGAAGCCTACGTGGTTTCCCAGATGAACCGGCAGGCCAATGACGGTGTTGATACCAGAAGCGTTGCCGAAAACTTTCTGAAGGAGATGGCGGCTGATACCTCCGATGACGGATTCCTGCGCTATGTGACCACCCTCAAGGCGGTACACCGTCTGAAAAAGGAGGATGCCGACAAGGTGAAGGCCATGGCCGACGCTGATAATTTCAGGGCTGCCTTTGTTTATGCCGACATTCTGCAGAGCAGTACCCGCAGCATGAAAGCCCAGGCGGACATCAACAAGGCCATGAAGGAGGCCGAACATTATTACAACCGGGTGCTCATGCACTACCGGGACCGGCAAGACGAGGAAGCCAGATCCTATGTGGCCAGAGTATACTGGAACCTTATCGGCTACTATGTCCGGCTGTCTCAGATTGAACAGTACCGCGAGCAGAGTCAGAAGGCCGTTATCGGCTATCTGGAGACTCTGGCCAGAATGGGTGACCTCATGGCTGCCTCCAATCTGGCCATTTCGCTGCATATCGGGGACTGGGGCGTAACTGATGACGATGCTTCATATGCCTGGACATCATGGGTCAGACAATGCGCTCCGGGGTCCATGTACAGTCAGGGGCTGAAACGGGTTTCCAGGGAACTGACTCTCAAGGTTCCGGTAGCGGAAATGGACAAGCGTCGTGCCAGAGCTTCGGAAATCACTCAGGGGGCGGTCTGTCTTGAGAAAAATCTTCCGGTGCGTCCCGGGGATATGCCGGACGGTCTCAGCGATCCTTCTGACACCGCTGGTTCCGGAGACGGGAATGGCGCCGGTCAGCCGGAGTCCGCGGGCGGAAAATAAGAATCAGATAATCGGAATTTTTAAATGAAGCTTTCTAAAATCGCCCAGGCGATAATTATGGCCACGGCCGGCAGCATGTTTCTGGTTCAGGCCTCTCCGGCCGAGTCCGAAGCTTCCGGAAGCGGCCAGACCAGCACTGAGAGTTCCGGGATTGAGCTCCTGCCTCCTGACGGATCCGGCACGGAGTTTTTTACCAGGGAACAGGAAGAGGAGATTCTGAAGCACCGCAAAAAGGGGCGGGTTATCTATTCGGAAGTCCGTATTGGCCAACCTAATGAAAAGATCACGAAACAGTTTCTCGACGAGCATGACTATCATCCCGACAGCTCCGGCAAGGATTACCATCCCGTTCTGGTAACCGGAAAGGAAGACTGGCGTCCGGATCCTCTCCCGGCATCTCAGGACTCCCAAAATGATAAGAAACCGGCTCAAAAACCGGCGGAGAAACCTGCTGAACAGCCGGCCGAAAAATCTGTTGAACAGCCCGTCGGGAAGCCTGCCGAAAAATCTGTTGAACAGCCCGTTGAGAAACCGGCCGAAAAATCTGTTGAACAGCCCGTTGAGAAACCGGCCGAAAAACCTGTTGAACAGCCCGTCGGGAAGCCTGCCGAAAAACCTGCCGAACAGCCTGTCGAGAACCCTGCCGAAAAACCTGCCGAACAGCCTGTCGAGAACCCTGCCGAAAAACCTGCCGAACAGCCTGACGAGAAACCGGCCGAAAAACCTGTTGAACAGCCCGTCGAGAAACCGGCCGAAAAATCTGCCGAACAGCCTGTCGAGAAACCGGCCGAAAAACCTGCCGAACAGCCTGTCGAAAAGCCGGCCGAAAAACCTGCTGAACAGCCCGTTGAGAAACCGGCTGAAAAACCTGTCGAAAAGCCGGCCGAAAAACCTGCTGAACAGCCCGTTGAGAAACCGGCTGAAAAACCTGTCGAAAAGCCGGCCGAAAAACCTGCTGAGCAGCCCGTTGAGAAGTCTGCTGAAAAACCTGCCGAACAGCCTGTCGAAAAGCCGGCCGAAAGACCTGCCGAACAGCCTGTCGAAAAGCCGGCCGAAAGACCTGTCGAAAAGCCGGCCGAAAAACCTGCTGAACAGCCTGTCGAAAAGCCGGCCGAAAAACCTGCTGAACAGCCCGTTGAGAAACCGGCTGAAAAACCAGCCGAACAGCCCGTTGATAAACCGGCCGAAAAACCAGCCGAACAGCCCGTTGATAAACCGGCCGAAAAACCAGCCGAACAGCCCGTTGAGAAACCGACTCAAAAACCTGCCGAACAGCCTCCCGCAAAGCCGGCGGAGAAACCTGCCGGAAAGCCCGATGCAAAACAGGCAGCCGGTTCTGAAAACCATCCTGCTCCCAGGCAGAATAACCCTGTTTTCCCTGCAAGAGACGGCAAGATTTTCGGAATGGAGGCGGATCAGTTCTCCGTTGAGATCCTGAAACAGGAGGTGGTAGCTCCGCAGAAGGATCTGCCGTCCGATGCGGTGGTGCGTGCCAGTTCATCCGTCGCTGATGACTATGAAAAGCCTGATCCGGACGCAGGTGAAAACGGTGAAGACGATTCTTCGGAATCCGGTGAAGATCCGAATGCCATTGAAGACAAGCCTCAGGATTCCGACTGGGAAGCCGATCTTTCCGGTAATATTCCTGAAAACGGCAGCCAGACCTTTACCCCGAATGCCGTTCCGGAAAATGTACCTGACAGCGGTATTTCCCCGGAGACCGCCGGTAATGATGAGGCAGGGGCAGGGAGTCCGGAACGGGAATTCTCCTCTGAACCGGATGAGAATGTCAGTGAGAAGGCTTCCGGTACTTCCGGTGTCCTCTCTGCTCCTGCCGGGGATTCTTCCGAACCACCGGCCGGATCCGGGGATACTGAAACGAAAGACGGAACTCCGGATGCCGCGGTGCCGGCCCAGTCCCCGGCCCCGGCTTCGGATTCGCTCCCGGAAAAGCCCGCAACTATTGCCGAATCCGAGCTTGTCGCCAAATTCCCGTTGCCTCCTGAGCCCGTGAAGGGCAAATGTCCGGCAGATCCGGCCCGAAAATCGGATGCCACGGTAACGGTGGGGCCCGGTCAGGGATTTTCATCTGTTCTGAACCAGATCATGACTCCGGAGGTTCAGGCCGCCGGCGTTACCAGAAAAATGGCAGGGGCAGCCCTGTTCCGGAGAAACTTTTCATCCTTCAGTCATGTAACCCCGGTGTTCCCGTTTGCCGACAGTGAACTCAGGGTGCCGGGGACGGCCGAAATGCTGAATGAGGATCCTGCTACCATGGATTATCTGAATGCGGCGGAGGGGCACAGGATTACCCGGGATTCCATTCCGCCCACCCTTTCCGACAAAGCGTGTCAGGATGCCGAAAAGGTGTATGACTCCGCAAAATCGGAATGGGAAAAGCAGGTTAGTGAGGTTAAAACGGCAAGAAAGCGTTATCTTGAGGAGAATAATCTCACACTGGAGTAAATCTTGCCCAAATGGTTAACAAAATTCAGATCTTTGCGATATCATTTGTTCTGCTTTATTTTTCAGGCCTTGGCGGAGTGTCACTCCGGCTTGCCGGTCTCCCGTCATCCGTTGCCGTATCCGATGAGCCGGGGGTCAGTCTCCGCGATGTCTGGGACACTCCGGAACATCTTCCCAGCGATCTCCTGGTGATGCTTCCGGGGGATTTTGAACGGGAGCTTCAGGAACGGAAGTTCTTCAGGTTTTCTTCCGACAGGAAACGCATGGTGGCACGCCATGTGAGCAGCATCACCCGTGAGGAGATGCTGCGAAGCGCCAGCGGCGCCCGGCTTGATATCCGCGGGCAGCGGGTGGTTGCCAGAAATAACAAAGGCCGGAAAATTCAGGTAAAATGGCTTGTTGACTGACGGTATCGGCGATATATATGCATGGTATGCTTGTTGCATAAATGTAGCAGAGACGCTCCGGTGCCGTTTTTTTTGCCGTGCGGATCTGTTTTTTCCGGGCGCGGGAGCTCAGGCCGCTCCGGGCGGGCTGTCTATAAATTCAGGCAATAAGCGATTGCCGTGAGCTTTGGGAATAAATTATGAAACTGCGTAAACTGACTCAGGTACTGATACTTGCCGGCGGAATGACGGGTTTTGCCGCCGGCTTTGTCTCTGCCGAAGAATTCGGAGTGGAGATGAGAGGCCCGGGCGGTGTCAAAAAGCCGGCGCCAGCAGAGATCGACGGTGTCAGGAGAGCATCATCCGCCGTGGCGGACAGAAGCTCCGGAAGAGGAGCCGGGAAAAGGCAGGGGACTGCATCCGCCAAAAAGGACAATGCTCCCAAATTCAAGGATCCGGACAAACTCTGCACGCTTAAAACCATCCCCGATGTCATTGTTCCCGAGGCCAGAATTCCGGTGATTCCCGAGGCTGAGCTTATGAAGCCCCGGGAGACTCATTCCGTAAGCAAGGGAGAGTCCTTTGCCCATCTTATTCCCTTTGCCCAGAATGACGATCAGAATCTTAACACGGATCAGATTTACGCCGCCATATTGCGTCTCAATCCCAAGTCTTTCCGTGGCTCCGGCCCCCTGGCGAATGCCAAAATACTGATTCCCGGAGAAGCACTCATAAAACTGGAGAACCCGGAGAGCGGCCGGAAGGTGAAGGAGGCTCTCAACAAGGGACTTGTGGAGAAAGTTAAGCTTCCTGAGCTGGAGCTTCCCTGGGCTAAGGAGCAGCAGGAAATTGCCGCCATAAAGGCCCAAAAGCAGAAGCGGGATCAGGAGCAGGAAAAGCTTAACGGGGAGTATCAGACCTGCCGGAATCACATTATTGCTGAAAACGACCGCATCAGGGAAGCCGAGGAGGATCGGAAGAGAGCTGCGGTGGAGACAGCCGACCTTTCCAGTCCGGACATGATGATTCAGGATGATGCCGGTCAGAATGTATCTGATGACGGCAAGCGCCATATTACCCTGGTGGACGAAAACAAGAAATCTGACAGCGATTCCGGCAGTTCCGGAACCAGCGTGTCCGGTTCCACTCTCACGCTGACCTCCGGAAGTGCCGTCGGAAAGAATTCCCAGGGCAACGCGGTGAGCGGCGGTGCATCCTCCGAGGAACTTAAAAAACTTCAGCTCCGGGTGGATGAGCTGGCCAGTCATCTCGGCCGGGAACGGAGCGAAAGCAGCCTTCTGATAAGTACGCTTCAGGAGGAGGTGGATGCTCTCAAGGCCAATCAGGAAGTCCTTATGAAGCGGCTGGAGGCTCTGGAAAAGAATTCCACCGAAGTTTCCGGCAAGAGCGGCGACGATAACGGCATGATGTATTTTGTATTCACGCTTCTGGGGATAGTCCTCCTGTCCGGTATCGGCTTCGGAGCGTACCTCCGCATCAAGCAGAACCGGAAGAGAAAGGCCATGCTGCTTGACGAAGACGACAATATCATGGAAGGCGCAGACGATCTTAATGTGCTGGATTCTCTCGGAGGGGACAACATTGACGACATTTCCGGTTCCCGTCAGAAGGAGGTTTCTCTGAGTCCGGCACAATCCCAGCCCAAGCCCGAGCAGGCGCCCGCTCCGGAGCCCAAAAAGGAGCCGGAGCCCATGGGGGATCTTAATGACCTTGATGAGGAAAGCTTCAGACAATCTCTCAAGGTGCCGGATCTGGAAAAGCCGGATGAGGGAATTCCGGATGTTTCGTCATCTCCCGACCTGGTGCCGCCGCGTCCTTCGGCAAGGCATGAGCAGCCCAGGACTGCTCCTGCTCCTGCTCCTGCTCCTGCTCCGGCTCCGGAACCGGATCCCAAAGAGCAGGAAGAGGTTGCCCGTGCCATGGGTATTGATCTTTCTGATGACGGGGATGCCGGCAGTGCCATGGACGAATGGGCAAAGGCTCTTGCGGAACAGAAGGAAGAGGAAAAGAAACCCAAATCCGATGCCGATGTCATGAGCGAATGGGCGGCGGCTCTCGGCGAGCAGAAGGAGGAGGAAAAGAAGCCCAAATCCGATGCCGATGTCATGAGCGAATGGGCGGCGGCTCTCGGCGAGCAGAAGGAGGAGGAAAAGAAACCCAAATCCGATGCCGATGTCATGAGCGAATGGGCGGCGGCTCTCGGCGAGCAGAAGGAGGAGGAAAAGAAGCCCAAATCCGATGCCGATGTCATGAGCGAATGGGCGGCGGCTCTCGGCGAACAGAAGGAGGAGGAAAAGAAGCCCAAATCCGACGATGAGGTGCTGGACG
>Ga0310695_10008281_pt1 | contig 16169 bp, 6 predicted proteins | sample RumenRJG_04DNA_FD_203882 | JGI IMG/M metagenome (GOLD analysis project Ga0310695, IMG submission 203882) | Bovine rumen microbial communities from Lethbridge, Alberta, Canada - RJG_04 (v2) (version 2) | ecosystem: Host-associated > Mammals > Digestive system > Stomach > Rumen | place: Canada...
TCGGTGCCTGCGAGGACTTTGTCGCCTTGATAGACACCAGTGCGATTGTTCATGGGCACGCCCTTGAACTTACCCTGCATGGCGTTCAGACCGACAGAAATCTCCAGACGGTCTTTCAGGATGCTGCTGGTGAGCAGGGTGCGGGCATTGACGCGGTGCATGCCGGTGCCCTCTACGACACCCTGACGGTTCATATAGTTGACAGAGGCCATATACTTCGTTTTCTTGTTGCCGCCGGAGATGCTCACGTTATGGTTGTGCGAGAAACCAGTGCGCAGCACTTCGTCCTGCCAGTCGGTGTCGCCGCCGCCGTCCTGTTCGTCACCGATGAGGCCGCTGGCGCGCAGCTGGCTGGCCGAAGCCATGTCGAGTGTCTTCAAGACGTTGTCAAATGCGATGTATGTGTTATAGGTGACGTTGGTCTTGCCTTCCTGTCCGCTCTTCGTGGTGATGATGATCACGCCGTTGGCAGCCTTCGAACCGTAGATGGCTGTTGCCGAAGCGTCGCGGAGCACGTCGATCGACTCGATGTCGTCGGGAGCCACCATCGAGATGTCCACACCGGGAATGCCGTCGATGACGTAGTAGGGCTGCATGGCCTCACCCTCGCGGAGCGACGAGGCTCCGCGCAGCGTGATGCTCGGTGTGCCCGAGGGGTCGCCGCTGGTGGTGACGGTAAGACCGGCCACCTTGCCCTGCAGCATAGAGGCAGGATCGTTGAAGACGCCCTGGTTGAGGTCTTTGGCCTGCACGGTGGTGATGGAGCTCGTCACGTCCTTACGGCGCATCGTGCCATAACCCACGACGACCACCTCGTTCAGCGTAGTGTTCTCTTCCTGCATGACAATGTCGAGGCGCTGTCCGCGAACAGCCACCTGCTGTGTCTGATAGCCGATGTAGCTCACCTGCAGCGTCTTGCCCTGAGCCACACGGATAGCGAAGTTGCCGTTCACGTCGGTGACGGCACCGTTGTTGGTTCCCTGCTCCACGATGCTTACGCCGATGAGGGGCTCGCCTTGTGTGTCCTTGACCGAGCCTGTCACCTGCTGTGCAAACGCCGAGAAGCTGTTCAACAAGAGCAGCGCAAGAACCAAAGCCCACGTCATGCTCTTCTTCTGAGTTTGTACGTTCATAAGTTGACTTTTTAATGAATACTATTGTTTTTAAGATTTCTCTTCAGTAGGTCGCCGTGTTTATACGTACGCGCGTGCGTTTGTACTTATTTTATTTATGGCGAAAAAAGCGGCTGCAAAATTAAACATTATTATTTAAAGGTGCAAGAAAAGTGAAAAAAAATTGTCATTTGCTACTTTTCTGTAACCTTTTTTGCTGAAAAAAACTTGGTTTTGACTGATATTATTTGTCAATATTGGTAAAATGACCTAACTTTGCCGCTGATTCAGAGAAGGGAAGTGGTGTTGCCTGCCGGCATCCCGCAATCTGAAAGCAATAGCCACTTCCTATGTATAACCCCTTTAAAACCAAAGAAGCGTATGAGAAAATTTTTGATGACCATGATGCTCTCCGTGAGCATCCTCGGAGCAAAGGCCGGCGACTACGACTATCTTGTCTTGGTGTCGCAGCCTTCGGGCAGCGCAGCAACGCTGTCGTCTATCGCCAGCAATGGCCTCACTATCACCTTTGTCAACGGAAATATCGTGCTCACGCCTGCTGAGGGCGACGCCAAGAGCCTGCCGATAGACGAATTGCAGATGATGTATTTCAGCGACACGGCAGAAGGAGGTGAGATCGTTACGCCCACAATCATCGAGGAGGCTCTGGCCGAAATGGAGAGCCAGCCGGTGGAAGTATATAGTGCCGACGGCTCGTATTGTGGCCGTTTCGACAGTCTCAAGGCGGCGCAGGGCGCTCTTCAGCGCAGCGTTTATCTGGTAAAGAACAATGAGAAAACCGTAAAAATCACCGTAAAATGAATATCTTCAACAGTATCATATCTCGTACCCTCGCACCCTCGTACCTTCGTACCATCCTCCTGACAGCCCTCGTGGCCGCAGGTCTCAGTGTGCAGGCCCAGACAATGAACATCCATCAGGGCAACGTCACCTATGCCATCCCCGCTGCCGATGCCGGGCAGATGCCTTTCGGCAACAGCCTGACGCTGACCGTCGGCGAGCGTGCATATACGCTCGACGACATCACAAGCATCACCATCGACGAGACGGAGGTGACGCCCAACACCGTCAGCGTCGACTACAGCGGATTGTCGGCCCACGTCACCATAGCTGGCAACATCGCGCCCTACGTCGATGCCACGGTCAAGGGTGCCCATGTGGCACTCGTCCAGGCTGCCGACTATGCCGGCGACGAAATCAGCTACATCCTGAGCGGACAGTCGGACAACGGCTCGCTGTGGATGGACGGTAAGCTGAAGGCTTCGTTCGTGCTCAACGGACTGACGCTCCACAATCCCGACAGTGCAGCCATCAACATCCGCGACGGCAAGCGCATCAGCATCGAACTGGCCGACGGAACGACCAACACACTCAGCGACGGTGAGGGCGGCTCGTGGAAGGCCTGTCTAATGGTGAAAGGCCATACCGAGCTGAAAGGTGCCGGCACGCTGACCATCGAAGGAAACACGGGCCATGCCTTCTGGGGCAAGGAATATGTCGAGGTGAAGAAAACCTTCGGCACACTCAACATCACGAAGGCTGTGGGCGACGGTTTCAACGTCAATCAATACTTCGAGATGAAGGGTGGTAAAATCACCATCAGCGGCGTCGGCGACGACGGCATCCAGCTGAGCTACGATACCGACGACGACGGCAACATCGTTGTCGAGGACGAGAACACGGGCGAGGTGAAGCTCTCGGGCGGTTCGCTCAATATCACGACGACGGGTGCCGGTGCGAAGGGCATCAAGGCTGAGGGCAGCTTCCTGATGCAGGGCGGCGAGTTCACCGTCAACCAGACGGGTGCCGTTAACACATCGGGCTCCGATCTCGACTATTGCGCTGCCGTCCGCGCCAAGGAGAACATCACCATCCAGGGCGGCACGCTCAACGTCAGCAGCACCGCCAACGGCGGACGCGGACTCAATGCCGACGGCACTATCACCATCGACGAGACTGTCGCCACGACCATCATCGACATTGCAGCCAACGGCAACGGCGGAACAGCCGAGGCACAAGGTACTGGCGAGGGTGGCGACGACACGAACAAGTCGTACAAGGTGTACGTCAACATGCCGACCACAGGCGGTGGCTATGGCGGCGGCGGACAGGCATGGACCAAGCTCTATCTCTACAAAGAGGACGGAACCCTGGTGCAGCAGCTCACCAACACGGTGACGAAGACCAGCGGCTATTCGTCCCTGACGTTCTATTACTACGACTTCGGACAGGCCGACAGCGGTACTTACTATTTCGCCAGCGACAACTACGAGAGCCGCCGCGAGGGAACGGTGGGCATACAGTCGACAACCTTCAGTGGTCCCACTTCGGGCGAGGATGTCTACTACAGCATCTCCAACAGCTATCAGTCGACCAACGGAACGCGCGTCTATCAGCTCTCTAACGTTACCTCACAGTATGGTGGCACCAGTGAGACCACCGAAGACAGCGGCACAAGCTACAATGCCTCGGGCCTGAAGGCCGACGGCGATATCAACATCGCAGCAGGTACCGTCACGGTGAAGAACAGTGGAGCTATGAGCAAGAGCATCAAGTCGAAGGCTACGACGACCATCTCGGGCGGCACCATTGCGCTCACGCCGAGTGGCACGATGCAGGTGATCAACAACGACGCTTCGTACAGCACTGGCGTAAAGACCATCGACTTCGTGATGAATGGCGGTACGCTCACCATCACACCCTCGGGTGTGGCAGGCAAGGGCATCTCGGCCACCAACATCACCACCAACGGCGGAACCATCACCATCAACAACAGCGGCACGTACAAGGCTGCAGGCACCAACGATGCCTACACAGCCAAGGGTATGAAAGCCGACGGCAACATGGCGCTCAACGCTGGTGACATCACCATCAAGATGACAGGCACCGGCGGCAAGGGCATCAAGGTGAACGGTGCCTATACGCAGGGAACCTCTGACGGCAACGGTCCCACTCTTTCTGTCACCACCACAGGCAGCTCCGTAGGCACAGAGTCTGGCAGCGGCTGGGGTGGCGGCGGCATGGGCGGCAAGACCAACTACTACGGCACGCCCAAAGCCATCAAAGTGATGGGAGCTGTCACCCTCTATGGCGGCGAGACCGAGGTTTATACCTCGCAAGGCGGTGCCGAGGGCCTCGAATCGAAGACGGGCATCGACATCCAGGGCGGCAAGCACTACCTGAAGTGTCAGGACGACTGCATGAACTCTTCCGGCCCGATTGCCTTCAACGGCGGCACCACGGTTTGCTGGAGCACGGGCAACGATGCCGTCGACTCTAACTACGGTCGCACGGGAGCCATCACCATCGGCAACGGCAACATCTTCGCCTACACTTCGGCTGGCGGCGCCGAGGAAGGACTCGACTGCGATGCCAACTCCTACATGCAGATTTCGGGCAACGGCATCGCCATCAGTGCCGGCGGCAGTCAAGGCGGCGGTGGCGGCTGGGGAGGTTCCGGCAACACCATCTCCAATGCCTCGCAGGGCTACTGCTTCTACACGTCGTCGACGTCGTATGCTGCCAACAGCTACTTCACCCTGCGCGACGCCTCGGGCAACAACCTCGCCACATTCCGCTTCGAACAGCAGTGTAGCAGCTCCCTGTCGCTCTTCACGGCCAACGGGATGAAGAAGGGTACCACCTACTACGTCTATACAGGCTCTGCCGAGCCGACCGATGCCGACATTGCCTGGCACGGCTTCTATATCGGCAGCTCGGAGAAGGGCACCAGCCAGAAGCTCAGCTTCACTGCCAACTGATTCGCAACACCTGCTCCTTAACATAGCCAACGTCTGGTTGCACCTTAACCCATATCCGGTTATCGTGCAACCAGACGTTGGTTATATGTATTTTTTATAACATTTTGTTGGTATTTTCATTAATAATTTTTACCTTTGCACGCAAAAACAGAGCTTTACTATCAAATTTGATACATATCTACCTACTTATGAACTATAGAAATCTTCTTAGATATACCATTGTGTTGCTGTGTGCCATCGGTTTCACAGCGTGCAGCAACACGCCAAGGAAATACCACATCGGTGTGTCACAATGCTCGAACGACATCTGGCGCGACAAGCAGAATGCCGAGCTGCGCATGGGCGCCTACCTGCACGGCAACGTCGACCTGCTCTTTGCCACTGCCGACGACAGCGACGAGCGACAGGTGCAGCAGATAGACAGCCTCGTGGCAGAGGGCATCGACCTGCTCATCGTAGCGCCCAATCAGGTGGGAACCATCTCACCTGCCATCGACCGTGCCTACGACAAGGGCATCCCCGTCATCGTCTTTGAGCGGAAGACCGACTCGAAGAAGTACACCGCCTATATGGGTGCCGACAACTACGAGATGGGCCGTCTGATGGGCGAATATGTGGCATCGAGGATGAATCACCGAGGCAACATTGTCGAGGTGATGGGACTGAAAGGCTCGTCGCCCGCCATTGAGCGCCACAACGGCTTCAACGCTACGCTCAGGAAATATCCCGACATCCGCGTCGTGGCCACCCTGCAGGGCGACTGGACGGAGCCGACGGCTTACGACATCACGCGCCAGTGGCTTGCTAAGAACGCCGACAGGCAGGTGGACCTCGTCTTTGGCATGAACGACCGCACGGCGATGGGAGCACGCAAAGCTTTTTTGGAAAACCTGAAAGAATCCCCCTCCCTTGGAGGGGTTAGGGGAGGTCTCCCCCTCTTCTGCGGCATCGACGGTCTGCCTGGCGAGGGCGGTGGCATTCAGCTGGTGCGCGACTCGCTGCTCGACGCGTCGTATATCTATCCCACCCACGGCGACCAGCTCTTGAAACTGGCCGTTGATATCCTGGAAGGAAAGCCCTACGAGAAGGAGACATCGCTCATGTCGGCCATCGTCACCCACGACAATGCCCGCGTGCTGCTGCTCGAGAGCGACGAAGTGATGCGGCAGTCGCAGAATGTGGAACAGCTGCACAAGATGTCCGACGGCTATCTGCAGCGGCTGGCCAACCAGCGCATGTTCACCCTGCTCTCCGTAGGCATCATCCTGCTGCTGTTGCTCCTTTTTTCCGGACTGTGGCGCTACAACCGTCAGAAGGCACGCATCGCCAAAGAGCGCAACCGCCTGGAGCGCGAGCAGCTCGACTTCTATACACAGGTGAGCCACGAGCTGCGCACACCGCTGACGCTCATCGAGGGACCGCTGGCACAGCTCTCTGCCACCGACGAGATGCAGAAGGCTTCTGCTGCGACGGCCGACATGCTCGACATCGTGCAGCGCAACGCCGCCCATCTGTCGCGGCTGGTCAACAAGATTTTCGACGCCCAGCAGGGCAATGTCGCCAAGGGCCTCTCGCCCCACGAGATAGACGAGATGATTGTCAGTCAGACACGCGAGGCACACGACCGCCTTCTCAACGAGTCGACAGTGCAGCAAGGCATTGCCAAGGCTTTCGGCGAACAGCCGACGGTGCTCGTCGTCGACGACAATGCCGACATCCGTGCCTACATTCACAGCATCCTGCAGTCGCGCTACCGCATCATAGAGGCCGCCGACGGCGAGAAGGCGCTGACGGTGGCGCGTGAGGAGGTGCCCGACCTCATCCTCAGCGACGTGATGATGCCCGTGATGAACGGTCTGGACTTCTGTCGTCAGGTGAAGGCCGACTTCGTGACGAGCCATATCCCCGTCATCCTCGTGACGGCCCGTGCCATGAACCAGCACCAGGTGGAGGGCTACGAGAGCGGTGCCGATGCCTATATCACCAAGCCCTTCGTGGCCGATGTGCTGCTGGCTCGTGTGGACAATCTGCTGAAGAGCCGCCGAATATTGAAAAACCTGTGGAACCAGCCTGTTGAGAAGCAAGACGTAGAAGTGGACCCGAACCTGCAACCTGCCTCCCCGGAAGTAAAAGAGACGATACCGCAGGAGGAAACGCCGCCAGCAGCCGAGAATACCTTCATCACCCGCTTCAAGAAAGTGGTCGAGGAACGTATGAGCGACAGCGACCTCAGTGTGGAGATTATCGCTGCCGAACTGGCGCTGAGCCGTGTGCAGCTCTACCGCAAGGTGAAGGCTCTGACAGGGTGCACTCCCGTCGACCTGCTCCGCAAGGCGCGACTGAGCAAGGCGCTCGAACTGCTGGCCGACCCCGAGCTGACCGTCAGCGAGATAGCCTACCGCGTGGGGTTCACCTCGCCCTCCTATTTCACCAAGTGCTTCAAGGACGAGTATGGAAAGGTTCCCGGCGACGTGCGGTGATTGCTAAAAATCGTTCGTATGCTGATAAAAATGTTACACTGAAACAATTATTCCACTGTACGAACGATATTTTTCATTGCTTTCTACGAAAGAGGCGTATCTTTGCACCAGATTTATTGCAAAAAGTACTAACCAAATCGTAAAAGCAAATGAAACATCTCAGGTTTCTTTTGAGCGCAATGCTCATCTTTGCGGGTACTATGCTGTACGCGCAAACGGAAATCACCGGCACCGTCGTCGACGAGACGGGTGAGGGCGTCATCGGCGCCACGGTGATGGAGAAAGGTACCACCAATGGTACGGTGACCGACTTCGACGGCAACTTCACGTTGAAGATTGAAGCCGGCAAGACTCTCGTTATCTCTTACATCGGTTACGACTCGCAGGAACTGCCAGCCCAGAACGGCATGCACGTCCAGCTGAAGGACAATGCCAAGGAGCTGCAGGAAGTGGTCGTCGTGGGTTATCAGGTGCAGCGTAAGGCCGACCTGACGGGTGCCGTCGCCGTGATGGACATGAAAGGCCCCATCAGCGAGAGCGACCCCAACATGCTCAACTCTATGCAGGGCAAGCTGGCCGGTGTAGACATCGTGACAGATGCCGCTCCGGGTGGTGGCAGTTCCACCATCCGCGTGCGTGGTATGAGCACCGTCAACGCTTGCGACCCACTCTATGTCATCGACGGTGTGGCCACCAACGAGAACCTCAACTCGCTCAATGCCGCCGACATCGAGTCGATACAGGTGCTGAAGGATGCTTCGTCGGCTTCTATCTACGGTAGCCGTGCCGCCAACGGTGTCATCATCATCACCACCAAGAAGGGCAAGGATGGCAAGATGGCCATCAACCTGAACTACAATGCCGCCCTGCAGACGGTGGCCAGAACCTTCGACGTTCTCAACGCTGCTCAGTGGGGACAGGCCTACTGGCAGGCTGCCGCCAACGACGGCATCGCCCCGACAGCTGCCGCCGCCCTCTACGGAACGGGTGCCACACCGCAGCTGGTAAGCACCGTCAACGGCTTCCAGACAGCCGACACCGACTGGCAGGACCAGGTGTACAGCTCGGCCTGGACACACAATCTCTCGGCCAGCATCTCGAACGCGTCCGACAAGGGCTCGTATCTCTTCTCGGCCAACTACATCAACCAGCAGGGCTTGATGAGCGAGACGTTCTACAAGCGCATCTCGGCACGCGTCAACTCTACCTATAATTTTAATAAGTACATCCACGTGGGCGAGAACCTGATGATTGCCAAGTGGGACAATCGCGGTGCCGACACCAACGGCGACCGTGGCATCCCCTACAGCGCCATGCGCCAGCATCCCGCCATCCCCGTGTTCTCGGCTCCCGGTGTCTATGCCGACCCCGTAGCCATGCTTGGCTCCGACATCGACAACCCCGTGCAGACACTCTACAACATGCGCGACAACCAGAACTCGTCGTGGCGTATCTTCGGTAATGGCTACATCGAGGTCATCCCCGTCAAGGGCCTCACGCTGAAGAGCAACGTCGGTATCGAGCATGTGCAGTTCCTCAACAAGACGCTCACACGCAACGTACGTGCCACCGACGATCCCGCCAACCGCGCTGTCAGCAGCGGCTACGGACAGGGCGACACCTGGACGTGGACCAATACGGCCAACTATCTGTTCGACATCGCTACGCAGCACCACTTCACCGTGCTGGCTGGTACGGAGGCCATCAAGTATGTCTTCGAAGACCTCGCCGCCACACGCAAGGACTATGCCTTCGAGGATGCCGACTACATGCAGATTGGTTCGGGCTCGGGCACGATGACCAACGGCGGCGGCAAGCAGGAGTGGGCACTGTTCTCGCTCTTCGGAAAGGTAGACTACAACTTTGCCGACCGCTACCTCTTCTCGGCCACGCTGCGCCGCGACCAGACATCGCGCCTGCACAAAGACCACAACTCGGGCATCTTCCCTGCCTTCTCGGGTGCCTGGCGTCTGTCGGAAGAGAAGTTCTGGAAGAAGAACAACATCATCGACAACGTGAAGATTCGCGTCGCTTGGGGACAGAACGGTAACTCGGCCATCTCCAACAACTATGCCGCCTTCTCTACCTATGCCTACGACCTGGGCAACGGTGCCTACGACCTGAACGGCACCAACACCAACGTGGTGAGTGGTATCAAGGTGGCCACAACGGGTAATCCCGACCTGAAGTGGGAGACAACGACGCAGACCAACATCGGTCTGGACGCCTACCTCTTCAACGGTGCCGTCTCGCTCGGCCTCGACTACTACTGGAAGAACACGAAGGACATGATCACCATCCCGCCCGTACTCTCTGTGGCTGGTGAGAATGCTGCCAAATTCATGAACACCGGTGAGATGAAGAACCACGGTTTCGAGCTCAACCTCGGCTACCGCTCGCCGCAGTATGGCGACTTCTCGTGGGATGCCAACCTCAATATGTCGATGTATCGCAACGAGCTCGTCAAGCTCAACGACGAGGTGAGCATCATTGGCGGCGACTTCCGCCTCATTGAGGGACAGCCCATGGGTGTCTACTACGGATATGTCTGCGACGGCATCTTCCAGAACGCCGACCAGGTGTCGAACCACGCCATCCAGGAGGGTAAGGACGTAGGCCGACTCATCTTCCGCGACATCGACGGCAACGGTGTGGTCAACGAGAACGACCGCTGCATCATCGGCGACCCCAACCCCGACTTCGGCATGGGCCTGACGCTCACAGCCAACTACAAGAACTGGACGCTCTCCACCTTCTTCTCGGGCGAGTTCGGCTTCGATATCTATAATGGTACGCGCAAGCAGCTCGAGTTTATGACCTACGGCAACCTCTACACCAACCGCGGCGTCGACGTGCTGAAGGCATGGACACAGGACAACACGGGTGCCAGCATACCGGCACTGACCACCGTCGACGACAACAACGAGACGCGTATGTCTACCTACTTCGTCGAGGACGGCTCTTACATGAAGTGTAAGTACATCAAGCTCTCCTATCGCTTCGACCAGCCCTGGATGAAGACGCTCGGACTCTCGTCGATGAACCTCTACGGACAGGTGGAGAATGTGTTCACCATCACCGACTATACCGGACTCGATCCCGAAGTGCCCCTGTCTACCTATGGCGCACGCATCGACAACGGACCGTATCCTCGTGCACGCACCTTCTCGATGGGTCTCAACCTGACGTTCTAATTGATAATTGAAAATTGATAATAGAAAATTGACAATAGATATGAAAACAACATATAATTTTCTGACTATGGTTCTTGTAAGTTGCTGTCTTACAGCAACAATTACAAGTTGCGATGATATGCTCGACACCGTCCCCCAGGGACAGTTCACGGCCGAACAGCTCGACGACAGCTCGGTAGAAGGACTGCTGGCTTCGGCCTATGCCGGTCTGGAGGCCCACTTCTATGGCAACAACGAGGCCTTCGCAGGCCCGTCGACCAACTGGATCTTCGACGTTCGTTCCGACGATGCCTACAAAGGCGGCGGCGGTACGGGTATGGAAGAGAACATCCACCTGCTCGAGGTGAGCGAGATCAACTCCGACAACGTCAGCTGTCTCAACAAGTGGCAGAACAACTACTATGCCATCTCGCGCGTACACAATGCCATGCTGGCCTTGCAGAATGCCAGCTCGGTGAACAATGCCGACGAGATTATGGGCGAGCTCAAGACGCTCCGCGCCTGGTACTATTTCGACCTCATCCGCATCTTCAACCGCATCCCTTACTTCACCGAGGCCGATGATGTCAACACGAAGACCAACGACGAGTTCACACGCGACGAGATCTTCTCGTTCATCAAGGCCGACCTCACCGAGGCCATCGCCGTGCTGCCTGCACAGAAGAGCAGCGCCGGTCGCATCACGCGCACCACGGCCCAGGCCATCCTCGCCAAGGTGTGTGCCTTCACCAGCGACTGGGAGGGTGTCAAGCAGAATGCCGATGCCGTCATCAACAGCGGTCAGTACAGCCTGTACAGCAACTTCGGCGACCTCTCGAAGGTGAACATGAACAACGGCTCGGAGAGCATCTTCGCCCTGCAGACATCAACGGCCAACGACAATGCACACATCAACTGGTCTAACCTGCTCAACTGTACCTACAGCGACGGCAACCTCTATGGCACGGGCGACGACTTCTTCTATGGTTCGCAGAACCTCGTCAACGCCTTCCGCACCAATCCTGAGAATGGTCTGCCTTATCTCGACGGGACATTCAACAAGGTGAACGTCACTGAGAACTACGACGGATGTCTCGACCCGCGCGTCGACTTCACCGTGGGCCGCATCGGATTCCCCTGGCGTGGTCATATCTACACCGCTGGCTGGTGCCGCGCTTACGACACCTACGGCGAGTTCTCCAACAAGAAGGCATGGCCCGCTCCCGAGGAGGCTCTGGCTGCCTGGCCGTGGGGTGCCAATGCGCTCAACTTCATGTTCATCCGCTATGCCGACATCCTGCTGCTCAAGGCTGAGGCACTCATCGAGACGGCGGCCGGCACCAACGCTGCCACCGACAACGACCTCGTAGAGGCCCGCAACCTCATCAACCAGGTGCGTCAGCGCGCTCAGAACAGCATCGACGGCAGCTATTCGCCGCAGGACCTCGATCCCTCGAAGGCCGACTATTACGTGGAGCTTTATCCCACCGACTACGACGGCAACCTCGCCTGGACGAAGGATCGCGCCCGCATGGCTGTGCGCATGGAGCGCCGCTTGGAGCTCGCCCTCGAAGGCAACCGCTGGTTCGACCTCGTACGCTGGGGCAACGACTATCTCATCAACACCATGAACACGTACATGACCGAAGAGTCGGCTCTCCGTCCCTACTACAACGGACGTTCGGTTTCGGCCAACGAGATCTTCCTCCCCGTGCCGCTCGCTGAGATAGACAACTCCAACGGACTCTACAAGCAATACTAAACAAAATTGAAAATTGATAATTAAGAATTGACAATTATGATTACCAAGTATATTAAGAATATCGCCTTTGCAGGTCTCGTATGTTGCGGTTTTGCCGCAACCCTCACCAGTTGCTCCGACGTCGACCTCATGGACGCTACCTACAGCGAGACCGTCAGCAACCTCGTGGCCGACTACACTCAGGGTAGCCGCCAGGTGACGCTCCGTTGGGACAACCCCACCATGCAGGGACAGTCGGGCATCCAGATCATCAAGGACAACACCGACATCACGAACATCGACGAGGTGGTCAGCAGCTATCTCATCAAGAAGGCACCCACCAACGTCGACGTGGCCTACACTGTCAAGGCACGCTATCAGGACGGACGCGTGTCAGAAGGACAGACCGTACGCTTCAACATCGCCTACGAGGTGCAGAAGGGTGGCAACAAGGTGGCCATGCTCGTGCCCAACGACTACACAGCCAGCGACGACGAGAAGGATGCCGTGGCTTGGTTCCAGCAGAACTATGTCAACACGGGCAAGGGTGTGCTCGTCACGCCTGCCACGATCGACAATCTCGACATCGAGCAGCAGGCTGCTTGTTGGGTGATGTGCGACCGCATCGGCGTCCAGCACGGCTATCAGAACCTCCCCGGCGACCTCGCTTCGGCTGAGACCATCAACGCCCTGAAGTCGTTCTGCGAGGATGGTGGCAACCTCTTCCTCACCAACCACGCCACACAGCTCACCGTGGCCGTCGGCCGTATCGCCGACGCTTATGCCCCTGGCATCTTCGGCAATGGCGAGGGCGGACAGAACAACGACGTGTGGGGCTCGCAGCCCATCATCGGCAACGCTGAGGGACAGATCTACGACCACTCCGGCCACGACATCTACTGGGGCATGGACTTCGTCAGCGGTCTCTACGAGCGCTCTATCTACTGCTTCGAGGGTGCCGGCATCAAGGGCGACCACAACTGCATGTGGGACCTCAATGCCTACGGCCTGGCTCCCAATCCCAACGTCGTGAAGGCTTGGGAGGAGACGACCAACTCCACCGTCCTCGGCACGTGGAACCACGTCGTCGACTACTGCTGCGCCGGTATCGTCGACTTTGCTCCGACAACGACCTTCGCTGGTCGCATCCTCGCTGTGGGTCTCGCTGCCTACGAGTGGAACATCGGTGGCACGAACGACTATCAAGGGCAGCTCGAGAAGTTCACCAGCAATGCCATCAGCTATCTGAAGTAAAGAACTTTTTGCATGGGGGAGGGCCCTTGCTCCTCCTCTACATATAATACTCTCGTTAAAACCATTAAGGGGCGGATGTCGTGAGGACAACTGCCCCCTTTTTTATAAGTTAGCTAACTCTGATATGTTGTCAGCCGGATTGTCCGGCTGGGAAGCTGTTGTCAGCGATGTCTGCTCAGGCTGTGGGGAGCGTCTCGTCGGGTCGTGGTTGCATTGCGCTGAGCTTGACATGGCAGTGAGGAGAGAGCGTCGCGAGACGCTGCTGACGGCGCTTTGCGCGTCTCCGTCCGAACTGCAGTGCAAAGATACTGCTTTTTGGGGCGATTTGCAACGGTTGTACGGAAAATCTGCCGAAAAATCGCGTTAACGGAAGTTGTCAACTGTGAAATATCTGTTAACTTAACTAACGGCAATTCCTGTTTATCTTTTTCAACATGAATTATCATAAATGACCCACGAATTATCATAAATTTTTTCAGAACGCAGAGACGCAAAGACACAAAGTTTTTTTTTCAACACGAATGAGCATAAATATACACGAATAATCATAAATAATTTATGAGAAATTCATGAATAATTCGTGGAAATTCGTGTTTAAAAAAATATTCGTGTGTATTCTTGTTTAAAAAAATATTCGTATGCATTCGTGTTTCGTGTGTATTCGTGTTATAATAATCTTCGTGTTTGTTCGTGTGCATCCCGGAGGTGATTTTCTTCATTTCTTCATTTCTTCATTTCTTCATAAACCCATTTTTGGGTCGGAATAAAATTATAATTATATATATAATTATAAAATTTACGCCCCTTCATTTTTGGTTTATGACGAAATGATGAAATGAAGAAATGAAGAAATGAAGAAATGAAGAAATGAGGTAAATGAGGTAAATTTTGCCTATCCGTACCTGGTACGCGTACCAGGTACGTACCAGGTACGGTATTTTTTTTCGTCGTACCTTTGCACCATAAAAACAAATATACGCAATCCCGGAGGGTGTGTTTCTGCATTACTCCAAATGAGGAAAAAGAATCCATTTATTAAAATAAAGTAAGCTATGGCAAAAGAAGTAAAGAAAATGCGTGGGACGGCTCGAATCTTCGACGATGATTCGATGGAATTCCGCCCATACGAGGCAGGAAAACCCGTCCAGAAAGGGGTAAAAAAAGCGCGAAAGGGCAGTTTTGCGTCTCTGCGTTCCTAAAAACTTTCCAAAATTACGCTCATTCTCCGTTAATCAGCGTTAAAGAAAAGGCGCAAAAGGGTTATTGTTGGTAAAAAAGTTGTGCGGTTGGTTTTTTCTTTCTACTTTTGCACCTGCTTAGGAGGATTCTGGAGCCCCCATGCTTATGACGAAATCTATGATTCTACAAACTTATAAACAATAACATTATGAAGAAAATCTACATGACGATGGCCTTGATGGCCATGATGGCTGTGCCGACAGTGGCACAGGAAGAAGGTGACGAAGACATGGGCGACACCCCCGTGTATTCCACCATCGAAAACGGTTATTTCCGCGTTATCAACAATGGCTACGGCGACGTGCTCAACCTGAGCGGACTGCATCTGATCAGGCCCGACCAGACGGAGAACGAGGCACGCACCATGCCCGGCACCATCTTCTACTACGACACCGACGGCCTCTTCAGCTTTGCTGAGGCTATGGAGCAGCTTGGTGATAATATCAGCGTCGCCGACCTGATGACGCTCATGGCCACTTCAAGCTGGAAGAGTGGCAGCTACAGCACCTACGATATGACGAGCCAGGCCGTCAGCCTGGGCGGCTATCTGCAGAATCTCGGCAGATACACCAAGACCGTTCTGGCCAACTTCTCGGAGAGCGACGAGGTGAAGGACTTCTATGAGAATGGTCCCGCCTGGTATCTTTCGGTGGCTATGTCGGGCGTGTTCTATCCCGCCGACATGGAGTCGTTGGACACCTTCAGGGCTGCCGTGAAGCGCTTCATGACACGCTGGGCTATGTTCTTCGATGGCAATATCTACCTGAAGCCGGCAGAGAATGTTGAGAACGGCTTCCTGTTCACCTTCCATTCGCCGCTTGACATCGCGAAGATAAAGGATACGCAGGAGCAGATCAACAACATGTCCGACTCTGAAACAGGCGAGAACCAAGGTTATCACTACGACTTCTTCGGCACCTTCAAGCGCAAGATTGTGGAGGAGGCCGCCAAGGAACTCGACGCTGAGGGCGTTGCCTTCCTGCAGCACATCATGGACCAGATTGACCTGGACAAGCAGTACTACATCGGCGAGAACGAGAATGGCGAGCTCTATGTGGTTGGCTTCACGCAGGAAGCTATGTTCGGCGAGAATGGCGAACTGGCCAACATCAACCAGGACGAGCTGCTCTGGATCATGCAGCCCGTCAACGAGGAGAACCCGCTGATGGTGGAGATGAACAAGAGGCTTCAGGATGTTGACGGCAACTACTACACCACGATGTTCACCGAGTTTCCTTACGAGCTGAAGGACGGCGTGGAGGCTTACTATATCGACGCTGTGAACGACGGTGTGGCCCACCTGACACAGATCGAGGGTAAGGTGCCGGCCATGACGGGTGTCATCCTGCGCTCGAAGAGTGCTGCTGCCGTGAGCAACACGCTCATCC
>Ga0310695_10008282_pt1 | contig 16167 bp, 9 predicted proteins | sample RumenRJG_04DNA_FD_203882 | JGI IMG/M metagenome (GOLD analysis project Ga0310695, IMG submission 203882) | Bovine rumen microbial communities from Lethbridge, Alberta, Canada - RJG_04 (v2) (version 2) | ecosystem: Host-associated > Mammals > Digestive system > Stomach > Rumen | place: Canada...
TGTCGAACGACACCACGTCGATGAGGGTCGAATAATACAGGTGATGATCGAACTCCGGCTGTTTTTTGATATGGTCGAACACTTCCTGCGCTTTGGCGTAGAGTTTTGCCTCGTCGCCGTCGATATAAAGTCGTCGGAACTCAATGGAGAGTCGGGCGGCAGTCGTGTCCTTTGCCTGTTTGTCTGCTGCCTGCCCTTCTATACACGTGAAGAGTTGACAGATCATGATTGCTATGCACAGGATGAAACGCTTCATATCTCTGGTCTTTATAAATAGGTTGACTATTTTGGCTGCAAATATACAAAAAAAAACGGGAATTGCATTGCATTTTAAGAAATAATATGTATATTTGCAACCAAAATAGTGTATATAATATGAAAAAGAATCTTATTCTTTTAGCCTTGGGCCTGGCGGTAGTGCTGCCAGCAAAGGCGCAGTGGACCAATTGGAACACATCGTCAGCCATTAGCGGCGTGTTTGGCGCTATCAACCATAGTATCGAATCCGCCGAGCGTAAGAAAGCGATGGAGATCCAAGCCAAGGAGAAGGCACAGTATGAACAGAGCTTCAAGGACGCGATGGAAAGTGCCAAGGACTATGAAGGAGGAGAATATTGGGAGGATGCTCTCGAGAAATATGAGGAGGCTGCCAAGTTGAATTGCAAATATGGTTATACCGACCAAATGCAGATCACCCGAAAGATCAACGGCCTCTACGTGAAGGCAGGCCGCACGGAAGACGGTCCCAGCATCTTGAATAATGACAAGACGATTCTGCCTGACTATTCCAACTATAGATATGTACGCGAGAACCCCGTCTATGTGAATAAGAAAAGCACGACCACCAAGATTGTGCGCGTGGCATGTTCTGATACGGAGACACGTCTTGAAATGGAGTTTGAAGGCACTTACGTCAATGCGGGAGCATCCATCAAGGGTACCACCTATATCAAAGGTGACAAGGGCGGCAAGTTAAGCCTGGTCGGTGTTGAGAACATCACCATGGCACCAAACTCTACGAAAACGCCATGGCCGGGTCAGAAGTTACGCTTCGTCCTGCTTTTCCCGCCACTGCCCGACAATGCGACGGAGTTCGACCTCATTGAGCCGTCTAGCGAATGGAAGTATAAGGACATCAAGTGTAAGTAAGAAGAAAAAACCTAAATATTACTACTAACACATGGAGGAAAATGAATTTGTTATAAAGAAAGAAGGCTCAATACTACAGGTTTATCTGGGGTTTGAACTGTCAATGGCCAATTCCACAACTTTGCGGGAAATGCTAAGCGAATATCGGGGACAGGACATCAATAGGATCGTGTATGACGCTACCGACTTGGTGTTTCTCTCCAGTAGCGGTATCCGTACCATTCTCTATGCCATGCAGGAAATAGGCGATGAGCCGGAGATCGTATTCGTGAATTGCGCCAATGAGATTTGCGAAACCTTCAAGATAGCAGGTCTTGCCAATTTCTTTAGTTTTATAGATGACGAGCGCAAGGCTGGTCATATGGATGGAAATGGGGCCGATAGCAATGAATGGGATCAAGAATACAACATGATCCGACAAGAACAACTCGATAAATTTGCCGCCCATAATGACGTGGTAGCTTGTCAGATGAAGTTGGGACAGAATGAAGATGAATAAACTAAAAAAATATATAAGTATATGGCAGAAATTAAATTAACAATTCATGGCTTTCTCAAGTCCGCAGAGGGATCTGACACGGATACCATGACTCTGGTGACGGGAACAACCCCCGCACAGTCTGGTGATTATCTTTACGCTCTTGTAGGATTAAGCATGAACAAGCAGATCTATCAGCCGACATCGATTGTGGCTGATATCAGTATTAACAAGGCAGAAGGAAAGGGCTGGGTGCCTATCGACAGAAGCGATTTAGGAGATATGTTCAGGCATTGTCAGGTTACGCTCCAAGGCGATAATGATGTGATTGGAAAAGACTATTATGTGCATGAGGTGATTCCTGAATATAGGCCAGGGACTATGATGATGAGGCTTAAGATTTATAGTCTCGACAATTTGCTGACACTGAAACAGGAATGCCGCTCATTTGTCGGCAAGAAACTTGTAGGTGACATCTTGGAACAAGAACTGCCTAAATACCTCAAGCCTTTCAACAAAGGTGAGGGCATCAACAAATTTGAGGTGGGCAAGGAGGTCAAGGAGTTCAAGGCGGAAGACAGAATCAAGACCGTGCGTCAGTTGGTGTACAAGAATTACAGAGAAGCAACGGAGGAACATATCTTCCCTTATCTGGTACAGTATAACGAGAGCTTCTACGACATGCTGGCCCGCACCACCAACCGCTGGGGCGAATTCATGTATTATGAGGATGGCCAGTTGCGGTTAGGCTACAGCAGTGATGAAAAAGAGGTCAAGGGAATCGGTAAATATTATAAGCTCACTTACTCAAATATTGATATGAACGATGACCTGCTGGGTAGCGCTGGCAATGGCAACTATGAGATGGAGGCGGCTTTCGACAAGGCTTTCTATGATACGCCAGTGCAGAAGTCACCTAACTATGTGACCGGTGAGCTGGGTTATTGGAGGGGCAAGGGCGACAAGTATGCCATGAAAAAGATTGGCTCCTTCTTAAATACTGACAAGAATCTCCAATCCTGGATTTCCGGCACCCTGGTTGACGATGCCGTCAGCCTGATTCAGGCGGGGGTTACTACCAAATCAAAGAATAGCGGTTCTGACGAGAAGTATTTCCCTAAAGACAAATGCACCGGTGAGAAGTATGGCACATATTCTTTTACCACTTATGATGACAAAAAAGAGAATAAGGATGGCTTTAACGAGTTTACCGAAATTACTTCCATCTATGCCAGCAAGGATGACATCTACGGCGCTGAACGATATGCCAAGGTCCTCGAACTTGAGCGGGAAGCCGGTAATAACATGGCCATTATCGACTATGATACAACTTGGCCAGGCTTTAAACTGGGTAATATCATCGAGATAGGCACCGGTGATCACAAAGAGCGGTTTATTGTCATTAATATCTCTGCTAAGTATGTTGACAACAAATTGACGTTCGTGGTAAAGGCCAGCGGGGCACATGAATCTGATAGTAACGGTAAGACGGTATATGACTTCTATCCTCCAATGCTCCCGTCTGGTCACGTCAGGTATTCCGGTCCGCAGGTGGCGACGATTAAGGATACCGGCGATCCCGCGTCTAAGAACCGTGTGAGACTGGTATTCCCCTGGCAGGGTAAGGCGGATGACGCAACACCCTGGGTGCCTGATGGAGAGATGACGACCTGTAAACACAATAAAGGTGACGAAGTGGTGGTGGGCTTCATCGATGGTAATATAGAGCGTCCCTATGTGATAGCTGCTAAGCAGACGAAGGCGACAGTGGATTTAAATACACCGGGAGGTCACAGTATGTCACTGACCGACGGCTCTGGTGGAATGGCAAAATTCGTCACGCAGGCCTTTGCGCCCGTTACGGGTACCCTATTCGGTTTCATTCCTATGGATAAGTTCCCCGGACTTGGCAAATTGCTCAAGAGTGACGATGTCTGGAAAAAGAACAAATTCTTTGAGGGTGGCTTCTCGTTGGGCGACAATTATGGCATCTATAAGATTTCCGGTTCAACTGATAAGCGTAACATCAGCATCAGCTCGCCTTGGGGTGATGTGAAGATTGATGCTTTCACAGGTATTAAGATTTCCGCCCCCAACGGTGATGTGAAGATCTCAGGTAAGAACGTCACGATTGAGGCAGGTAATAACCTGAAACTTGAATCGGGTACTAACATCGGTTGGAAACTGGGCTATGACAAGAAATTCGGCAGCGACTATTCGGCTAACTCGTTAGGACTGACAGCCGTCGCCGCCATTGCCAGTAGTTTGGCTAATAAGGTTAAGCTGCTCGACTTGTCTATCATCAGATCGGTGGTAGAGGTTGTGATGCGACCGGTAGAGGGCGGACTGACCGTCAAGTCGAACCGCTATCTGAAACTGGAGTCTGGCAAGAACGCATGCGAATATCCCAAAGATGCTTACAATGAGGATAAGAAGAAAAAGCTGTTAGATGCAGCTGCAAAGAAGAGTGTATCTGAAGGGGCCGCTAATTTGGGTGATGGTGTCGTAGCGTTGTTTAAGCTGACCGGTCCAATAGCCGAGAAGATGGCTACTGAGTGGATGAAACTCTTCAATGACTGCTATAGTAAGAAACAGATTTTTGCGACAGCTATTGATGAACTGCGGTTTACTGCTAGTGACGATAAACCGTGTTGCCTGGAATTTAGAGATTTGAAAGATAAGTTCTGGGATTCAGACATAAAGAAAGAGATTGTAGAAGCAGATTTGGACTTCAAGGAAAACGTTGCGATTACGGGTAATAATATTGTCTCAAACGACTGCCGTCAACGTTATGCTGTACACAAAAAAATAAAAAATGCCTTGACAGATGCAGACATTATTGATGCCAGAAAAAATCTGAGGGACGGCGTCCTTTCAGCTGCCAAGAATCTAAGAGAGGCTATTGTCAAACTCCTTGGTTTTGAGATGACTCAGGATGATGTAGATAAAGAGTTCGGCTTCTTCAGATGGACTTCATTGCCAGATGATTCCAAGAAGAAGATGTTCAATGCCATCAGCAAGGATAAATGCAAAGAGTTGCCGTACTACTCAATGCCTGATAATCTAAAGGATTTGAAAGAAATGGTACGCGGAATGCGTAATGATACCAAGATAGGTGCTCGTAGAACATTCTGCATGAACTTGTTGAAGGAACTGAAGCTGGATAAGAATCGGGCTACACCTCAGGGACAAGCGCAGCCCCCTGCTGAGCCTAAAATTACAAATTTGAGGACTAGTAATGAGGGAGAGATCTTGCATCCTGAAACGTGGAAAGCGTATGTTGATAGCCTCCAGGCAATGCCTGCTATTAAAACTGATTCCAAGCTCCTTGGTCAAACGATCAAGGATGCCTTCTTAAAGCAGTTTACCGAAACGAAGGACGCCATTAATTTAAAGAAGTCGTATGACGAGATGGATGCCTGGGCTGACGGTAATCCTGGTGGTATCCTTTTCGGTGCAAACAAAAACACGTATAGGATTTCACCAACAGATACCGGAGACTTTGATGTTATAAAGATTGAGTCGCTCAAACCCATTGAGACATTCACGGCAGCCGAAGCAGGTAAAGATGATGGAGGTAAGGCCATCGAAGCCTTTATGAAACAGATTAAGAAAGCGTTAAATAGCATTTAAATTAGGTAATAGGACTATGGCATACATATTTGAAGAATGGACGAAAATGCTGGAGAAATTCCAGCAGTGCGTGGATAAGGGCGTTGAGGAGATGCACCAGCAGAAAGCTGAAGTGCAGCAGATCAAGACGGATATCTTCAACCGTCTGGACCGAGGTGCTTATTATCGTAACGATGAGCGTATCGTAATCTCTGCCCCGGAGATTGTGATAGGCAACGTGGATAAGAGTGGTGCCCTGAACGGTGGTGAGACGGGAACCGTCATCATCAAAGGCAGCGATGTGGCCTTAGAGGGTGTCGGTGATACCGGTCGTATTGTGAGCCGTGCGCCCATCATCCACCAGAAAGCGGTGAATCCGGGTATCGACGGGCGCGAGAACGTGGTCTGCGGCATGTCGGAGATCGTGTCGCAGGCTTGCGATATCGTGCTTCACAGCAGCGATGCCAAGGACGAGTTCTCTCAGGTGCCTTTGCATGCCGGTCGTGGCGGTATCAGCCTGCATGCCGACAAGCGGTTCAATATCGAGGCGGCCGTCTCTGCCGAGCGGCGCAAGAAGCAGATTGAAGCCACCATCAAAGATTTGGAGTCTCAGAGCAAGGAACTGAAGCAGAGCGTGGCAGCCCAGAAGAAGGCGGTGGACGGTGTCCTGAAGGACATGATCAAGCTGGCAGAGAAAGAGGAAAAGCTGAACAACACGAAAGATCACAGCACCTTCACCAACCTCACGGACATTACTGATGTCCATGAGCAGATGGAAGCCCTGTTGCCGTCGGTCTATCGCTTCACCCAGACCTTCATCGACTTGGTGTCTGAGCTGGCAGAGGTGAACCGCCGTAAGAAGGCGCTGGAGAAGGAGAAAGGCGCCATCAAGACCGGCGATGACTTCAAGAAGAATAGCACAGGTGCCGAGATGTCGATAGTCGCCGAGAGTATCAATGTCGATACAGTCGATGGCGACGGCAACCTGCATTCGAACTCTGGTGTCGGCATCAGCGTCAGGACCCCGTATATGGGAATGAGCATGCACGACGATACGGGTGCCCTCATCAAGGACGGCTCCTTCGCCGTCAGCGCGCAGGATATCTTGCTCAACACGGTGAATCCGAAGGATAAAGGTAAGGAATGGCCAGTGGAGGGTCATGTGAAGATCCACTCGAAGGATATCAACTTGGAGGCCATCGACTATACGATGAACGACAAGGGACAGCTCTGGGAGAAAGAACTTACCAAGGAGGGTAAGATCACCATGAGTGCCAAGACCGTTGAGGTAACCACCGCCAATCCCAAGGGCATCGAGCGCGACGAGAAGGGCAAGCTGACCAAGGGTGAATATCTTGGAGAAGGCGATGTGATCATCCGCTCGAAGGGTGTCACCGTTGAGAGCCTCGATTATGAGGTGAAAGACGGCAAGCTGACGACCAAGGCGCTGACCAAGGATAGCAAACTGGGTATCCGCACAGAGAAGACGACGGTCATCGCAGCCGATGCCGAAGGCAAGGCCACGGGCAGCATCAACCTCAACGCCAAGGCTGTCAGTGTGAAGTCGATGGATGTCGATAAGGAGAAGCTCACCGACGATAAGCTTGCTGCAGGCAGCACGATGACGCTCGTCTCAGAGAAGATGTACGTGGGCTCGAAGTCGAAGGACATCAAGAGCAAGAAGGTTCAGACGATGTCGGAAGAGATCGGCTCCTTTGCCGACAAGACACTGGAGATGCAGCAGGGCGATGGCAAGGCTGCGGTTCAGCTCGACGGCGGCAATGCCGCTGTGGGTGGTGACAAGACACAGGTCTATGGCGAAACCACTGTCAACGGTAAGACCGAGGTGAAGGACGAGCTCAAGGCTCCTAAGGTGGTAGGTGACAGCATTGAGGCCAAGAGTGCCTTCAAGTCGCCTAACATCAAGGACGGCATGGGCGCCGGCTCCGGCGGTGGCGGCGGCAAGTTGAGTACGAAGCTCAAGAGCGAGGACGCGCCGAAGGAGTAAAAGGTAAAAAAGTAAAAAGGTAAGATATGAAAAGAGAAATCATTAAAGAGTTTGATATGCTGGGCGATGCGCTGAGTACGCTGAATGCCCAGTTTGCCTATCGCCTGATGAATCTGTGCGTGAAGGCAGAGCCCGTATCGCTGTTGTCGATAGAGGCCATGATAGAGGGTGAGCCCCAGAAGCTGGAAGAGTGTTCACAGATAGGACAGGAAGATGATTACAGCTTCCAGGTGTACCCAAATTACGACGGTGATATCCCTGCACTGGCTCAGGCCATATTCAAGGATCATCCCGAGTTCAAGCAGGAGTTCAAGACGATGCAGGTGGATGTCTCTACCGAAGAGGGCAAGTCTGATATGCAGGACGTACATTATATCAATGTGACCATGCCCGAGGTGGACGACAACCGCTACGACGTACTGAAGAACGGTGTGAAAGGGGCCTATGATGAGAACAAGGCTCAGATGGAAGCTGTTTCTGCCAAGTATGACGCGAAGCTTGCCGAACTCTCTGCTGGTGAGAGCGATGAGGATGTGAAGAAACTCAAGGCGGCTCGTGACAAGCAGACAAAAACCTGGTATGATCAGCGCGATGCGATTTACAACGACAAACTCAAGCAGATTGAGGATGCTCATTTGAAGTGGCAGAGTGACCAGAAGAAGGAAAAGATCACCCGTCTGAAGGGCGTCGGTCAGTAATCAATCAATTCGTAGCATAATGGCCACAGTCAAGTTATTAAGTGTCGATGACGAGGAACAGATCGAATTTCTGATGAAGCAATTCTTCAGAAGGAAGATTCGTAGTGGCGAATATGAGTTCTTCTTTGCCCATAACGGTGTGGAGGGTCTCAAAGTATTGCAGGAGCATCCTGACATCGAGATTATCCTCTGCGACATCAACATGCCTGTGATGGACGGTCTGGAGATGTTGGCCAAAGTCAACGAGATGCAGAACCCCGCCCTGCGCGTCATCATGGTGAGTGCCTACGGTGACTTGGAGAACATCCGTCTGGCCATGAACGGCGGTGCCTTCGATTTCGCCACGAAACCGATCGACATGGATGACCTGGCCCGTACCATCGAGAAGGCCATCAAGCAGATTGACTTCGTACATGCATCGCAGAAGGCACAGAAGAAGTTGGAGGGACTGGAGAAAGACCTGGCTGCTGCCAACCAGATCCAGCAGTTTATCCTGCCGAGCGTCTTCCCGCCATTCCCTGAGGACAGCGATCTGCTGGACATCTATGCCTCGATGGAGGCGGCAAAGGACATCGGTGGCGATTTCTACGACTTCTTCCGCATCGACGATGACCACATTGCGCTGGTCATTGGCGATGTCTGCGGCAAGGGTATCCCCGCAGCCCTGTTTATGGCCGTGAGTCGCACCTTCATACGCTCGGTTGGGATGCAATATGAGCATGTCGGTGAGTGTATGACGAATGTCAATCGGTTGTTGGCGTCATCCTCTGTGGAATATATGTTCGTGACTGTGTTCTATGCCATCTACGACATCAGGACAGGTCTCCTCACGTATTGTAACTGTGGCCATAACCCGCCCTACCTGTTGCATGCCAACGGCTCGACCGAAGCATTGCCGGTGTCTGATAATCTGATTGTCGGTGCTTTAAAAGGTATCAAGTTCAAAGAAAACACCCTGCAGTTGGACCACGGCGACACGTTGGTGATGTATACCGACGGGGTGACAGAGGCGATGAGACCGCCAAGAGAGGTGTTCGGTACGAAGCGCTTCAGTGATACCCTGAGCAGCCTGGTTGGCAAACGTAGTCAGGAAGTGGTCGAGACCGTCAAGGCCCACCTGGCAGAGTTCATAGGCGATGGAGAGCAGAGCGATGATATCACGATGCTGGTACTGAAAAGGAAGTGAAAAAGAATATCATCATAGGATGTCTGGGAGCCTTGTTGCTGGCATTGGGCGTGTTGTATATGCATTCACGCCAAAACGACAAAGCGCGCATCCATGAGTTGGAGGCGAAGGTTGTCGTACTCCAAAAGCAAGGAGAGACCTCGGAATTAGACCGTAGTGTGAGCGAGCAGATGGAGGATATCGCCCACGGTCAGCAGGCACTCTCTGAGGAGCGCAGTCGGGAAGCGATCCGACAGTCGGAGATCGCACAGACCGAGCGCCAGCATGCGCTGCGGTTACAGGCAGCGGCAGAAACCTCAGCGAAAGAGGCGATGCACTCCTATCAGGTGGCTGAGCAACAACGAAAGGAGGCCGACAACCAGCGCCAACAGGCTGAGCATGCCAAACTGGTGGCCGACACGCTGAACTATATCTCATTGGGCCGAACACTTGGATCTCAGTCTTATTCCATCTATCAGACTGGTAACACAGAATTAGGTAATATGTTGGCTTATGCCTCCTATCTCTACACGAACAATTATGGCGGCGACCTCTACACCCCGGCAGTGTTCCAGACCCTGATACAGTCGGCAGGGGGGCGCCATAGTTGGAATAGCCACAACGGTAGCATTTCACGCCTGGCTGTCTCCCCTCGTGATCATCGTTTGCTGACGGTGAGCACCTTTGGTGAGATCTTCAGTCATCAGATCAAGGGGGAACAGATGCAGACCAGTCGGCTGATGAGCGATAAGGCGTATTGGTTCAACGATCTGTATGCAGCCCCCGACGGGAAGGTCTATGCCATCAGTTATACCGGTCAACTGGTCATTACCGACGGCCAGCAGACGCGTATCATAGTTGTTGAAAATGTCAATAAGCCCTTCTGCCTGCAAACGCTGAACGACGGCAAATCGCTGCTGATCGTCGGTGAGAATAGCATCGCCCTGTTCGATATCCCCACCGAGAAGATTATGACCACGCGCCGCCTTGACTTCCAGGTCACCTGTACTGGCAGACGTGATAACAAGCCCTTGCTTTTCGACAATCGCGGACATATGCACCTCGTTAACAGTCTGGACAAGATGACCAACGAGCAGGTGCCGGTGAGAGGCAAGGTCACAGCGTATGCCAATAACCGGGAAGAGCATCTGACGGCTTACGGTATGGCCGACGGTACCATCTGGCTGATCGACGGCAGCGGGAAAAACCATAAGTTGGTCGAACATCTCTCGCGTGTGACAAGACTGATGTTTAATGGCAGACGGCTCTATTCGTCTGCCTATGATGGTAAACTGTTGTTCTGGTCCATCGAAAACAACAGCCAGAAGAACGCTGTGACATTGTATCAGTCAGCCCATTGGCTGAACGACTTCACTTTCATCAACAACAAGGACTATATCATGGTGGGGGAGCATAACGGCACTGTCACCCGATGCCTGATCTCACTGCCGAAGATTGCCCAGCGTCTCCGTCAGAATGTGAAGCGTAACTTCACCCAGGAAGAGTGGAACTATTATGTGGGGAAGGGGATTCCGTATAGAAAGGTAAAAGAATAAAAAAGTAAAAAGGTATAAATGAAGCTATACAAGAGATATAGGATAAAAAGTTGGGTAAAAATCGTTTTACCCTTTTACCTTTTTACCTTTATACCTTTTTACCTTTTTACCTTTATACCTTTACCCGTTGCTTCACAAGGCCTGCCCCTGATTCGGAACTACATGGCGGCGGAATATGGCGGACACAACAGGAACTACGATATCGAGATTGGCGAGGACGGGACGGTGTTCGTAGCAAACTTCGAGGGACTGCTCTACTTCGACCGTGCCCAGTGGCGTATGATCCATGCGCCCGAACTCAGACGGGTCACGGTGGTCTATCGCGACAAGAAGAACACCATCTGGGTGGGTGGTTTCAACTTCATCGCACGGCTGCAGAAACGCCCCAACGGTGAACTGTACTTACAGCAGATCAGCGGGAAAGACACATTCAAAGGCGAGGTGATCGAGATCTTCGAAGAGGAAGCGTCGTTACAGTTCGTGGTTAGCGATAATAATATCTATGAGATAGAGAAAGCCGCAATCCCCACCGTGAAGTTCAAGAAACATCTCAATGCCAAACTCCTTACCGGTGTTGAGTCTGGCATTATATCACTGGAGGCTCTGAAGACATCAGCTGAGGATGCCTTTCTGAGAGATACCACTCTGACGGTGAACCTGGACAGTGATCTTCAAGTAAAAGTGAAAAAAGGCAGCGGACTGATTGTGTGCGATGGCAAAGGGCGTAAACTCTATACCATCAACGAAGCCAACGGGCTCTGCTCCAATCATGTGTCGTATGTGGCTTATGACGGTCACGGTGTGTTATGGGGGGCTACGGCGAATGGCATCTTCGCTATTGAACTCCCGTCGATATATAGCTATTTTCTGCCGAAGGACGGCATGACGGGTAGGGCTCTGACCATTACAGCCTTTAACGGAAAGATATATGTCGGCGACACCAATGGGCTTTTTGTGGTTGAAGATTGGCAATATAAACCTGTTGCTGAGATCGATAATATCTGTTGGACGCTGTGCCTGGGGCGCGATGGACTGCTGGCTGCCACCTCCAGCGGCATTTACAGGATCGCTGCGGATGGCAGGGTCAGCCGACTGACTTCTAATGCCACGACCGCCCTGTTGGTCGATGGCGATAAGGTCTATGCCGGTGAGCCCGACGGTGTCCACCTCTATCATACAGGCAAAAACTCAAAAATCAACGGACTTCCTCTGGTAACAGAGATCAGCAAGGATGCACGTGGCAATCTCTGGTTCAGGAATGTACATGGCGAAACCGCTCATATCGGCGACTACAAGGCACCTGCAGACACGTCGCAAATCTCTTCTCCGCTGTTGACACCCTTCAAGGACGTGAAGATCAAGGTCCGGTATTTGCATGATGACCATCTCTGGATCGGAGGCGACGAGATACTCGCCGTCATCGATATGGGACGGAAAGACTTGACCAAACTCACAGACAGACATCATGTGCGCTTCTGTTCCATTGTGATGGGTAATGACAGTGTGCTGTGGGGCGGATACGGCGACAGGCCCCGGAAATTGCAGCGGTTAGGCAGTGATGAGCGTCACTTGCATTTCTTCTATGCCCTCGACTATGCACCGCTGACAGGAAAGACGCTTTATCGCTACCGTCTGGATAATAAAGGCATCATGGGCTTGGCTGGCCAGTGGAGTGAGTGGACCGACAAGCAGGATGTGGAGTTCCTGAACCTGCCCTACGGCTCGTTCACGCTCTCCGTACAGGCACAGTTGGCCAACGGGGAACTGTCAGAGGTCGCCACCGTTGATTTCAGCATCGCCTATCCGCTACCGATGCGCTGGTATATGGTGGTGCTCTACCTCCTCATCATTGCTTTTGTCATCTATCTCTTGTTCCGCTATCGCCTGAAGCGGTTGGAGAAAGAAAAGGTGAAGTTGGAGCGTATCGTCGAGGAACGTACCGCCGACCTCCGTAACGCCCAGCATGAGCTGGTCCGTCAGGAGAAGATGGCGACGGTGGGTAAACTGACCAAAGGCCTCGTTGACCGCATCCTCAACCCCATGAACTATATTATCAACTACTCCAAGATGTCGAACGACCTCTTGGGTGATCTCAAGGAGAACATCGACCATAATAAGGAGCAGATCGACAAGAATGATTATGAGGATACCTTGGATGTACTCGACATGCTGACGAAGAACCTTACGTCGGTCCATCAGTTCGGTCAGAACACCACCCGTATCCTCAAGGCGATGGAGGAGGTGTTGAGAGACCGTACCGGCGGCTACGGCGATATCACTTTGCTCCCCGTCCTGCAACAGGTCGAGAAACAATTCGCGAAACACCACGCCCAGGAGCAGGAACAGTATGGCATCCGGCCCGTCTTCGACCTGCCTGCCGACCCGATGCCGCTGTATGGCAACCCTGACATGCTCTGCAAGGCCGTCACAAACCTCTTGGACAATGCCGTCTATGCCGTGGTGAAAAAGATTCAGAAGGATCCGCAGTTCGTCCCCGAGATATCACTGGCTGTTTCCATTGCCGAAGGAAAGTATAGCCTGAAGGTCCGCGATAACGGTACAGGCATCGAGGAGAAGAACCTCGGACAGATTTACGACCCCTTCTTTACCACCAAGACCACGGGCGAAGCTGCGGGCGTAGGTCTTTACCTGACTCGTGAGATCATCCAGAACCACGGCGGCGATGTCAGCGTGGCATCGGTTCAGGACGAATATACTGAGTTTATCATCACTTTACCAAAGGTAAAAAAGTAAAAAGGTAAAAAAGTAAAAAGGTAAAAAAATATGAAGCAGAAAAGATATCAATGGGGTATAGGTATATTGAAATGGGTTTTACCCTTTTACCTTTTTACCCTTTTACCTTTATGCGCTTCCGCGCAGGACGATACCCGGATGCGCGAGGTGTATGCACAGGCAGAGAATGCTTACAGGATAGGGCGCATTGAACAAGCTCGGGAACTGTTGTTACAGAACCTCAGCACCCTTCAGGGCAATTCACGCCAGAGTGCACTCCGTCTCATCGCCCTGACTTACATGGATGATTATGATATCCCGAAGGCCGAACAATATGTGAAACTCCTGCTGCAGCAGAACCCATACTACAGTCCGTCGTCACAAGATCCGGCGACCTTTGTGGAAATCGTCAACAACATCAAGGCGGGTATGACACCCACCATCACCACCGCCTCCAATCAGGCCGAGAGCCTGTCAGAGGTGCCTGTACCTACCACGCTCATCACAGCCGAGATGATCCAGACCAGCGGTGCCCGTAACCTGCAGGAAGTGCTGGCAGCCTACGTGCCTGGCATGAACCTCATCGACTGTAACGATGATATCAACATCGCCATGCGCGGCATCTACAATAATACGCAGGAGAAGATCCTGATCATGCTCAACGGCCACCGCCTGAACAGTTATGCCACGAATACCGCTGCCCCCGATTTCAGTATCTCGCTGGAGAAAGTGAAACAGATAGAAGTGCTGCGCGGACCTGCCTCGTCGCTCTATGGCGGTGTGGCACTGACGGGTGTGGTGAATATCATCACCAAACAGGGAGCCGACGTGGATGGTCTGCAGGCGAAGGTGTCGGCAGGAAACTATGGCCAGGTCAAAGTTGATGCCATCTTCGGCAAACGCTATTTCGACATCGATCTGCTGGTGTGGGGTAGTGGCTATCGTAACAGCGGCGAACGGTATGGCGACCAATTCGTACGCCTGGGTCGCATCGGCAATCATCCCAACTACGACTTCGGACTACAGCTTGGCTGGAAAGGGTTCCAGTTGATGTACGACACGCACTTCTCACAGAAGGTGGCACCTTACACCATGACATCGATGACCAATAGTTATGATCGTGAGCGTTACCTTTCCTACAATGGAATAAAACCGAGTTTCAGCACCAACTCCCACCATTTCGATCTGAGTTACAGCCACCAGTTGGGAAACCTGAATCTCAGGTATGTCCTGACTTACGATAAGTCGGATTATACGCGTTATCAGGTCATCACCGACGACCCGATATCTGATTTGGCCTATGCGCTCGACTTAGAAGAAATCCATGACTCGTTATTCCTAAAAGGCGGTGGTGTCTCGAGTTATATGAATGGCCAGGAGCAGAATTATGGCTTCCAGGTGAAGGGTAACTATGCTTACGACATGGGCAACGGTCATAAGGGTAACATCAGCTTCGGTGCGGATTATGGTTACTTCCGCTCCGATGATTTCCGCTATATGATAAACTATGAATTCGGTAAACCATCTGTTGATGATCCTAACATACTTCAATTGGGGCAGGGCAGTGAGGATAATGCCGATATCTATCTGCAACTGAAGCACCAGTGGCGGTCGCTGATCCTGAATGCCGGACTGCGCTACGACTATAAGTCGCGTTATGATGATACCAAAGCCTATGAGTTGTCACCTCGAATCGCACTGATCCTGTTGCAACCCAAGTGGAACCTGAAACTCAGTTACTCCAAGTCGTTTGTCGACGCCCCCTATATCTACCGTAAGGTCAATATTATATCGATGGCGGAGCTCGGCATTAACCCCCAACATGTTGAGACCATCTCACCTGAGCGTGTCTATTCCTTTCAATTCACCTTTGGTGGTAATAACTGGATCAAAGGCTTTAATTTCGAGATCAACGGCTTCTATAATCGTGCCTATGATCTCATCATGACGCATCTTTTGGAATACCAGAATGCCGGTAGGAATCAGACCTGCGGTGTGGAACTGATGGCCAGCTATAAGCAGCCGAAGTTTACAGCCGACTTCAACCTCACCTGGACGAATACCTTTAAGTCGAACCTCATGGATTTGTCCACAGAAACCTTTGGCACCAATATTGATTCCAATAACAATACCCCTGCCATCATGGCGAACCTAGTGCTGGGATGGCAGGTGTTGCCCCAACTGAAACTCCACACCCACATCCTTTTCGAGGGTAAACAGACCAGCCACAACACCGACCTTAGAAATGTTCTTTTATATAATAAAGAATTGAAAAAAGCCGCTAAGTGCGCGGCGGCAGATGATAAGAAGGGGGAAATGGCCGCAAGAGAAGCAGCATTGGCACTCGCCCCTTACACCATCATGCATAAGGATATGTCACCCCGTGCCATCGTCAATCTTGGTGGCGAATATACGTTGGGTCCAGTCACCTTCGGTCTGAACATCTACAACCTCCTGAACACTAGATATAACCGCAGTGGCATGAACACGAACCTCATCCCCCAGCAGGGCCGCTGGTTCCTCGCCTCTGTCGGCGTTAAAATATAATATGATCGCCTTGTTTTTTGTAACATTTACTTGTAAGTTTGAAATAATAGTTGTATCTTTGCAGGCGAACAATACTACTGAGTATGATAAATTATAAATTAGGATAAAACAATGAAGAATATGAAACAACTTTTATCCGGAATGTTAGCTATGCTGACCGTCCTGATGATGGCCGGCTGTATGGGCGATGCAGACCCCGTGCGCGTGTCACTTGACATCGA
>Ga0310695_10008283_pt1 | contig 16159 bp, 13 predicted proteins | sample RumenRJG_04DNA_FD_203882 | JGI IMG/M metagenome (GOLD analysis project Ga0310695, IMG submission 203882) | Bovine rumen microbial communities from Lethbridge, Alberta, Canada - RJG_04 (v2) (version 2) | ecosystem: Host-associated > Mammals > Digestive system > Stomach > Rumen | place: Canada...
TGCTTATACTGCACCACGATATTGCGCCTGACGAATAATTCTATCAGGTCGCGATAACGCCAGATTTCCTTGAAATCAATATGCCACAGTTTTTCATGCGGCCTGATTTTCATTGTCCAATACTGTGATTCCATCTATTCAATCGATATTATCATGCTGTTGACGGCACTCAAAAGACTCTTCATCCAATGATATTCTCCTTGATGGTATCCACGATGTGGAACCACCGGGACGGGTTCCTGTTTCATCACATGCGATAAATCATGCTTTTACTGATTCCTGTCAATCTCTCCAACTGACGCAATGATGCTCTTTACACATCACGAAATTCATAGTCTGAGTAGTCGATATAGTTGGCCATGAACAGCAGATGAACCTTCTCTGCCAGTTCCACGCTCATCCCGTCCAACATCTCATGAACAGTTTTCAGGGTAATGCGCTTCTGCTTGTTTGCTGTCTCTTGCATCCTTATGCCATTTCTAAAAACCGACAAGCGGCCATATCACTATTGGAAGTGCTCTCGCCAATAGTTCCATGACCGACTTGTCTATGTGTCTTTAATAAGACATCTTACATATTACATCTCTTGCGCCCCCATTGAGGTACAAACACGTAACTACAAAACTGCCAAATAGCTTTCAAAAACTTCATCCGATGATATTTGCCTTAATGGTATCCACGATATAACGGACATCATCATCGCTGACGTACGGCCCTGCAGGCAAGCACATTCCCACTTTGAATAATGCTTCGCTCACGCCGTTGACGTAAGCTGGAGCCGAAGCATATACCGGCTGCTTATGCATCGGTTTCCAAACCGGTCTTGCTTCAATCTGAGCTTGGTCAAGAGCTACGCGCATAGCTTCTACGTTAGCATTGGGTTCACAGTCAGTATGAGCAGACTCTGCTGCATGGATGACACCGGCAGCACCACCTACTGCACCAGTCACGATTGTCTTGTAGGCATTCTCCTGCCCCTTGATTTTCAGCGATGGATCAAGAGTTATTGTGCACAGCCAGTAGTTAGAGTCGTACTCTCCCGTAGTGGGCTGTGAATGAACATGCACACCCGGCACATCAGCCAGCAATTCCTCATACATCTTCTGCACATGCTTATGATGCGCAATATGATCATTCACTACTGTCATCTGACCACGTCCGATTCCCGCACAGATGTTACTCATACGATAGTTGTAGCCTATCTTCTCGTGCTGATAGTATGGATAGCTCTCACGATACTGCGTGGCGTACATCATAATCTCGCGCCACTCGTCCTCGTTCTCGGTAATCAGTGCTCCGCCACCGCTGGTCGTAATCATCTTATTACCGTTAAAACTCAGCACTCCATATTTACCAAACGTGCCCAGCACCTGACCATTGAACTTCGATCCAAAACCCTCAGCAGCATCCTCTACAACGGGAATGCCATACTTATCAGCAATAGCCATGATTTCGTCAATCCGATAAGGCATACCATACAGAGCCACAGGTACGATAGCCTTAGGATACTTACCTGTCTTCTCCTTGCGGTCGATGATAGCTTTCTCAAGCAGTTCCGGATCCATATTCCATGTCTCTTTCTCCGAGTCAATAAATACAGGAGTAGCCCCAAGATACGTAATAGGGTGCGATGAAGCACAGAATGTAAAACTCTGTACACAAACTTCATCACCAGGTCCAACGCCACAAGCCAACAATGCCAGATGCACCGCAGCCGTACCTGCTGAAAGTGCCACCACTCTCTTGTTCTCGCCGACAAAAGTTTCCAAGTCCTTCTCAAACCCATTCACGTTCGGTCCCAGGGGCACCACCCAGTTAGTATCAAACGCTTCTTTGATATACTTCTGCTCTAATCCTTCGTCCGACATATGAGCCAGACAGAGATAAATTCTTTTTCTTTCCATATTTCAAAAGTTCTTATACAATTCATTTCCCAACGCCCGACTGTAATTATCTACAAATCAACACGTTAGTAATAATACAATTTAAGTATAACAGAAATAACATGAACCTTTAGGAACCGGTTCCATGCTTTCCGCTGGCAAATTTAGGAAATAATCTCAAGACTTCCAAACAAAACGCGCAAAAAAATAGCATAAAGTGACGAAAAACGCCAAACGCCCCGGAAAAGAATCAATCTTCTCCAAGGCGTTTGGTCGGTTCATGCCAGGTATCTGTCCCCTGGCAGGGGGGGGCTAGAAGTTGTACACGACGTCGAGTGTTTGGCCGGTGGTGGTGACGGATAGTTTCTTGCTGGTGCCAAGGAACTTATCACTCAACCACCAGGTGAGTTCGGCGGCGCCGTAGCCTAGGGCGGCGCCGGCGGCTACGTCATACCAGTGATGCCTGTCGCTAACCACGCGCTCTACGCCTAATGCTGTTGCAGCGGCATAGCCTGCGATTGGTATCCAGATGCTCTCCTTGCGGAACTCCTTGTCGATAGATCTTGCTGCGGCAAAGGCGATGGCAGCATGACCTGATGGGAACGACTTGTTGTCAGAGTGGTCGGGTCGCTCCTCATTTATCATGGCCTTCAGGGCCGTCTTGCCTACGAATGCCACACCCATCGATGCCACGGTGTTCACAGCGAAGCGAGGCCAGTTGTGGCCCGTTGCAGGCTGTGCAGCCAAAGCTTTTCGCTTGGCATCTATATCACGATAGAATTTATTCACACCCAAGTCATAGCGCACACCGAAGTCGATGTCGAAGAAGCCGTTGCTGCCAGCCGACACATCTACGCCCGTTGTGCTATAGCCCATTCCCTCGCTGGTTGAAACCTGATAGCCAAATGAACCAAACAGACTCAATCGGTCGTTCAGTCTATAAGTCTCTTCCAAACCCGCACCAGCCAGTGGCGAGGCCGAGCCCTCAACAAACTGAGTGATGATACCCGCGCGTACATAGCCAGATGTATGCCATTTGCGCTCCGGGTCATAGCCAGCGATGGCGTTCGTAAGGTTCAGCATGGCGTCGATCGATATCGCAGCCAGTCCGCCCTTTTTATAGTTCTGTTTTGGATCCTCAACCGGCGGCAACCACTCCACTCCGTTATTCGGAATCAGTCCGTTGTCCCACTGCACGCGCGCCTTCAGTCCGAACTCCGGTGTGAACCATTTTCCCATGGCGCCATTCAGTCCGAACGTCATGCCTTTTGGTATCACCTTCGAGAAGTTGCAGCCGTAGGGGTTCATCAGGCTCATGTCGGCACCTATCTGCACAAACCAGTTATCCCAAATCCCATTCGTCAGCACCGAACGGTTATTTTCTTGCATTTTTACATTTTTACATTCTTTCATTTTACCCAGCTCCATCTGCGCACCAATACCTATCGTAAGATATCCATTCGAATTCGAGCCAGTTCCAGTTCCTTTCACCTTCTCCTTGCCGACGAATCCGCTGCCGGTCATGATATACGCGATGTCACCATACAGACTCCAGCGGTTGCTCAGGCGATAAGTGTTCAGCACGCCCACAGCCGCCAGCAGCGAGCCCTTCGACACGCCGAAATTATAGTTCACGCCGATACGCGGATACAGGCTCATGTTCCATTTCCTTTCTGGGCGATACACGCCGAAGAAGTTATGCAGGTTCAGCAGCACATCGCCATACAAAGCGATATATCCGCCCTTCTCACGATTCACCCCCGGCTGGTCGAACGGCGCCAACCAGTTGGCATGGTCGTTCTCGAGTAGCGGTAGTTTGTTCTCCCAGTTAAACTTACCTCGCACGCCCACCTGGTGAGTGAACCACTTACCCACGGCCAGGTCAAGTCCGAATGTCTTTCCGTTCGGGAACACCTTCGAGAAGTCGTATCCGTAGGGGTTCTGCAGCGTCATGTCCAGTCCCATCTGCACAAACCAGTCCTCCCAAAATCCGGGGACTGGGATGCCTGGGGACTGGAACGTGGCAGCCTCGGATGCCATGTACCTGTCCCCTGGCATGGCAATCTCAAAAACCTGAGCCTGCGCACCAAGCGTGCACAGGCCCAATATCAAAGAAAGGATAATATTTTTCATCGTTAAATCAATATGCGTTTTTGTCGTGAACAAAAATCGTCTTCACTGTCATCCAGATTATGCGGATGTCGAGCCAGATGCTCCAGTGCTCCATATACCAGATGTCGCGCTTAACACGCCCCTCCATCTGCCACAGCTCCTTGGTCTCGCCGCGGAATCCCGTTACCTGAGCCCATCCCGTAAGTCCCGGCTTAACAAAGTGGCGAACCATATACTTATCAATCAGCTCCGAATACATCTCGGTGTGCAGCAGCATATGCGGACGAGGGCCAACGATACTCATATCGCCCTTCAGCACGTTCAGGAACTGCGGCAACTCGTCGATGTTCGACTTTCGCATAAAATTGCCGAAAGGATATTTTCTCGGGTCGTCCTTTGTGGCCTGAATCTTGTCGGCATCTTTGTTTACGTGCATGCTGCGGAATTTCAGCATCTCGAAATCCTTACCGTCCAGACCTGTTCGCTTCTGTCGGAAGAACAGCGGCCCAGGGCTCTGTATCTTTATTATTACATATACAAACGGGAATATCAAAGCTGTCGGAATCAGGAAGATGATAGAGAAGCAGATGTCGAACAGCCTCTTTATCACCCTGTTCACCGAGCTCTGCAGCGGATTCTCGTAAGTGGTAAACACCTCCATATCGTCGAGCAGCTCGCGCTTCAGGCTCAGTCCGATTGTCTCCACCGACACAGGTACGTAGAAGAATCTCACCACCTTATGGTCGCACATCTTCGATATCTTGCGGATAACGTGTCTTTCCTTTCGCGAAACACACAGATACAGCTCATCGCCCAGTTGCAGCTCATCGGGGTTATCAATCGCATTCAAGAAATCCTCATACGATCCCAATCGCTTCACACTCTCGAAATGTTCTGTTTCGTCGGTCCATTCATCGCCGTAATATCCTAAGATTTTGTATCCCAGAGTTGGGTCATTAACAAGTTTCTTGTATATCTCCAGCAGTTCGCTGTCCGAACCCACGAGGGTCACTGCTCTGCTATTTCTTCCTGCGCTACGATACAATCTTACGAACCATCTCTCAACTATTCGCTTGAAAATCAGCAAGATGAAGAACAGCGTACCGATGCCAAGCAACAGCCAACCAATGGGCAGATAGTAGTCGAAAATCTTGAGCAAGGCATATGCCAGAACGGTCTGACACATCGAAAGTCCCACCAATCTCTGTACCACATCGCCGGCGCCAATCAGACGAAGGTGGATCACGGTAGAGAATCGGATTTCGCTCAGCACCAGTGCCACATTATTTACCAGAATAAATATCTGAAGACTTCTCTCTGGCCATGTTTCCACACGCCAGTAATATCTTGTTGCTAAAAGGATAATAACATTAAGCAACAAGAAGTCGCCGATAGTTACTACCCACTGAATCAATTGGTTAGTTTGATTATTATTTCGCATACATATCAATCCTGTTCATCTTCATTCCGGCTGCAAAATTAGTAAGAATCCCCGAAAAACAACGCAATTTCTGTGTTATTCACCTCTTTGTTAACCTTTATTAACCAATTTAGCAATATAAGGATAGAGCCAATTATCATAGCAAAGAGCGACGAGAAGGAGCGGTTGCTTCCTCTTTTGAAAAGAGAAAAAATACCAGAAACAGAATGATAGAGAGAATATACATCATTAAAATTTGACAAATCATTATTGTCAAGCCAAAAATCAAAATCTGTTATTGCCATAATATACTAATTACGCCTATAATTAAGTTCATTCTCGATAATGTGCTTAACAATATAAGCAGACGTATACATACAATAATCTTGATAATTGTCAGATTTCTCAGGGTCTGCGTAATCCGAGACCGACTTAATTAGCATTGTATATTGAGGGCGAGGATGAATACTATGATGAGAAGCATAGAAGACGCCATATCCTTCCATTTCAATACCCAACAGCTTCCGACAATGTTTCTGTATCTCATCAACATTTGTCTTACTTGAGAGCACAGCAGGAACCGAAGCCATAGGCCCCACGTGAAGTCGCAGCTTCGATTTTGGTTTACCTTGCTCATAAGGATATGAGTTCTCAATTAGCGACATCAAGTTTTTGTTTGCAGAAAGTTTCTTTGCTAGTTTCAGCATATCAGCATCCAAAGGAATCTGACGATAATCCGGCATGAATATATCAACTCCATTATCATCAGTTTTTATTTTACCACTTGCCCCATCCCAAACACACTCGGCAATCATAATATCACCTAAACTTACTTCTTGACGATCAACAGCTGCAGCAATGCCTGTCATGAATAAATATCGCGGACGAAAATTAAAAATAACCTTTGTTACAAGCATCGAACTTGCTGTACTAGCCATATGAAGAGCATAACATGTTACAACACGAATAATACGTCCATCAGAGAGCTTACATGATTTAGTATAATAAGTAGTAGACCTATCTGCTGGAATAAATTCTTCATTCCAACCCTCATTACCTAACAGTCTTCTAACATGTTCGTTCTCACTCATTAAGGCATTTACTATTGCGACGTCATAGTCATATATCTCCTGATATTGCAAAGAACGTTGAGCCTTTAACAAGAATTCGATTTTATTCTTCAATTTCTTTTTCCAATCATCACTATTCTGTTCGTAAAAAATATAGGATAGAAGAAGCTGATCAAACAACTCCCGATATTCGTTCGGAGCATCAGCCCTGCGAGTGATACCAACTATGCAATATGGCATTCTTAGATCGTCATCATCTTGAAGCTCTTTCAACAACTTAACTGCATTTTCTGGCAATGGATCATCCCCATCACGAAGTGGTAGATAAAGGTCAAGTACCGCCAAGTCATACTGGACGGAAGAAAGTTTTTCAATAGCCGTTTGATAGCTTGTTGCCACATCTACAAATTCTTCGTGTAGAGCTGGCATTTCCTCAATCAGTTCTCTATACCGCCTAATTTTGGCAGGTTCGTCATCTATGAATAATATTCTCAACATTTTGTATTAAGTTTTTTAAATCAACCTTCCAATCCTCATCCATGGTACTATATTTTACGAAACCAAAATATTTGTCGCCACAAATCTCGGATAGACGATTACTAATTTCATCAATTGTCTCATTATTAAATGTTTCATACTGAGTTATGACTGCACATCGAAAATCAACATCTTCATCAAGCAGTTCCTCCACTATCAATTCCCCGCCTTTCTTAAAAGAACGGCCACCATTACTTCCATTTGCCTGGTCAAAATTAGGAATTGTCATGTCAAGCAGAAGTAAATCAAATTGATAATCAACAGCCATCTGTACACCACTGGCTACAGAATAAGCATATTCAATCAACATATCATCACCTAATGATCTGAGATAAGAGCTCACGTCATTACGTTTATGTTCATCATCTTCAACAAGCAATACTCTCATTTCTATTATGCTTTAATTTTATCGATTTCAATACTTATGGACGCAACAAATCGATGGTTCTCCACAAGGTTAGTGTATTTATTATTCCAACTACCAAGGTGATTATGTACAGCATTAAATATTTTAGTACATCCACTATTATTGTCGGCCCTCGACCTACCTCTTATAAGTAAAGCAGCCAAAGACTCATTAGTCTTTTTCACCTTTTCAATCAGTTCTTTTTCTATAGATGTAGCTATTGGATTGCTAACCCTAACATTCAAGTAGCCAGCCTCCTGTGATACGTTAATAACACAATCACCACCAACTTTCGTTTCGTTTTCATTATCTTGAGCATTGTTAAGTAAATCATGGAACATATCATATAGAGTTCCAAAATATTCACCCCTAAGTTCGTCCCTGTCAGTATTTTGCTTAACAATTATATTGATAGGGTTTCGGTTATTGTCTTTTACGAATAAGATACAACTACTTATTACTTGATCTATAGTAAATGTAAAATCAACATAACTCGACAGCTTAAACCAAGCAATAACGGCCTGCACATCAGTCTGAAGGGCATTCTGACATTGAATAACAGTATCATAAAACTCTCCCCAAGCATCATTCCCTGTCCCCACTATATCTACTATTTTCTTCTCCAGTTGTTTTAATGCTTCCAACATTTCTACTTGCGCCTCTGATAGTCTATACTTTACACTCTCAAGACAGTTCTCTGTATGTTTCCATAAAATAGTTAAAATTGCATCAATACAGTCCTCATTAGTCACAATATCCGTACGAGACAGCAAATCATTAATATCATTATCAAAAAATTCTATTTGATAATCAAAACATCCACTATCTTTGTCCTTAACATCTTCAGTCTGTACTTGAATATAATCATTTTTTATACGACTTATTATTCCATCAATTTGAGCACTAAACTGAGAGAACAACTCCATACACTCAAGTACCTTCACGTCCCTTAATCCAAATTTTTTAGTTATCCAAAAATCGTTTGAAGAGTATTCCCCATTAATGGTATTTGTTACCAAATTGGCAATCTCAAAACTATTACGTAGTTTATTTACAAGTGTACCATGCCGAATACGTGTACTTAAATAGTTATCAAGACCTGATTTCGGATTAAAAAGGAACTGGTTCCTCACGATCTTAAATATCTTGCTAAGCACATCTAATTTATAATTTATTACTTCACGTTGCTTAGGTGTAACACCTACATATATAATATCAACGTTTGTATCAATATCCCTAAAATACTCTAACATCTCAGCTTCGCCGGATTTCTTTAGTAGCTTAGCCTGACTCTCCGCAGCTTCATAGTTATCAAACAGAGGCTGTACCTCAGTAAGCTCATTATCTTTAATCGATTGAATATCTACATAGATTTTGCTCTCATCTACATGTGTATTCAACTCTCTAATTTTTTTATCCCTAGAAATACTCGAAATTTCCTCTGTATATGTTTTATCACCGAAAGATTCATTTAGATTCGAAAGTATCTGTATCCTTTCGTCCATCACATCATCTTCCGTCTTAAATTGTAATACATGGTAGGTAAGAATTCTCATAGTGGCGACATTACTAAGGAAATATCGCAATAGGCTGCTATCAATTATTTTAAGTTCAGACGCTCTTTTTACCTTTTCATGTTTCAAGAACTTTTTGTATGCAAAGTAAATTGTGTGTTCATCTTCGTTTATCATCTGCATATATATAGCAAACTCAAGTGGGATTTCTGAAGACAACTGCTCTTTATTTGAATTAATCGACCTCTTTTGGTCACGTGTTATAATAAAATCAATTGAAATATCATTTATACGTGCATTCACATAAAAAACTACAGCCTCTCTATACAACTCCTTCCTAACAAGTTCGTCAAATATATACGTATGCGCAGCATCCAACAAGAAAGATGGTACAGAATTATTCCTAATACATTCTTCCGTATTATCATATATATAGTTACCTTCCTGCTCTGCTATAGATACTTCCAAATAATCTGGAGTGAGTTGATGCTGTTCTTTATTGAATATACTCTCCACATATTGTGTTGCCAAAGGTAAAGACAAAAGATAATTACGACGGTTTTCTTTATAATACAACGAATCCGTAACATCCAAGAATTTGTTATATTTCCAGTTTTCGTCAAACTGACCATACAAATATCTCATATTCAAACTATCTACTATAACATCCAATAACATCATTCCCCTTATCAAATGTTGTGAATGACAGATACCTCTCAGCATTCTTATATTATTATACAGATTACCTTTGTGATATATGATAGAACAAAGATAATACTTAATTCTATCTATAATATTACCCTCCCTATTAAATTCTGGCATCGTCACCCTTGCAAGAACCATTGCCTGGAAACAAATCCTTAGTAATTCAAAATCTTCAGGGCATTCTCCTAAATAGGGCATTGCCATTTTAATGACCTTTTGATAATCTCCAATAGAATAAGAGTAAATAATAGTATCTCTTTGAGCATCATTACGATAATTATTATGAATGCCCCATAGTTGAGCCAATTTATGTAAATATGGATCACTTATTATTGGGACCAAATGTCCTATACTCTTTTTCACTCTTTCATTGTCTCTCGATTCCTCTTTTAGATTTGGAAGATATAGAATTAGACCATTATACATATCAATGATAGAGGTAGTAACCCCATAACACATCCACTCACCTTCATTTATACCTTTCCAAGGAAAACAGAAAACGCGCATCACCTCGTTAAAAGCTTTTTCTCCATCAGTATTCTCTGGATTCGCCAGTAAATCTACTGTTGGATCAGAATAATCTAACGATGAAGACCTAAAAGCAGCATTCATCATCCACTTTACCATTTGTTGGCTTTTACGATAGTAATCATTGTGCAACTTTATACATGCATTAAGTCCTCTTTCTAGCCTTTCTATCTTTATGTTGTACATAGCAGCCCAGAAAGAGGCTCCAGCAATTTTCTCTATCGCTTTTATTTTAAAACGAGCCTCCTCATAATCTCCTTTCAACATTGCCCTATCAACCTCTAGACTTTCTTTCACATATTGATTAATAATGTCTGCATGCTTACCTACAATAAAACAAGCTTTCTCTATATAATCTACAGGACTACCAAAATAAAGAGGACTGCCTTGGAATACATTTTCTAATTTAGAACGTTTCAGAAATGAAAGAGACAATAAACCTCTATAGATTCTTGGTGCCCTTTCATATACCGCCTCCATCTCATCGTAATTACAATTTGAGATAAAATAACTCAGTATTAGCCGCTTGTCATAACGGTTACTATTTAGATAACTTAATATCTGCGATACCTTTTGTCTATCCATATTGGTATAATCTACTCTTTACAACAAAAACAAAGAAGCTTCCCTTGTAAGATAATCGAACATCAAAGGCTGAATCACCTCCTCATCAGGCTGTTCTTTTTTCTTTTCCTTTTCCAGTTGAGCCGATATTTTTGCATTTTCATCTGCAGTTCGCTCCATAGCTACAGCCAGATATTTAGAAGAAAGCATCCTAACTGTTTTTTCCTTGTGAGGAATTGTCAATAAAGAACGCAAAAACTTCTCTGTTCTCCTATACAAAGAGTTTACCTCATTAACAAGTCCTTTGTCCTGTTCTTCTTTATCTTCCTCAAGGAGTCCAACCCACTTTTTAATTAGTTCCGAAGGATTCTCGTAATAATTACAATAAAGAATATCATTCCACTTCGAACTAAAGTTTTTAACATGCTCCAACAACGTCAATAGTTTTCCAGAATCCAATCCACATTTATCTAAACATGCAATGCTTTCTGGATTTTCTATAATAGAGCCCAAACTATCGAGTTGCCCTAGCAATTCATCTTTCTCATACTGAACCATAGTATTATTACAGAATTCTTATTTATCCATATCAAATTTCGATTGTTGCAATCCACTTTACCGTTTGCAAATATACGAAATTTATCTTTACCTCCAAACAAAACGCGCGAAAAATAGCAGAATTGCAGCAAAAAACGACAAACGCCCCGGAATAAACAATCTTCTCGGTACGTTTGGCTGTTGAAGTCATGTACTATACGGATTATGTTCCGTATAAGAAACCGGCTTTACATACAGCCCTCCTCTCGCATTAGGCTCTTAATAACCACCAAGTGCCCACCCAGGGATCAGTTCCTTCTGAATGGTAAGATCCATTCTTTCTTAAGTCCTGTTAACCTCTTTGTTTGATCTGCTTGTGTCTTTCATTCAGCATATCGCGATACTCGGTAGCAATACCCATTTTACTCAACTTATATCTAAGAAGAGACCCATATGACAATTCGTGGGTTGAAAGCAAAAGCTGGTAATCATTAAACTCATGTCTTAAAGTCTCTATGAATCCCCACACATTTATGTCATCTATTGTTTGTACAGGGTCATCTATAGCTATAAATTTTACAGTGGAATAGAGTTTATTAAGAGACAGTAGCAACGATATCATCAATGCCACCAGTTGCCCGCTACTCATCTTATAAAGCGCATCAAGATCAGAACGGTAATCTGAAACAAAATAGACAAACTTGTCTGGTTCTATCTTCATAAAAAGTCCACGACCAAAGAAATTGTCCTGCATTATTCTGCCAGTGTAGATATAGAACAGAATTTCCACATCACCAACAACTTTCTTAATCCAGTCATTCTTCTGTTTTACTATTTCATCTTTTAGGGCTTTAAGCACGTTGTTCTTTTTCTTCAGCAATTCTGTTTTAGTGACACTCAGGGTCAGTTGTTTTTGAAGATCATTCAGTTGTACAGATTGCTGCTGACTCCATTTCAACAACAAATAAGCCCTCTTCAGCATCACACTCTGTTCACCATACCCATCCTTTGTCATCAATTTCCCATAGTTATTATGGAGATTCATAAGATTTGGATAATCCAGTGCGTCATCAAGATCTTCTTTGTGTTCTCCTACAGCTTTTATAAGCAGTTGTTCAGACATTTGCTCTGACAAGCCTGGTTCTTCTGATATATATCCATCTTCTATCAGCCTTGTCATTTTCAATTCAATCGATGCAGCATTCAACTCCAGATAACGAGCCACGATATCCCCAGTAATGCCCTTTTCTTCAAACCACAACATTACTGGAACAATCAGGTTGTCATGCATCAACAATTTTAGCTTCACAAATTCTTGCGCAACCTGGGCAGAAAAGACTTTTGTACTTTCTGCCTGTAATTTTGTAGTCCGCGAAATGCTTTCCAACAATGTTTGCGTTTCTCCATAGTTCTGACCACATAGCGGACAACTACTTTGTTCTATATCTAAGGCATGGGTTATTAGATGATGTTCTAATCGGTTTCGTTGACTTAACATTTCATTGTAGGCCCGTTCTGCCATCGTAGCAGAACGATACATAGCCTTTACCTTCTCCAATGCCTCTGATATCATTTGAAAATTTTCAAGAGACACCACTTCTGAAAGTTCTGCAAGTAGAATTATTTGGAACTTTTCCACGTCTGCAAGCTCCAGCGTTTCACAAGGCACAGCCACAATCCTGCTAAACTTATCCCACAACTTTATTAATTCTTTACGGCTTCGATACTGCCAATAAAAGGCTATAGCAGAACTATTCTCTTGCACTGAATTCAGAAATACATTCTTCCTGTACTTCCTGACATCATCTTTGTGTCTGGCCAAGTAAAGCAATTGATCTATCAAACCGTTCTCAGTCAGCAGGCTATGATAGTCTTCATTACTCAGTCTAACATCCTCATTGTCCCATGCCACTTGTGCATTTTCATTGAAAAGTTTCACAAAGGTGGTAGGATTCTCTTGTGGTTCAAGCCTGTATTTATGCAAATCCTCTATTCTGTTTTTCAGTCCGTCTTGTTCTACTTTCAACTCATCTAGACAGTTCTTAACACTTTTCAGTATCAATTTGTCAAGTTTCTCAATCCTCTCATCGTATCGTGTAGTGTTGAAAAGGTACTGAATGGCGTTTGCTCTGGCAGCATCACTACTTTTGATAAACATGGTAGACTCTTCTTGACTTAGATAATTCAGTGTGACATAATGTTTACTGAACTTCTCTATACCAAGAGTCTCAAGCTCCTGCTGGTTTATCGGATGCATCTCGCCCCCAGGGAAACATATGTATAAAGGTTCAAACTGAGGGAAACATACAGGGTTTACCATATCCTTAACCATAGCCTTACGTGTCAGGCGGTAATGCAAAACCGCATCTTCAACTACAGAGGATGCATACAAATTTATCCTAATATCCGGTACTTTGTCATCGCACACCAATGGTTTCTCAAAGTCGTTCTTGCTCCTTCGATGGTCAACCAGTTCTTCTGCATAGTTGTTGTAACGGTCTATTTTCCCGGTCAATACCAGTTCAATAGCATCATAGATGGTGGTTTTACCATAACCATTTTTACCACCCATAATAATAGCAGAAACATCAGCCATAGAAAACTCCATGTCTGCTATGCCTTTGAAATTGTGGAGTTTAATCTTTTCTATCCTCATGACTTTCTGCGATTTCATTTCCCACAAGTCTTTTGACCATATTCGCCACATCAGCAATATCCCTATCTCTAGGACTCTTACCTTCCCACATTGGGATGTCGTCAACCCAACGTAGAGCGGCGGCCAATTCATCCGTCATTTGCAAATCATTGGGGATATCGTATTCTTTTTTCGATACGCTTAACGCTGCAAATGGCAATTTATGGGCAATCTTATACAAAAGGCTCTCCGGGCAGTCTTTGTCGTTTTTTACTTTTTCAAACAGGTCTGTCCTCATCAATAGATTACTTACAGGTGTACTGCCATCAGAAAATAAACCTTTTATATACTCCCATTCATCTTCTGTATATTGCAACACATATTTCTTAAAATAATATACGTTGTTTTCATCTGCAATAATACGCTCTTGGTTCACCTTCCCTTTCTCCACTTTATTCACAATAAGAAGGGATGTATTTTTCTCCATTTCAGGTTCTGGGGCTCTTATTTCTGCCGTCTTTTTCAACACAAATTGCTGTATATCATATAGGTCATAGTCATTCTCTACATAAAACACCACCCAATAGTCAATATACGTATTGTGCTTCCACAAAAGCCCGTCTGAACTTTTGTACCCTTCTCTTTCAAATTCACTGTATATTAAATCAATCAAACTTTCCATTCTGCTTGTCTTTTATAGTCATTATACCAACTTTTTTCTCATGGAAAATACTATTATCTTCCTCTGGCTCATCAACTGTAGTGATTTCCCGAATTCTCTTTCTGATATCCTCCACACTCCCTTCACTTTCATCAATCTTTCCTACAAACCAGTCATATATCCACATGGCATCGAAATTAGCTCTATTTTCGTAAATCTGAATGCATGTCAATTCTATTTCCTGGTCATCTTCCAAGGTAGTTGGTGTCTGTATACTATTCGGTGTTACCCAATGCAGTTTAGAGTGAATTGGGAATCGTATTATAAGATTAAACAGGCGGTTGATTCTTTCTTTAGAACAAGTGTTAACAAGCCCGTTCAACGAGTATTCAAACTTTTCTTTTGGATGAATTCGCTGCATGAACAGTTTCATCTGCTCACTATCCATCTCTGAAAACAGAACAATAAATTTTTCCACATCTGGATGTTCTTCAATTCCACCATTAACAGCTACTCGTTCATTAAATTGGTTTATATAGCGTGTTTTTATCTGAGTTAAGATATCCTCGTCACTCAAATCTATAAAATGTGATTTACATATATTTTCTATATCCACAAAGGGAATAGACTCATCCCGAGCTATAGCATATAGCCGTTGAGGGGTATCAAAATAAATCTGCTGTGTGTTTAGGACCTTACTATTGATAAGCGATTCTAGTTTTGCAAGCACATCCTCAGCTTTAGCATCGCCAGCTTTCAAATTCCTTACTACATCTTGGATGATGTTTTTTATCTCGCCTGGTTCACAACTGGTTTTGTCTTTAGTGAAAGGATATGCCTCAATATCCAGATCCGCTTTAATTGTGACTACTTCGTTACAATGGAAGAAACTCTTTGCGTCTTCTCGTATATTTTTCAACTTGCCCCTCTTTTCCTTCATATCCATCAAGTCCTGATCATAGTTCTTCCTCCCTTTGATGCACTTGCATTGATGAATACTCACAACTTGGCCTGCGCCATCAAGGATAGAAAAATCTTCGTATCCATCCAATTGAAGATTGTAATCTTTTGTCCTTTCCCTATCTTCCTCTATCATCTTCAGTACCACCAAAAGACCACACAGGCCTTGGTAGATAAAGCCAGACCAAGTGCCAATTGCTGAATTAATTTCTTTCCTTCCAGTTAAAGCCATTTCCTAATATCTTTTCACTTAACCGCGCACCAACTTATTCGCAAGTCATCGCTTAACAAACTAAGTTTCAATGCGTTACGTAATAATTATAGCTTCTTGGCATTTTAATTCTCAAGGTGAGCGATGGTGATACCTGCCCATCCGTCTGCAAATATACAAAAATTCTTATTACCTCCAAACAAATTAGAAGAAAAATAACACTAATGCACCGAAAAGCACAAGCACTCCCCTACTTTTATCAACAAGGCATAGCCCCCACCGACGAAAAAACAGGTTAATCCCGGCCGGATTTTCATTTAACCCCCCAAAAACATACAGGCAAGTGAGTTGATATGATTCATGGTTTATGAGCAACTCCAACAGTCTTATCGGCTCCTTGCTTGTTCCTAAGATAT
>Ga0310695_10008284_pt1 | contig 16158 bp, 27 predicted proteins | sample RumenRJG_04DNA_FD_203882 | JGI IMG/M metagenome (GOLD analysis project Ga0310695, IMG submission 203882) | Bovine rumen microbial communities from Lethbridge, Alberta, Canada - RJG_04 (v2) (version 2) | ecosystem: Host-associated > Mammals > Digestive system > Stomach > Rumen | place: Canada...
TATAATACTGGTAAAAAGGTTGGGGGTGATGTTAACCCCCACCACTAATTGAAAATTTGTGACATACAACAATTTAATTTAAGGACTTTTTAAAATGATTGAAGAAAAAAATGATTTAGACCTAGCATCTTTTATTGATGCTGAAAACAAGAACAATGATCTGGCCGCTAAATTCCAAATGCCAAAACAAGAACACCCAATTAGAAAACAGCAGCGACTTATGAATGAGTCGGTTAAACCGGTTAAACCCGGGGAATTATTCCACGCCCACTTTGTACGGGCTGAATGGGCTAATTCTTCTACTGGTTTTCCCTTCTTGCGTATAACGGTTGAATTAGATGCCAATGGTTGGACTATGAGTCACACGCATTTTATTGACCGGAAAAAGTGCGGTTCTGAAGATGAGATTCAAATAGCAGGCGCTGAATACCTGGCGAAGTTTGGATACCACCCCAGTAATCATAATCTGAAAGAAATTCCAATTCTAGTAGAAATTGGCAGCTGGACTTCTGATGATGGGAAAGAGCATTTAAACATTAAACGTATTTACCGAGATGAATACGATTATAAGTCGTACCAAGAATGGCTACAGAACAGACCTAAAAAGCAACCTAAAATCCGAAAGCCTACTGCACTACCTACAAACTTTGAATAATGACAACTATTTTAACAACGATTTTTATAATAACTGCTTTTTTAATTGTACTAGCAAATTCCGATTCTATTACAGACGTTATTCTTTTTGCGATAGCAGTTATTTTATGGATTAAACTTTAAACAATTATAAGGAAAAAATAAGATGGAAAAATATACTATAGCTAACTCGATGGCGATTTTAAAGAATGAAAATGGAAAAATTATGGCTGATTTTATAGCACCAAACGGTGTTAGTGCCTATATGCCAGTTAAATGTGACAACTACCCAGCAGGCGCAGCCACTGCGCTGGCATATATAGAATCTTATTGTTGCGGCGATAAAATCTGCACTCCTAAAGTTTTAGCAGTTTTAGGCGGAGCCAAATAATGGAAGGCATTGAATACTACACGACCACCGGCCTATTAAATGCAACCAATTATGAAAAGGCCTATATTGAGTTTACACACTTCGATGGCAGCCTAAGACGGGTTAGAGTCGGTGGTTATAAAGTAGAACGAACTTATGGCATATACCCGGTTGATATTGATTTTAGATTGATAAACCCGGGTGAACAAAATGAATATTTACAGGTTCTAGATATACATTTTAGACCGGATTTAGAAGATGATTTTTATGAGGTAAACGAATGATACCCACAGTTATTTTTGCAGCACTCGCTTGTATATTATTGACATTTTATCATAATGAGCATTGTGCAGGCGATGAACTTTTAAAGAAGAACCAGTTATTGTCTGAACTGGTTGAAAAGCAAGGTTTAATAATTGACAAATTAGAACAAATAATTGAGGAATATAACAATGATGATGATAGCAGCAACAATACCGACAAGTGAAGCCGTTTTTATGGTTCTATGCTTAGTAGTGACTATGATCTATGGCGCCATAGTTGAGATTCGTCGCGATAACACAGTTAAAGAATTAGATGAATCTTTTGTAGTTTGCAGAGAGAGATTAGATGCTTATATGAAGAGTTTAGATGATGCTATTGACGAGATTAGAACTAGCAAAAATACTGAAAGTAAGTCTACGGACAGTTGATAAACTGAAGGCAGAAGGAATGCCGCATCTAAAGATTACTGACAGCATAATTAGATTTAATTTAGATGAAGTTTTAGATTGAAGGTAAAAAGTTAACGCCCGGAGCAACACACTCCGGGCTTGACTTTTACTAGTTAACCTACATCATAAAATTAAACATACACTATATTTACGTAAAATTTATGTAAAAGTTCATTATACAAGTGCGTTTGTTTTAACTTTTTCGATCCATATTAAACAGCCTTTATTAACTGCTACTTTTTCATTTTCGCCCTTCTCGACCCACATTTGCCCGTTCTGTAAATGCCTATTTCTTGCATCTATGTATTCAACCGCAATACTGTCTTCCCAGGCGTCTTGATATGGATTATATTTTTGCCAACCTCTACCTGGTAAATATGGCTGTCTATAATTTTCATCACTGCTCGGATAACAGCTAGTATACCAAGGTAAAACCGTGTGTTCCGGGTAATCTTTACTATAATCTATCGCATCAGCAGTATAGTCTGTACAATCGATTAATGCCATTATAAGATCGTTTTCATAAATATCAGGATATGACGGGCCGCTTAAACCGTCATAATCTGTTGGAACAGAGCAATCCATTTCTACGTTCCCGATGCCTATTTTAATAGGTGCGTTATCCCCGGCTCCGGTTACATAAACTAGTGCTGTAAACACGGGTTCGTATACAAATGAATAACCACCTACACCAGCAGATGGCGGGCTGACACTAGATGTAATTAAATAGTCAAAACATTTATCGGTAAATGCGTGCTCTCCGGGTTTTACTCCACATCGCTTCGTACCACTAATTGTTGGAAGATAACTGTCTACTTTAGGCGGGATGCCAATATTGCTTTCAGGCGTAAAATATGGCATCTTATATTCTTTATTACTATTAGGCGCGTCCTCTTGGCATACCACTAATTTGGTTCCTGTCGGTCGTTTGAGCGACGAGTTCCCGCTGGTACTGCTACCACTATATTCATTCCAGGGCGACGGAACCCAATCTTCGCCATCGTATTTAACATAATGCAACGAGCCTTTAGTAAATATTGTTGGAGTATCAGTCGGCGTTTCTGTACCGTCATTCCCTTTATTGATTACAAAATACTCCTTCTCCGGTTTAGCAGCAGTGGCATCTATGCATACAACAGCCTCTTTTTTACCAGTACCGCTTGCAATCCATACAATACGTACACTAGTAGGATCATCGGTTCCTTTCAGATAACCGGTTTGGCTTGCAACGGGTTTGGCATATTCATAGGTTTTGTTTTCATCTTTATAAACAAAACAAGGCGTATAACCGCTGCCAATTGCTTTTACGAAGCCGTCTGTTTTACACGCCGCCTGCAGAACAGCAATGTTATCATTTTCATTCGCCGGGCTGGTACAGTTCATTTCAGTACCATACTCGACGGCCTTTTCAGCAAATGTACTACTGCTGCGAGAATAAACAGGCGTAGTTAATGCAACTATAGATAACGGTGTTAAATTCATACCCGTGTTATTTTTTACCGTTATCAGCGAGGATTCTTTACTGTTGGTTAAAACCGTATTTTGCCCAGGGGATATATTGTTAACTATATCCCGCATTTCATTCCAACCGCTGGCTGAAATCTGCCTGTCGCCAGGTTCTAGTCTATTAATCATCGTCGTTATCTAATATGAATAAATTGAAAATCTGCAAAAGATACTTCTGGATAAACCGTATCAACGTATAACCCAACTGGCTTCGGAACGGTCGTATTACTAGTGCTGTCTGTTTCCAACTCTGTATAAACCCATACATACTCCCAGCCGTTTTTAACAATACCAGCACCAAACGGGTCTATCTGTTCTATAACATTAGGCTGGAAATCAAAACTAAATGTTAAACTACAAGTACCGACGCCATCAGTATTTCCGTCTAAACCTCTAAACAATAATGTATGCGCGGGAAAACTCCATAATGCATTAGAATTGACCTTCCCGGTTAAATCATAAAACCTTTGTAAAAATGCTGTTGTAACCATTTCTGTTGGCAGCTTACATGTGACATCTACATGCAGCGCCGGGGTTTGAATATCAACGCCTGCTGCGACGCCATTTTGTACGTTAATAAGACCGTTAAACACCGGGGCGGTTTTATCTCTAGCACTATATCTAGTTTGAGATAAACTCTTATTAATATGGCTGCTCCCGCCCTTAGTGCTAAACCGCATCGTGCCGTAAACTATTTGAGTAGTTTCATTTTCTCCAAGGCCGCCATTTTTAGTATATTTTATCGAAAACCTATATACCCGTCTGGCTCCTTCAGATTCTTCTTGTATTTGAATAGATTTGGCTGTTAATCCGTCAAAAGTCTTATTAGTTTTGGCATAGGCGTAGGCGGCCGCATACGCCGCTTCTGGCGTAATGGCCGCATCGCCATCGTCCTTCAGTATAAAGTTGCGAGTCCAAACTTTATTCCCAGTATCATCATCGTCGCATTGTGACGTATATGTAGCTTCTATTGTTATAGCCATTTATCATTCTCCAACTATAGGTACATTTAAATTTTCCGTATTTCTAGCTATCTGTTTTTGCACTTCTAGCTGCTGCTGTTCTATTGGGTTATTTGTTAAACCGTTTAAACCATAAGAATCAAATGTTCCATTTGCCATAGCTCTAGCAGTCTCTGTGGCAGGCGCACTTGCTGGCTTATATACTCCACTTGCTAATTTACTCATTTCTTCCGTTATCTGTGAGAGCCTGGTATTGGCGGCTTGTAGACGTCTCATACTATTCTCAATAACATCATCATCAGCCCCATTAGCTACGTCTTGTTCGTAGCGCCGCTGAGCTTCCATCTGTTCACCTCTGGCCGCGCCTAACTGCCCCTGTAGGCTTTGTAACCGTGCTGTATTACGATTTTCGATGTAATTATCCAGCGTTTGTTTTGCGGCTTCTACATCGCCTCCATTGGCTTGCGCAATAGCCAGATTTTGCTTTAGACGTTCTTCTTCAGCGTCAAAAGCTTTAAGTTCTTCCCGCGTCTTTTTAATATATTCTGTCTGAGCCGCTAGTCGTTTTTGCTCATCTTCGAGCATCTTATCTTCTTCAGCGATAAGCTTAGCCCTCTCTGCATCAACATCAGCTACAGTACCAGCTTGCTGTGCAACACCTTGTGCTGCTTGTACTGTGTTATTAACATCATCAGGAGTAGTACTATCTTCCAGTTGTTTACGTTTAAACTGGGCAGCCGCCAGAGCTGCCTCGGCCGTTTTTTCCGCGCCTTCCAACTCCAATTTTTTATTCCTCCGCATATTGGTGACTTGCTCTTGGTACGTACCTGTGACAGCCCCACCAACGCTTTGGAATATGTCGCCAATATCAGCGGCTATTGCTGCCGCTCCCATGCTCGTTAGTCCACCATTTTCGTCGAAATACCAAGCTTTATCGCTCTTGGCTTTGTCCAAAGCTGCTTGAGCGGCTTGTTCTTCCAGCTTAGCTTGACGTATAGCCATATCCCTCAATTCTGCCGTAATCTTTTTTGTTGCGTCTGCTAAACCATTAACCTTTCCAGTGGTTTGGTCAACGGTTATCCCGACATCTCCCCATAGATCGTTAAGCTGCGATACAAGGTTATTGGTTTGTTGAATTGAGTTATCGTCCAGATAACCGCCGTCTGCAAGTTGATCCAGTTTTTGTAAGTTATCAAGAATATTCTTTGTGCCATCTTGAAGGGCGTTAAAATACCCCCCATTGGCATCTGCTGCAGCCTTTAAGCTATCTACAGTCTTCTGCTGAGCCGCCCAATACGAGTCCCATACTTTCTTTAAGGCACCAATAGCAAGACCAGCAGCGCCTAATTTGGTTATAACGCCAGTTAAACTGCCCTGTAATGCTGCAAAACCGCCTCCTATGGCTTTATTAGCGTCAATAACCTTTCCGCTAACTTTACCAAGTTCTGACCCCATCTGTTGTAATTTTGGGTCAGCGGCGGTCATTCCCTTTATCCGCGCTTCGAGCTGTTGAAGGTTAGCTTCCGCTTCCTTCGTATTAGCTTTTGCATTAATTACGATGTCGTTACTTTGAGCCATTTGCTATCCTTTAATTGTTCTGCCAGCCTTAATTCATCTTCTTTGGTCGCTGGTCGTACAGGCGGTTTTTCAAAAAATGGGTATAAACCAATAGGAGATATTCTATCTTTTGCACTTCTTTGGCTGTTCATAAGATCAACCGCTATACGTCCAAACATTAACCAATCTTGTTTTAGATGTGCTGTTACCATTGCAGTTATTTGTCCGTATGAATAACCTCGGGGGTCGAGACCGAGTATTCCGCCGTATTCATACATTCCGTTAACTGTCCAGCCAGTAGTTCTATCGCTACCATCAGTTCGCTTTGAGTCTTTACATTCCCGGCCGTCATCATCGCTGCTTTTACAACCGGGAATGGAGTAAAATTTAAAATAGCCTCGTACCACGCCTTTGTCATATCTACAACCGTATCACTATCTATACGCTTGTAAAATTCTTCCATTGCATCTCTGCCGTCTAAACCAGTCACTTCTTTTATATTGTTAACTATTAACCAATATACACATTGGCATATAACTTCTATATGATCTGTGACTTGTCTAAAATCGCCTGTTTCTGCGATATAGCATAAATCCAATGGCTTCCCATCAGCGCCTTTTACGTGCTGTTTAACTCTTAAAATGTCGCCAAAAGTAATAGCTATATGCCAGCTATCACCTTTGGCATCTGTAAAAATAGCAGCTTTCTCGTCGTTCATTTTATTACTCCTTTAGATTAAATTAGGTGCCAGCCGTGCCCTGTGTTGGAGCCGGTCTGCATTCAAACGGAACCGTAACTCTATCATCAGGCGTCATTTGAATTGGTCCACTAAAATTCGGGTGCATTAAACCACTAATGGTTATGCCAGTGTTACCAAGTGTAAATGAGCAAGGTACAGCATCTCGGCCTTCACAAGCGGTTTTAAGGCTTGCAAACGAGGTGCTATCATCAACTAATAACGTACCACTAATGGATTCTTCGTAGCAGCCTTTAGTATAGGTCTTTTTGCCGCCATCAGCCGTAGTTGTGACATCAATCATTGTATAGGTTTTAGGTGCAAACGATAAATCGGTAAATCTCCCAGTCGCTCCGTTTATCGTACAGGTGCCTTCATAACCTATAACGGGTTTTACTTCTGTAATAGCCATAATTATAAACTTTAACCAGTTAAAATTAATCCGACCTAAAACGGGGGTCGTATCCCATATTTACAAAATTGGCATTATAAATTGCCTTAATTTGCTCTAAAAACCTACCTTTTCATGCAAAATCAGGGCTGTTTTTAGGCCTTTTTAGACGCCTTTTCCTAATTGACGCCAGTGTTCTTTAGAAATTTGTGACGGCTTTACGCGCTTTAGAACTCTGTTTACTCGCGCTAGAACCTGCCGCTTTAAGTTATAACCGCGCAGTCTAACAATTGGCCTCTGTTTAGAATATTCCTTTTTGATGCCAACCTCAGTCTTGCCAGTGTATCTGCTGTATCTAAAATACAGTCTAAATCCCTTCAACCTTCTGCTGCCCTTCATCGTACCGCCAGTATCCAATAACCGCAGTACTCGCTCGTTATTGGATTCGCCTTTAAATACTGCCGGGCTTATACGTACTTCTGTTTCGTCACCAATTATGGAACTACGCCATTGCTTGCGTAAATAGTAATTAGCAAGCCCGTCTCCACGCCAGCTATATGGCAGCGGCCCTTTAGACCCTTTTCTCCATAGATCATTTTTAAATAATGTACCGGGCTTCTTCTGGTTCTTCAGCGCGGTTATTACATAAGGGTTAACTCTTCTAGTTCTGGGCTTCCCGGTCTTATCTATATACTGCTCGCGGCTCGACTTTGATTTTAACCGAGCCATCCAATGTTCTGCAGTACTTTTATAGATTTTACCATTGGCTTCATAAGTAACATCTAAGTCCGGCCCCGGCTCCCAATCGCCGCCATTAGCTCTTTTGCTACCAATTTTTGGTTTTTTACCGGTGCCCTTCTTTATAGATGCATTTGACATCGCCAACCATAACCCGGTGCTGAGCGCTTTAGTCTCTTTGTTCATATCCTTTTTGATATTATTGACTTCGCGCTTTAGTTTATTTATAGCACCAGAAGTATCTACACCAGCAGCCATTTTAATTGTTAACTATTAAGGTTTAATATGCTTTATTTTAGATTCATAAACCGTAACCGGGATTACTAATGTTGCAACATAGCAGCCAGTACTGGTTATTAGTTCATCATCATAAATGGATTCTATGCTCGGATTTCCGAAAAATAATGTTGATTCATTGGCATTCCATTGGGTATGACTAATTCGCATCATTATATCGTGCAGCATATCTAGACGCTTATCTAATTCTATTAGGTTATCATCTTTTAGCTTCCAGATTACTGTTAGTCTAAAATTATATGAGCCTTCTATATAACTAGCCATTGTATTAACCGGGTCCATATCTAATGCATTTAATGTAACCCAGATGTTTGGCTGCTCGCTGTATGCAATATTTTCCAGGTCTTCAGTCGGAGCGTAAACACGCTTTACATCGCAGCCAGGATAAAGCTGCTTTAGTAGTTCTGTTAATGTAATCCAAACTTGTGTAGGCGTCATTATTGTTTAACCCTCCGAGTATAGATTCGCATAAGACCTTTATATGGATCGCAGTACCGCCAGCATTTGCCATTGGTATTTTCGTTAAAGACTTCAAAAACATCAGTACCGTCTTTAATCAAGTCGCCATTAGTTGGAACAAAAGATAACTTGCTGCTTTGAATTATGTACTCTCTAAAATTTTCCCCGAGTGCAACATCACCGAGCTTGTTTAAAGTGCTCCAATTAATATGGCCTCTAGTCGCCGTTAATATGTACTCCGTACCAGCGTGCGTATAGGTTATAGGCGTAGCGACGTATTCTTCCAGCGTCTCCATTAATGTTGCCAGTCCTATTTCTTGCATTACATTCATCTTTAGTCTGTAGTCCTTCCTTTTGCCTGTATAATAATATGATGCCCTTCTGTATCAACTAGATTGTATTCAACTAGATAAATAGTATTGGGCTGTGTAAAGACCTCTTCAACACAATATCTAAAATTGTACTGCCAGCCTTCAGGGTCTGTTTGTACTGTGTCTGTAATAACTTGATTTGGCTGCAAACCAACACTAGCTTGTAGGCTGCGAGTATAATTACCACTAGCAGAGCCCTCTAATATATATACGTTTAACGTACAAGAATTTATATCTGCTGGCGTTATTGGAGTGCCATTTTCTTTTGTAATATAACGGCGTGACAATAAGACGCCATTGGTATAAATATAGATTTCATTTAATGGAAAAATCATCTTGTATAATCTCCAGCATATTTTACATTGTATTTAGACGCAGAGTCGTAATCGTATTGTACTAAGTAGTCGCCAAGAGCGTAGTCATAACCCGTAACAACGCGATAAATGGAATCTTTATCAACTACATAATCAACAAAGTAAACGTTATGCCCTCCGCCCGTTGAAGTGCGTTGGGCATAACTAAAACGACGAGAACTGGTAAAATGAGATTGATAACGCATTATGAATTAGGTAGTATTCTAGTAATGTTGCCATCAGTATCGCGGGTTAATGTATAAGTACCGCGTACCGTATTGTTATCATTGTAAATGGTTAATGCATTAGCTGTCACACTCCAATTCAAGACGCCAGCGTTAAGGTCTTTTTGTAATTCAGCCAGTACTGCAACTTCTGAGCTTTTAGCTAGATCACCGGTGTCTATAGATATATCTTCAATGGCAGCTTGTACGGCCGCGATTTCAGAACTGGTTGCGTGGTCATTAAACATATTGTATATAGCCTGTCCCATTGTACCTTCAGAACTGGCTCCATAATCCGCATCAACCATCCATATCATACCAGGCATACTCTGCGAGAGCCGTTCAATGGTTGATAACTTATTGCCTTTAGAGTTGCCGGTATAAATAGTAGTGTCGCCCCATACGGCCGTTGGAACTGCGTTCAATATGGCCGCCTGGGCAGCGGTTATATCTGTTGATGTAGCAATGCCAGTTAAGTCCGTATTATGAAGCGTGTCGACTTTATTTTTAATATGAGTAATGTCATTAGTCGGTACAACGGCCGTAGTCCAATGATTGTCGCCATAAGTAGTTATCGTATCAGTTGCATCTAATATGGCATCAGAGAGTCCCATTGTACCAGCTAGAATAGTTCCAGCCGTATAACCTACGTTCTGTAAGTACAATGTATGCGCCCAGACGTCAGAAGCAATATCTTCGAGTTGAGCGTCTTTAATGGTTACTTTATCCGTAGCAGCATTAAATGTTGATAACCCGGAGACGGCCGTAGTTAAATCAGTCTTAGTAGCCAATGTAGAAATGTCGGTCGGAGATGCTGTTAGTGTTCTATTGGAGTATTCCCATATCTGCTGCGCTGTAGCACCACCGCCTGAGCCTCCACCAACCCAGTTTTCATCTCCATGAGCAATTATGGCAGCCTGGGCTGTTGTAATATTAGCCGGTGTTGCGAAGCCAGTCGCGGTAACCATTGTTGCGGCTTGCGTAGAATTAATCGTAACCGTATCCGTCGCTGCATTAAATGTAGACAAACCAGTTAGATCAGACGCCTTAGCATAGTCGGTCGGTATAGTAGGCATAGCAGCAATAATGGCTGTTTGAGCCGCTGTGACATTAGCACTAGTAGCAATGCCAGTTAAATCGGTGTTATGAAGTGTATCTACTTTAGTCTTGATGGCTGTAATATCAGCAGTCGGTATATCAGACGGAGTTGCAAACCCGGTCGCTGTAACCATTGTAGCTGCTTGTGTTGAGTTAATTGTAACGGTGTCCGTAGATGCATTAAATTGTGAGGCAGTTTTGGCTGCGTCATAAGCGGCCGTCAGAGTCATAGCGTCGCCGGTCGCCGCTGGATTTGTCGGCAGGTTGTCCGTTTTAGATTTGATAAGTTCTACTTTAGTTGCAACACTATCAAGGTCAGATGCAGACGCCAGTGAAGTGGCTTGAGTAGCATTAATGGTAACTGTGTCATTAGACGGGTCAAAAGTAGATAACCCTGCTAAATCAGAAGGAGTTGCAAAGCCAGAAGCAGTAACCATTGTTGCAGCCTGCGTTGAATTAATAGTAACAGTATCTGTTGCAGCATTAAACTGCGAAGCCGTTTTGGCAGCATTGTAGGCCGCTGTAAGGGTCATAGCATCACCAGCCTGCGCGGCCGTCTTAGCGGCATTATAGGCTGCTGTAAGCGTCATAGCATCGCCAGGTCTTGCAGCGTTATCTTGAATATCAACCAGTCTATACGCGGCGCTTGTAGTAGATAGCACTGTAGACGGATCAAAGTTCCATAAATAATCAGCTAAAATATCGTAACCACTGGTATAACCCGATAGAAGCGGTACATAATACGTACTATTTTCCTTAACATATCTAATTGATCTGTACGGGCAGGTTGCACTGTTTTCATCTTCGTAGCTCCAAACAGCCAATGCAATATCAGCGGCAGACGGGCTGGAACCACCACCAGAAGCCTGTACTACATCGTCTTCCCATGGCGGGATAACGCAGCCGGTGCAGCTAAAGAATATAAGTATATTTCCAGCTGTATTAAATGAATGATTAAACTTATACCACCCGTCGCCAATTTCAGTAATCGTATCTGCAATGGCTGTCGCTGTGGCTCCATTAATGGAAATAGTCGCAGTAATAGTTTTACCGGTAGCCGGAGTGCCATCGGTGTTCATCGCGTAAAAATTAACAGTAGAAGTAGTATCTTTTGCTATCATATTAATAACCTTTAGCAGTCCAATAAAAACCAGTTAAGGCGCTAGAGCTAGAGCATTTGCGATAAGTAAAACCGCTAGAAGTAATACTCTCCACCGCATAGTCACTGAACATAGCCGTAGCCCCGGTTGTATTACCAGTGTATACCGGTGTACATTTAACACTAGCAACAACACCATTTGTAAAGGGGGATGTATCGCCAAAAGTGACCTCGGCCGCCCCATAGCTACCAATGCTTGGTGTGGCCCTATAGCCACCTAATTCTACCCAACCGTCGCTGTAAGTAATTTTATAACTAGTGCCGTCATAAGTGCAGTCTATAATAACAGCGGGTTTTGTAGGTGTTGCCACCCCTATCTGCGTAGCCAAGTTTTGAATCGGGTTAAATGTATTATGCTGTGGCATTTAAAAACCTTTAGCCTCCCAATAAAGTCCAATTTTGTTAGCAGCGTAGTGGTCTTGTAATATAGAGACGCCAGTATTAGATAAGGTGCCGTTCTTAACCCCGGGTTCTCCAGCAGAGGTAGGAGAGCCGTTAATCAGCCACGTACCTTTAAAAGTTAGTGCTGTATGCTCGAAAGCAACTGGAAACGTAAAGTTAGTAGTAGCATCAGTACCTGGGGAATACATATAAATACCGCCTTGCTCAATAAAGCCATTAGACCACTTGCGATACCAGCTCGTAGAGCCTTCATAATTTTCAACTATCGTAATCATATACCCGTAGCCTCCCAATAATAGCCGTCAATATTAGCTATACTATCCTGAGCATAGTATGCGCCAAAATTTGTAGCTGTCACAGTATGAGCTACTATAGCACCGCTAGGGCGTGTATCAGCCCCCGTGCTATGCGGTGTAATAAAAACGGATACTGTTGTGACATCTGTATACGGCACTATAAAATTACAGGTAGCCACAGCGTTTTTAATTAGGTTAGTTGTAAAGCCACCTTGTTCAATATGCCCGTCTGAATATTTACGATACCAGCGTTTTGTGTTGCCGTTATCTAATGTATCCGAGTAAAAACTTGATACTATAACTGCTGGTGTGACAGCAGTCGCACCATCAGTAGTGTAGCAAAAAGATTTAATCGGCAGGTTTGTTATTGGTTTTTGCATTACTATTATTTTTGCTTATCTAACTTGATACCAGCGTGAAAATTCATATATTGTAGCTGGATTTTCTTCTGCATCAATTTTTACCGTATCTTCTTCTGGGTCTGGCTTCTCGCCATTTACTTCAATGTCACAATATTCAATGTCGTATTCTGGGTCGTAGTATTTATTAATTTTGGTTATTACCCAACCGTCATTCTCTTTTTCCATGTTCCTCTAATTCCTGCTGGTGTTGAATTAAGGAGCCAATAGAAGATGATAAGTCCTTGAAGCCATCTGCTATTCGCTCCAATGCTTTATTGTGCGTATTGTTATCGAGCTCCTGCCGCTGCATAATCAATTTATTCTGTTCAGATAGTTCTTGCATTTGTCCATTAAATCTATACAAAAAGTAGTAAATCGTTAAACCAACAAGACCGAGAGCAGTTAGGTCATTATACGGTATTTCAGGTATTTGGCATAAGATTAAACCGGCTATAAAAGATATGCCTACGCACAAGTTATCCATTTTAGTTATCTCCACAATTACAATTGGGTTTATAATTTGTCGGTACGACAAATCGTTTTCGTTCTTTAAACTCTTCCTGCTTTCCTATATTCCAGTTTGCAACAGGCCTATAATACCCCGTGCAACGACTAAACACTTCGGTTTTACAACCACAAACATGTTCATCTTTTTTCTCTTCTCTATTTAATTCTTCAGCCATTATATATCCTCTTAAAAATAACAAGTTCTTCTATATTATATACGTATGACCCCCATAATTTTTATGGAATTATAGGGGCCACGTACAGCAGGAAGAAAGATGGATTAACGAAGAGCAACCTTAATTGCAGTAGCTCCAGAAGCAGCATCAGCCCACAAGACACCAAACTTCGTATTGTCGGTGCTGGTAAATGTAAGCGCTCCATTAGAATCAATATAAACCGCCGTGCCCATAGTCTGCGCAGCAGCCAGAGCAGTAACAGGCAGTTCAAAAACAACAGCCGGAACTCCAATAAAAGCGAGTCCTTCTTCACCGGCTTCAACATTGGCTTTAGTTACGCCATAAAATTCACCGGCATTAACAATGCTGTCACACGGAGTAGCAGCAGCAGCGGTAAATCTAAAAGAATCAAAAGTTCCAAGATACATATTTAAGTTCCTTATAATTGTTAAAATTTAATTGTTAACTATTAATTTATGCTCGGCGGTTTAACCCGCCGAGCTATTCCCACTAAAATTACGGTTTCGACCAGACAGCCGGAGCATCGTCATAGATAAGAACACCGCAAGTACCCCAGATAAGGAACTCGATGTTCAAGTTCTTCGTATTCAACGCAGCCTGTTCAACAGCCGGGGAGGCGTTGCCATTCAAGTAAGCAACTTCACCGATCTTTTCGTCACGCGGCAGTAAGAACCAGCCATCGGCTTCTTCGATGTACGGGGTGCCATAGACGTTGTACGGGGTCGCGAAGACTTCATTAGAATCCTGCGGGGCGATAGACGCCTTGTCGTTGAAGACAAACAGGGCGCGAGCAGCAACAGCAGTTTCCGGGCTGGTAAGAATAGCACCAGGAACCAAGTTGCGATATTGGCCGCCAGCATCTTTAATGCGCTGGAACGCTCCAACAACCTTCTTCAGGTTAGCAGCGTCAAATGCCAAAGCCTTCTTCTGATTTCCAGTAAAGATTGTATTGGCCTGCGACATAAGCGAGCCAATAGCAGCCTGGTCAACCGTATTAGCAAACAGGCGACCGAACTGTTCCAGGGCGCGTTCAAAAGCACCAAGATCGTCATTAATCTGGTCTTCGATTGTAATCGTCAGGTTAACACCGCGCTTCGTAATCTTGTAATCCTGGCTGTCATCGGAGATGCCAACATTGGTAAAATCTTCGCCCGGCAGAACTTCAGGAATAGCACCAATGGAGGTCAGTTTACCACTAGTAACCTTGTTGAAGTTCTTAACGCTTCTCTTATAGAAGACGTCATTAGCAACGCTGTTAATCTGGTCAGCTTGAATACGCAGCAATTTGTCAGCTACATTTGACATAATGCCAGACGGCGAGAAGTCGCGGGTGGAGAGTCCAGACGCCTGGATAGCTTCGTGATAACCACGAACTAATTCACGGGCGCTGCAATCCTGCGGCAGCCAAAGGCCGGAGGCTTTAACGGCGCGGCGCATAATGCCGTGAAGACCAATGTCACGATAGTTGCGAGAGACGGCTTCATTAATTTCAGCCTGCGTATAACCGGCTTTTTCAACAGCACGTTCATTCGCGCCACCAGAGATAAGCAGCGAGGCTTCAATAATCTTGTTTTCAGACGGGCGAGCATAAGACGCGGCCGGTCTATTAACAGAGTGCAGAGCGCTCATACGATTTTTAGCAGCTTTAAGGCCAGAAGCCTGTACGGGCTTTTCCTCTTCTTCAGGGGCTTCAGCCTTAACTTCTTCTTTAGGAGCCTCACATTCGGCTTCTATAGCTTCTTCAAGAGCGTCTTTAGCATCTTCTTCTTTTTTCAGCTGGTAAGCAGCAATTAGATTTTCGCGATTCTTTTCATCGAGGGTTTCCCAATCCAACCCAAGATCATTTACAAATGCGCGGAATCCTTCATCATTAACATCAAATTCCATAACTTTTACCTCATTAGAATTGTTTAAAAGACTTGCGCGGATTTCGACTTGTGTTTCGGAATCCGCTCCCGCGCTCACAAACGATATTTCGCGGATTTCCACATTGTTTAACAGATAAAATGGAGCTTCAATGTTTTGGTTATTTACATTTAAGCTGCCATTAGTAATTAGTTGTATGTTCTTGTTTTCAACAGGGCCAGTACCAACAGAGCATTCCCAGGTACCCCCAGCTTCATTTACATCTAAAACGGTTTTAGAGTCCGGCAGCGATCTAATTATGATGCCAGACAAAGATATATGGTCTTCTTTTACGACCGCTCCTGTCACACTACCAACGCGTTTTACCGGGTCATGATATAGTAAAATAGGTAAATTGTCGTGCACAGTAGTAGTTTCCAGATTAAATACAACTGGATATTCCCACTCCGCCAGCATCAATTTTCCACCGGAATATGCAACAGTAAATACAACTTCAGCGGGTTTACTCAGACCGTTTGCTATTACTGCCTTCATCATTATCCTCTTTAACTTCAATGGTTTCTGTTACATCATCTGTTGTGATACCAAGATGACTCATCATGCGCTTTTCAAGAGCGATTTGCTGCAACTCGGCTCGCCAGTCTTTACCCTGTTTGGCATAATAATCGCGTAAACTTAAACAATTATTGTGTAAGAGCGTGACATCTGCATTAGCTTCTTTAGCTCGGTCAATATGCATTGGCTGTGCAAAATACCACTTAAATGGAATAGCGTCCAATGAATCGTACATAGAGAGCAGCAGCGATACTTCAGGATCGTCAGCCATAGACGATAACCAGGTCTTAAAATGGCTGTCTAAAATGCGAGAGCATAAACCCTGTAAAATGCCAGCCCAGCGTTCAAATGTTTGTGCGTCTAAACG
>Ga0310695_10008285_pt1 | contig 16158 bp, 19 predicted proteins | sample RumenRJG_04DNA_FD_203882 | JGI IMG/M metagenome (GOLD analysis project Ga0310695, IMG submission 203882) | Bovine rumen microbial communities from Lethbridge, Alberta, Canada - RJG_04 (v2) (version 2) | ecosystem: Host-associated > Mammals > Digestive system > Stomach > Rumen | place: Canada...
CCTATGAAAATGATCCAGCAAAGAAATTCTTCGGTAAGCTTTGTTATTATTTTAGAGCTATAGGTAAAATCTTTAAAAAGAGCTCATTTCCCTATACTATAGGGGATAAGGAAGGTAATGCCTATTTATTCATTGCCTTAAATTCTTTACATATGGGAGGATTTTGGCTTAATGGTCAAAAGCTAAATGATGGTAAAATTCATTTATATGTTTGTGAATATCGCCATGCCCTAAGACCATTATTTGCTTTCGCATTCCTAATGCTATTTAAAAAGAAATCTAAAATTATTAAGCTATATGAGGAAGAAGAGCTTCATATTAAATTCAAGGATAAAAGACCTATTAATGTCGATGGTGAATACTATGGAGAAGAGGATTTCTTAGATCTAAAGGTAGAGCCAAAGGCTATAAAAATATTTTAATATGTTGGTATTAAAATCCATAGATTATTTACAAGAAGAATAATTTATGGTATAAATTTTTTAAAGAGGTGATTCTTATGTTGGGTGATTTAATTGAGTTATTTGCTGATCTTGTTGGGCTCTTTGGTGAAATATTTTCTGATGTAGGCTCAAGAAGAAGAGAAAAATGCTATAAGAATAGCGAAGATTACAAAGCATATGAAAAAAGATATAATGCATACTTAAAGCATTCGAATAAGAAAGAGCAAAAATATCCAGAACCATATCATATGGATTATCAAAAAGCAGCTACCTCTATGGCTGAGATGATTGGTCAGGAAGAAAATTCCATTCATAATCTTTAAAAATAATTATATAGGAGGAAATCTATGAAAAAAGCAAGTAATTATATTTTATTAGCAGGTATTATTTATTCCTTTGTTGTTGTAGTTACACTTTGTGTTCTAGCTGGTATTTTCCTAAGCTTTAATAACCCAGATGGAAAACAAGCAATCATTCAAGGTATCCAGAATGGTACAATTCATACATCATTTACTGGAACAACAGAAGAACAGGCAGAACAAGTTATAATCTTGTTTGTTGCCTTAGCAATCATCTTCTTTGTGATGGCATTCTTTGCACTTATTAATGCATTTATTGCTATCATGGGTAAATCAAAGAAAACAAAGGGATTATATATTTTAAATATTGTATTTGGAGTTATTAGTGGTGTTTATGTTAATGCAATTGGAGCTATCTTCGGTCTTGTAGCATTAGCAAGAGAACCAAAAGAAATAAATACTGTAAATATGGAATAAGGATTGTTTCAAACAATCCTTTTCTTTTTGTTTCGTAATGCTATAATGGATATAGAATATATAAGAAGTGAGGAGAGTATATGTCAAGAATAATACAAGGATTAATGAGAGCAGAATCATTAAGTGATGAGGAGCTATATAATTTAATTCAATTTGATTTGGAGCATGGAATAAATTTCTTTGATCTTGCCGATTGCTATGGAGATGGAAGAGTTGAGGAAAAGCTTGGAAGAATTCTTTCAAGCCATAAGGGATTAAGAGAAAAAATGATTATTCAAACGAAATGCTCCATCGTTCGTGGTGTGAATAAATATTATGATTTAAGCTATGAGCATATTATGGAATCGGTATATAATTCCTTAAAGAGAATGAATATTACCTATCTAGATTTCCTATTATTACATAGACCAGATATTTTAATGGATAATGAGGAAATAAAAAAAGCCTTTATGGAATTAAAGGAAAAAGGCTTAGTACGTCATTTTGGTGTAAGTAATTTTTCTAAAGAGGCTATAGAATATCTAAAGGTGGAGCTTGGCGATATGATTCTTGTGGATCAAATTCAGCTAGGCTTAGGTCAAATGAGGCTATTAGAGGAGGAAATATCCTTCAATATAAATAATGATGATGCTATAAGCCATACGGGAGGAACCTTCTTTTATTTAAAGAAGAACCATATGGAAATCCAATGCTGGAGTCCATTCTTGGTGGGCTTCTTTGAAGGATCTATTTTTGATTCCAATAAATATCCAAATATCAATCATAAGCTTGGTGAGCTTGCCTATAAATACCAAGTATCTAAGGCTACAATCGCAACCAAATTCTTACTTATGCTAGATAAGAATTTAAAGGTTATCTCTGGTTCTATGAATAAGGATCATATCATGGAAATGATTGTTGCAGAATCCATAACTATAGATAAGGTCGATTGGTATGGATTATATTTAGCACAGGGTAAGATGCTACCATAAGAAAAAGGCTGGAATTTTCCAGCCCTTTATTATTTATAGCACACAACAATCATTTTTGTAATACGTACTTGCTTTACAGCTACATTACTTACCTCGCCCTTATTTGAATTATGAATTTTAATATTTCTTGTACCAGTTTTTGCAAAAATATATGTTGAAGTATTACTTGAAATATCCATTAACCCATTGGTTATGGGCATTTCCTTATAGAATGGATAATTTGAATTTGTTTCAAATAGAATATATTTAATTTGAGTTGTAGAGGAAATATTCATATAGGATCCTACATAGAATCTATAAGGAACATTCATTTTCCAAGAATACTGTGTTCCTTCATCGAACTGTACTGTAATATTATCCTTAGTCCAGGTTGTTGTATCATTATTATATTCTAAAGCCATATTGGCTTCTGTGAATTCAATGGTAGTAGAAATGGTTTCTTTTCCATTGTCATCCTTGGTTTCATAGGTTGGGGTAACTACAGTATTTGTTCTTTCAATGCTTACATAAACAGGATAATCATGACTAGAATCACCAGAAAGCTCTGGCTGATTCTTTTTTTGATAGTAGGTGTAATAGCCATAGGCTATAACTGTATCTCCTTCCTTAATTTCTCTTTTTCCAGCATTAGAATCAATAGTACCTGAATAGATTTGAATATTTCCGTAAGAATCTGAATCAATTAAATAAGCACTATAGGATTTATGCTTTTCATCATAATAAGGCTTTTCTGATACAATACCCATAACATATATTTTTTCATTTGAAATGCTTGTATTGGTGCCAATAATTTCTAAGGCTTCACGAACACTATAAGGATTTCCAATAGTACCCTTTTTGCCGTATACGGTTTTGGTTGGCTCTAATTTTGTAGTAGTAGATTCTAAAGCTTCCTTTGTGGTGGTTTCTAATACTTCCTTAGTTTCTGTTTCAATCGTATTTTCGGTAGTAGTATTGCCTCCACATCCTGCAAGGGCAAATAATCCAAGACCTAGTAATATACATAATTTCTTTTTCATCATACTCATCTCCAATTCATTAGGTATTATAACAAAATTATTGCATAGTTTTAATAGAAAATAAAAAAATACATTCTTTTGTGAAAAAAACAATATGGTTATTTTAAATGTATAATAGTAGAAGATGCATCGATTCGGGGATTTATATATGTATAAGATGATAATGTTTTTTCGCATTTAAAAAGCACTATTTACATAGTGCCCATAATATATTTTATAATTTCATTTTTGGTTAATTCCTGCTGGTATTCTCTTGTGATGGTTGAAGAACCATCCTTCTTTTGATTCCCATAATTTCCAAAATTAGCATGGTTTCCTCCTTCAATTATAAATTCATAATGATTTGTTGGTAATAATTCTTTACTTTTTGAATATTCCTCTTTGTTTAACACATAGTCATTGGTTCCATAAATTGATAGGGAGGACATAGTATCTGGTATCTTTTTTGTTGGATAGGATGCCAAATAGATAATTCCATTAAAGGAATATGAGGAATTCGATAAATAATTTGAAATCGATGTTCCGCCTAAGGAATGCCCCATTAAATAGATTTCATCATAATTTGTATTATCGAATACTTTATTTGCCTTATTTATGCCAAATAATGCAAAATGGAAGGGCATTTTAATAATATATACATCGATTCCTTCCTTAGCAATATTATGCATTAATGGTGCATAGGCTGCTTCCTCAACCTTTCCACCAGGATAGAAGATTATTGCCTTAGACTCATTTTTTTTATTATCAAATAGATAATAATCCTTTTCATCATAAACTTGAACGATTTCATCGCTTTTTAAAGCATCATAGGCTGTAGAATCTGCCCTATAGAAGACTCCAAGATATGTGCATATGAAGGTTATCATAAGAAGAATAGAAGAAAGTGAGGTTATTACTATTTTTATCCATATTTTAAATTTATTCTTTCTCACTCTTTCTATTTGGAAAAGAATGAATATAGGAATGCCTATAGATATAACAATTAATAATAGTATTAAAAATGCATATTTCAATTCAATCACCTTCTTCTAGATTACAATCTAGAAATGTATTTTATCACAAAATAAAAGATAAAGATGCAAAAAAAATAAATTTAAGACGATACCCGAGTTATTGTTTTTTAATATTAGGACAATTTTTGTGAGGTCTATGAGTAAATTTGTGGTATAATTATAATACTAATAACGGATTCGAAATTCATATTTTTTGTATTATTAAGTAGTAAGGAGTTTTTATTATGACAACATTAGACCAGGTTATTGCAGAAAAATTAGGTAATTGGTATATAGGTGAATGGCCAATAGGTAATTTCATATTATGCATTATTGCATTAGTCTTAGCTGTTATTCTTTGTGGAGCTGTTGGACTTGAAAGAGAAAGAAGAGGAAGAACAGCAGGATTAAGAACGCACCTTTTAGTCGGCATAGGCTCTTGTATTTTAATGATTATATCGATTTATGGATTCCCTGTAAAAACAGCAAGCGGAGATTATGTAAATAGAGATTATGCGAGAATGGCTGCACAGGTTGTTACAGGTATCGGTTTCTTAGGTACTGGTGTAATCATTCATAAAAAGGATGGAATTAGAGGATTAACCACTGCCGCAACCATTTGGATTGTTATGGCCATTGGACTTGCGTGTGGCTCTATGAATTTCATTTTGGCTATCGGTGGAACGATTATTATCTTAGTTTCACTTATTGTATTTAAGGGTTTTGAAAAAAGACTTACCAAAAATGCCCCAGTTCTTGTAGTGCATTCTGAGATTGGAAAGCCTACAATCGCAAGAATTCTTGAGGTAGCAAAGGAATCGAACTGCATTGTAAAGGAGGTGCATTCTGAAATAGTCGATGAGGGTATTTTAGAATTAACCTTTAGAGCAACATCGGATAGTGAATTCTTCAGTATAGAGGATTTCATTAAAAAATTAGGCTTAATTGATGGAGTTATCGATGTTGATTTATTAAATACACATAAATAATAACCAAAAGGACTATTGTTTCAAAAAGGCAATAGTCTTTTTCATACATTCTTTTCCTTTTTGTATAAAAAATGGTATAATAACAACCGGGAGTATTCAAACGGATATAAAATAGGAGGGTTAGAATGGATTTTTATGCTTGCATAACGATAATCACGGTACTCTTGATGATTACAATGATTGTTCATGTACTACATTATAAAGGATTCACGAAAAGACAAAAGATTTGGTTTATATTAACTTTTATATCTATACTTGTATGTCAAATTGCAGAATTTGGTGTACACTGTGGATATTATAATCCAAGCTTTAAAATATTAATGACGATTGTAACCATTATACAGTTTTCCTTAGCCCCTGTTTTAGGTGTGATGTTCCTAGGTGCACTTGGATTAAAATACCAAAAGAAGGTTGCCATAATTTATTTGGCAATAAGCTTCTTTATAGAGGTATTAGCTGCACCATTTGGCTGGATATTCTATTTCAATGATGATGGTTATTTTAGAGGCACTTTCTTTTTCATTTATGGAATATTCTATATTATAAGCTTATTATATTTAATTATAGGTATGATTGTTGTAGGAAATAATTTTAAGAATAGAGACGTATTAACTATTATTATGGTACTTGTAATATTAGTTGCAGGTGTTATTCCTATGACATTCTTTAATTTAAATGTAACCTATTTGGCTATAGCTATTAGCTCAAGCATTTGTTATATCTATTACAATGATTTGGTTCAGCAGGATATTCAATATGAATTTAGAGAAAACCAAAAGAAGATATCTAGTATGCAGGAGCATATTATTTCTGGACTTGCGAATCTAATTGAAAATAGAGACTTAGAAACTGGTGAGCATATTACGAGAACGAAAAAATACGTTAAGCTACTTGCTCACCATGCAAGATTAGATGGAGTCTATTCGGATACGATAGATGACCATTTTATTTCTTTATTATATGTATTATCTCCACTTCATGATATTGGTAAGATATTAGTTTCAGATATCATCCTAAAGAAGCCTGGAAGGCTTACAGAGGAGGAATTTGATTTAATGAAGAAGCATGCTGCAGGTGGAGGTAAGGTTGTACGTGATTTATTAATGTGCGTTACAGACGATGAATATATCGCCTTTGCCTCAGATATTGCAACCTACCACCATGAAAGATGGGATGGCTTGGGCTACCCAAGAGGCTTAAGGGGAAGAGAAATTCCGCTTTCTGCAAGAATTATGGCAATCGCCGATGTATTTGATGCCCTAACTTCAAAAAGATGCTATAAGGAGGCCTTATCCTTTGATGAAACTATAAAGATTATAAAAGAAGAATCAGGAACTCATTTTGATCCTCTTCTTGTTGAGGTATTCTTAAATCATAAGGAAGAATTTAAGCTATAAATACTTAAAAGTACTACATTTTGGTGTGGTACTTTTCTTTTTATTCTACATTATGACTAAACCATTGGTTCAATAAACATTAAAACATCTATACTAATAATACCTTTTATTCATAGAAAATATGAAATATAATAAAGGTGAAATTAGGAGGGATAACATGACACTAGGTGAAAATATAACTAAATTTAGAAAACAAAAAAGAATGACACAGGAGATGCTTGCAGATTCTTTAGGAGTTACATTTGCTGCGGTCAGTAAATGGGAAAGAGGAGTGGCAACTCCAGATTTAGATTTAATTATTTCTATGGCAACAATATTTCAGGTTTCTATTGATACATTAATTGGATATGAAATGAAGAATGATTCTATAAAAGAAGCAGAAAATAGAATTAATGAATGCTTAAAGGAAATGAATTATCAAGAGGCAGTTCAAATTTGTAATAGTATGCTTGTTCGATATCCGAATAATTTTTATGTCGTTTATAATTCGGCAGAATTATATTACCTTGCTGCCGTAAAGTTTGGAAGAGATGAGCTAATTCAAAAGTGTATAGATTTATATGAACATGCAATTGTATTGTTAAATCAAAATGAAGATCCTGCAATTAATGAAACTACAATAAGAAGTAGAATTGCAATATGCTACATTTCTACAGGGAATGCTAGAAAAGGAATTGAAATGCTAAAAAAATGCAATATTAATGATTCCTTTTCTCCTATGATTGCATATTCCTATGTTACTAAGCTTGAATATGAGAATAGTGAATTAGAGCCTTATTTGATTAGCGCTTTTAATGAATCCATAAGTGCGACCTTATTAACTACTATTTCATATTTGATGTATTTTGATAAAAATAAGCAATATAAAAAAGGAATAAAAATATGTAATTTAGTGATGAATTATTTAACTGAAGCAAAAGAGGATAAGGAATCCTATAACTATTTTGATAAGCTTATTCCATATCTATATACATGGCTTGCTTTATTTGAATATAAGCTTGAGGAAAATGCTTATAAAGAAACTCTTGCAAAAGCCAAGAGATTAGCGATTATATTTGATAAAGCTCCAACAAATGCTATTAAGGATTTAATATTCTGTGTTCCAAGTAAAACAACCGCAATTGGTGAGGATAATTTAGGAAACACAGCAGTTTTATCATGCTTAAAGATTATTGAAAAGTATAAAGAAATGGTTAAAGAATGGGAATTAATAGAGGTATAGATTTATGAGTAATGATAATAAGATTATAAAACCATATATTAAGCAGTTTTATAAAAAGAATAAACTTAATTTCACATTTGCTTTAATAGAAGTAATTGCTGTTGCAGCAATAATGATTGGAATATCATGGATTTTGCAACAGGTTACAGATTTAGTTGCAGGGTCTAATAACACATTTACATTACTTCAAATAGTTATTATTTCTGGTGGAGCGTTATTAGCATTTCTAATAGTATATTTAATTGCATATAAATTTAAACCATTGTTTATAACAAAAGGAATCAGTCAGTATAAGGAATATGTATTTGAAAGTATCACAAAGAAAAATATCTCTGCATTCACAGGAGAAGAGTCCTCTAAATATATTTCTGCTTTAACAAATGATATACAAACGATTCAAGCAGGGTATTTAGATGATACTTTTACCATTATTTTGAATGTAATTACTTTTATAGGAGCATTAGCTTTAATGCTATACTATAGCCCGCTATTAACATTAATTGCTATTGGACTTGCAGTAGTACCAGTTATTGCCTCTATGATTTTTGGTGGTAAGATGGCTAAGGCAGAAAAGCTAGTATCCGATCAAAATGAGGTATATACAGCCACCCTAAAGGATACCTTAAGTGGCTTTTCCGTAATTAAATCTTTTAAAGTTGAAGCACAAATGCTAAAGAATTTTAAAGAGAATGTAAGACGTCTTGCAAACTGTCAAAATAAAAAGCTAAGAATGAAAATATTAATGGAATTAGTATCTTCCTTATCGGCAGTTGTAGTCCAAATCGGTATTTTCATTATTGCTGCATATTTTGTATTAAACAATATGGGAGTAACTGCAGGTGTAACTATTGTGTTTGTGCAATTACTTAATTATGTTTTATCTCCAATTCAAGTACTTCCTCAATCCTTCGCAGAGAGGAAGGCTGCAAAGAAGCTTTTAGTTAAAATTGCAACAGAGCTTGAACAAAATATAAGAGAAGAAAAAGAATCGAATGTTTCTTTAAATAAAGGAATATATATTCAAAACTTATCCTTTGGATATGAAGAAGGTAAAGAGATTTTACATAGCATTAATTGTAATTTTGAATTAGGTAAAAAATACGCTATTGTAGGTACATCTGGTAGCGGTAAATCCACCTTATTAAATCTTTTAATGGCATCCTATAATTCCTATAGTGGAAGTATCCATTATGATAATACAGAAATAAAAGATATTAATAGTGATAATCTATATGCGATTGAAAGTATTATTCAACAAAATGTATTTATTTTTAATACAACAATTAAGGATAATATCACAATGTTTCAAAGCTTTAGTGATGAAGCTATTTCAAACGCAATAGAAATGTCTGGATTAAAGGCATTAGTTGAAGAAAAAGGATTAGATTATATTTGTGGTGAAAATGGTAGTGGATTATCTGGTGGAGAAAAAAAAAGAGTCTCTATTGCGAGAAGCTTGCTAAGAAAAAGTCAAGTACTTTTAGTTGATGAGGCAACAGCTGCATTAGATAAAGAAACCGCATATCAGGTTTCTAATTCTATTTTGAATTTGGATGGTGTTACAAGCATAGTTGTAACGCATTCCTTAGAAGAAGCTCTTTTAAAGCAGTATGATGAAATATTAACATTTAAAAATGGAAGTATTGTAGAAGCTGGTACATTTGATTCATTAATTAAAAATAAAGGATATTTCTATTCTTTATTCACTGTTTCTCAATAATACTCAGATCTTTCCAAACTGAGGTAGTTTGGTAGGTGGCTACCTTATAATTTAAAGAAATTGAAAAAGATGTTATGTTGTACCTTGCGAGGAGGTAGTTACATAACATTTTTTATTTAAAATTCCCTTTTATTTTTGATTTTTATATATATTATTTATAATATATATAAACTATTGATAAAATGCCAAAAAAATGGTATAATTTAAGTATCAAAGGGCAGTACAAAATATATATAAAGGAGTGCTTAAATTATGGCATTTAATATGAAAAGAAAGAAAGAAGTTGAACAAGCTAATGCTATGGCAAAATCTTTATATCCTGGAGTTGAATATGATGAAATTACTAAAAAAGAACTTCAAGAATTGGAAAGAAAGTATATCTATGAAGAAATAGATGCTAAAGAATACGCCAAGCAAGGTGGAGAATTAGCCGATCGCCAATTAGAACGTAGAATGGCATCTAAAAGGGAAAATAAATAATGAGTTATATAGAAGGTGCTTTACAAGGCACTTTCTTTTATCTAAGAAATTGGAGGTTAAGCTATGGACAAATATAAATTTTTAAAAGATACTATATCAGATTCAGTTCTTGAAGAAGTTATAATTAGAACTATCGCAGATATTTTATTATTACAACCATATCGTTTTGATAATATGCAACAATTGGCATATAAAATTCAAAGACAATGGAATTATAAATTTGAGTTCAAATACGAAAATTTTAAAAAGAAAGATGTCGTTGAAAAATATAATTTATCACCGGATACAGATGTATATGTAAAAGTAAATGATGATAAGAATTTTACTTTCATTTTTGATAAAAGAGTCAATAAGAATTTACAAAGATATTTATTTTTAAAAGCATGGGCTTTTGATATTTTTGATGAAATTCAGCCTGGAGATGAATTAAGATTATCTGTTATGAAGTGCAATTCTTCTTTTGAAAGAAATTGGGCTGAAAGATTAGCTATAGAGCTTACAATGAGTAATGACAATTATTATCAAATGAATGAAGGATGTAAAGGTGGACATATTATTGCTAATCAACGAATTATGGAGCCAGAACTTTATAATATTAGAAAGCATGAATATTATGAGGAAGGGGTATTGGAAAGAAAATGGATGATACCAGAGAGGAAAATAATGAGGAAGGAAGATTAATTAATATGGCAATTACAGAAGAAGAAAAGGAAAGAAGAAGGAAGGAATACGAAAAGAACCGTAATATATGCTTATCCGATTATGATGATGATTATATCCAGCAGGTCTTATCGAATAGACCAGATCCACTTGATCTAATTTATGAAAGATGGATTAATGGAGAAATCACTTCGGATGAAGTAAGAAAAGAAGTGAACAAATATATACATTCATTCTAAAGTAATGAATATCGAATATTTCTTTAGTTTTTAAAAGAAAATTTTCTTTGCTCACATTTTGCAACATATAGCTGCTATACTATGGCTGTATTAGAAAATACAAGGTCAATAGAAAGATAAAGGGTGCAGAATATGAAGAAAATTTGGAACGCTTTTAAAATGAAGCTAAAGAAAATGTTTAAGAATCAGGAAGTATATCAATACTCCTCCTGGAAATATATGGAAGAACACTTGCTATCTGATTACGGTGTAGGTAGATTAGGCGCATGGTATTATTAATAATATTTAAAAGAAGTCTTTATGTATTCTAGAAATCTCTAGATGGCATAGAGACTTTTTTCTTTGTATGGTAAAATATTCTTGGGGGGGTTAAAAATGGATAAGAATATAAAATGTGTTATGAAGCATTATTCTATGGATGATTATGATAATATGATTCATTTTTTAATTCAATTAAATGAAGAAAGTAGAATAAACTCAAATTGGAATTGGGCAAGATTTGAGTGGATGATTGGACATCCCTATACCAATTTAGATACTATAGATTCTATTGGACTCTGGTATTTTAAGGATACTATTGTTGCCGCTTGTGTATATGATATGTATTTTGGTGAAGCAGCTATTCTTGCATTAAAGGATTTTGAATACCTATATGATGAAATGCTTGAATATGCCTATAAGTATTTAAAGAATGAAAATGGCTTAGGAATTGCTATATACGATAAAAAGGCTACTTTACTAGAGGCGGCTTTAAAGAACGGCTTTATTATCCATGATCAGCAAGAAAATATTATGGAAATAAAGCTAGATAAAGAATTTAATGTTTTATTACCAAAGGGAATAAAAATAGAGGCATTAGATCCATCTTCAAATATAGATAAATTTTTATATTTAATGTGGCAAGGCTTTAATCATGGTGATGATTATAATGAATTTTTAAATTCTGATGATTATAAATTAAAGGGAAAGCCTAGAAGGCATTTCAACAAGGAATTAAGCTTAGTAGCCATAAATGAAAAGAATGAATATGTGGCATATATTAGCCTTTGGTATATCGATGGCCTAGATTATGCTTATTTAGAGCCCGTATGTACAATACCATCCTATAGAGGTAAAGGTATAGCCAAAGCCTTAATCTATGAAGGCTTTAATAGAGTAAAAGATTTGGGTGCTAATATAGTATATGTAGAATCAGATATGGAATTCTATAAAAGAATTGGTTTTATACATAAGTATCATTATGATTTTTATTGGAGAAAATAATTTAATAATATACATTTAAGTATTTTTTAAAAACGGATGTTAATCTTAAAAAATAACCATAACTATTCATCTGATAGTTTAAATATGTATATTGTTCATTTTATAGTGTATAATTGTATAAAATAAATATAGATTAATTTGGTTGTTTAAAATTTAATAGTTATATTATTGAGGAGGAAATATGAAAAAATTATTATTATCGTCTTTATTACTACCAGTATCTTTTATCGCTTTAAGCGGATGTAGTAATAATTCAGCAAATGAATCGAATAAGTATAATACTGAAGCAATACACCAGGTATCCTTATTACAAGGGTTAATGCTTGGGGATTATTATGGAAGCGTAACTGTTAAAGAATTAAAGAGTATGGGAAATACTGGTATAGGTACATTTAATAGCTTAAATGGTGAATTAATATTAATTGATGGAATTTGTTATCGCGCAAATGAGTTATTAGAATTAGAAGTAGTTCGTGATGATGAAACCATACCATTTGCGGATGTTACATTCTTAGATAATGATTTAAGCTATGAATTAAATGGTTTAAATAGTATAGAAGAGCTAAAATCCACTTTAGATAGCAAGGTTAAAGAGCTTGGCACGAATCGTTTTTATATGATTAGAATAGATGGATTATTTGATGAGATATATTTTAGAAGCGAGAAAAAGCAATCTTTACCATATAAGCCTTTAAATGAAGTATTAAAAACAGATCAAACATTTAAAACAATGACGAATACAAATGGAAGTATAGTTGGATTATATACACCAAATTATATGTCTGATTTAAATGCGGTAGGATGGCATTTCCATTTTGTTACAGAGGATAGAAAAAGTGGTGGCCATGTATTAAATGCTGATTTAGGTGAATGTAATATTACATGGGATTATACAGATTCATTTAATATGTATTTACCAGATGGTGAATTCTTTAATACATTAGATTTAACAGTTGATCAAGATGAGGCTATTAAAGAGGTTGAACAAGGAGATTAATTAAAATAATTTAGTGCTAAAAAGGTAGAAAAGCTAAAAACATTTGATATTGCTGATATCTTAGCATTAAAAAAGAAGCCAAAAGAAATGGCTTCAATAGTATAACAAAATACTTTAAATATTAAGGCAATCATTATAATAAGTGATTGTCTTTTGCTTTATATAAAAAGAAAACAGTTAAACTAAATATTGGCTTAACTGTGCGATTTTAAATGGCAGGGGCACAAGGATTCGAACCCTCACTAATCGTTTTGAGTAATTCCAAACCGGTTTATAATTGGCTATTTTGAAAGAAAAGGCACTATTTTAACATAATATTCATTTAAAATTTGGCTTAGGTAAGACATTTTTTTACAGTTTCATTCAAAATAAATGGATTTGTTATAGATGCATTTGTGCTGGGAAAAATATTATTCGGTGAAATCAACTTTAAAATACGCACTAGTGCATAAAAAAACATTGCACTCGTGCGAAATTGGTGATATAATATCGATAAGGAGAAATGGAGTATTATGGACGTGAAATTATTTGGAGCTTTTATAAAAAAAAGGAGAATTAACAGTAAAATTAGAATTGTAGATATGGCGGATGAGTTAGGAATATCTTTATCATATTATTCTGATATAGAAAATGGTAGAAGATTACCACCTAATAATCCTGATACACAAAAAACATTCTTTTCTAAATTAATTGCAGTACTGAATTTGTCAGACGATGAAGTTGAGGAAATGTATAATGCAGTTGATCATGATTTGTATTCTAAGGGAATCATTTCACCTGATATGGCATCTTATGCTACAGAGAATAAATCTGCTAGAGTATTATTTCGAAATATTATGAATGAGAATTTGAGTGAAGAACAGATACAGGCATTAAATGAAAAAATTAAAGCTATTAAGGAGGGAAAAGCTTAATGAAATATTTATTTGGTAAAGAGCTAGAGGAAAAATCAATTAATATAATCAATCAATTTGACTCTTCATATTTGAATATACCAGATTCTTTACCGGAAGAAGAATTATTATACTTTTTTGGATTGGATCTTCAGTATGTGAATTTTTGTGACCCCGATGTTCTAGGAGCATTTGTATTTGAACCAGGGTATGTAAAAATACTGGATTCAAATGGTGAAGTGTATGAGCAATATTTTGATAAAAATGTTGTACTTATAGATTCTTTTGAAGCAATAAAGAATTTACATAGAGCCAAATTTACAATGTTCCATGAGGTTTCACATTTTATATTACATTCTAAAACTCAGAAAAAAATACATATTGATGGTAAAGCTCAAATAAGATATTTTTTGAAAAGTGATTATCATAGGGAACTAAAAACTGATGAGGATGTAATTGAGTGGCAAGCAAATTATTTGGCTTCATGCTTACAAATTAATAATCAAGCGCTGGCTTTATTCATTAATAGCTTAAAGAGTAATTATGAGTATCCATCAAAAGGTGGATTTATTTATATGGATGAAGACGAAAGAAAATGCATTATAGAAAAAACTTCTAGACAATTTAATGTTTCATTTCGTGCTGCTGAAATACGTTTGGAGGTGAGACGGTATATTGCGCCAAATAATCAAAGTGAATCATATTATAAATGAAAATTAATACCGTATAGGTAACTTATTAGTCGTTTAGCAGTTTATAATTTTAACAATTGAAAAGGGGTGATTAATTTGAATATTTTGAAATGGCTAGACAATCGTATTACTTATTTAAAAAACAATAATATAAAATTTAATAGCGGTGTAGCGATACTTGAAAAAAGAATGCTTTATAATGATATTCCTGTTGAAGTGGAACCATATGATTATAGAAACGATGTTTCTGATGAGAATAAGAAAAAGACAGTTCTATTGTTTTATATGGATGATAGACGATTATTACCAAGACTGAAAAATTTTGAAAATGACATTCAAGAAATGAAAAAATATGCTGCTGTATCTGGATTTGATATGAGTGCAAGCATATTAATGTTACGAATGAGACAAAAATTATGCATGTTAATAAACTCTGTTTATAATTGCTGTTTGGGGCTTGCAGGAATAAAAATACTTCCTAATGCTAGATGTGGAGATTTTGGTACAATTTCTTTATTGGGAATGTATCCTAAAGGATGTAATATAATTATTAGCAATCACGGATGTAAAAATCATGGTTTTAAGTATTATGGATTGTATCAAACTATATATATTAATGATTTTTTGAAACCAAAGCAAATTTTCAGCTATGGAAACGTCTCTAAAAAAGAATACAAATTTATTAATAAGAAGTGTAAAAACAATATAATAGTTTTTCCTGATCATAGAAAAAAGAGGCAATACAAAAAAAGCGCATATACTATTGGCACTAGTATAAACGCTTCATTTAATAACAAAACCGGCAAGAATTGTTATTGTTCTTTTATTTTACAAGATAAACTAATAGAAATCAAGCCTTTATCTTTTGATGAAAAGGAGGCTTGTTAATATGGGGGCAAAGTCTAATTACTTAGATCATAGATCACGCATTCGTGAACAGATGAGAATAAATAATGATACTGAAGCAATTGCAAAAATGGAAAAAGGTATAGAAAGATATAAAAAATGGTCCAAAAATTGGACGACTGCAGATTTAGATGAGGTTGTTAATAGGTTGATTCCCAATGCAATAATTGACTCTGAGTCGTCAAATCAAAAGATTATCTTTTCAAATCCCAATAGTCCATATAAGGTGCTTTGCGATAAGTCTGGAAGTTATTTTAGAATCACAAAGACTGTTGTGGATAAATATGGTTCACATGAAATATATGTGGGATTAGATGGTGCTGAACCTAAAAAAGTTATTAATGGAAAAAATGTTGCTCTAAGCAAAGAGGATTTTAAACGATTAACTCATTTTAAAATGTTAATAAGAAAGGAGAAGAAGTAAATGACTGGGTATATTTTTGTGGCTCACGATGAAGAAGAAACAGTGAAATTTTTACAAGGACAAGTTCGTTTTGAT
>Ga0310695_10008286_pt1 | contig 16158 bp, 9 predicted proteins | sample RumenRJG_04DNA_FD_203882 | JGI IMG/M metagenome (GOLD analysis project Ga0310695, IMG submission 203882) | Bovine rumen microbial communities from Lethbridge, Alberta, Canada - RJG_04 (v2) (version 2) | ecosystem: Host-associated > Mammals > Digestive system > Stomach > Rumen | place: Canada...
GCTCGTCAATCACCTTCGCCGATAGGATTACAGTGTTGCCACTGCCAATTTTTGCGATGATGTCGGGGCAATTGACAAATACGTTCGTGTCGATGACGTATACCTTTCCTTTGCTGCTTTGACCAGTGAAACGAGTTTTCGACTGCTTATCCGGCTCGTTCATAATGACATCCTTGAAGCCCTTTTGAAACAATTCAATGAACTTCCTGTCGTCGGGGTGGCTGGCCAGACACGCTTCAAACTTGGGCACAATGCTGAGTATCGACTTTGACGTAAATTCCTTTTTCTTTGCCAGGTCAGCAATCCATTTGCCAAACAGCCTTCCTGCAATCTCCGCATAAGTACGATTCCATGCGCTACGCCGGCTTATGGCATAGTTGGTCTTGTTGATGTCGATGTCCATGTTCATTAGAAACGGGAAGCCAAACGACGTGGTAGTGGGAATCATACAGTAAACGGGTGCGTCTTTCACACCTAACAGCTCATTGTCCTTGTGTCTGCACGCGAACATGATTGACGTCAGTTTCTTCTGCATGGGCTGGGAACGCTCGTCAGTATTCACTTCCTCCTTGGCCTTCATTCGGTCCCGCAACTGTTTTGGTATGAACGACACATATTCCTTTGAGACAAACCAATCATTGCGGTCAAGCGTCTTAGCCTTCCGGCCTTTTGTCTTCACCGTTACCTTGCCAATGTTTTGGTAGAAGGCAATGTTGTCAACATCCTCAAAAACACAGAGTAGGCTTGCCCTGTAGTTGTTCATCGCAACCATATCATCACTACTGAACGGCAGGATGATGGTCTCTGTGAATCGTTTACTCCTGGCGAGCGAAATCTTCACCTCGCGTGGCAGTGCCGCATAGTCCTGCCATTGAGGTATAAGCCTGCCATTGACAACATTGAAGTTGATGAAGAATCCGTTGGAGATGACGATGGAATGCGCATTGTGAAGCAGGAACTGGCGTAGACCCTGACAGTGGTATGCCGTCAGACGCTCTTGCCCTTCGCCATATTGCTCGCGCAGCCCGCAGTAATCAAGCATATTCTCAGCCGTCAAAGGCCTTCCCGTATGGTGGAATAACAGGTAGTTATCGGTAAGGGTAAACTGAACGTCAACCGGTGTATCGCTGAACTTATTGGCCTCAGTGAGCAAGTCGTAAATAAGTATGGTGGGATCCTCAGGGGCTGTAGCGCCTTCGGCTGACAGGTATGTGGCGGCATCACGTTGGCTGATGGCGGTCAACAACTCCTCTGGGGGGATGGGGGTAATAGGCCGGCTCTCGTCAACTTCTATCTCGCAGGGGTTCACCTTTTCATTGAACGTGAACCTCCAATAAAACCGACAGTACTGACCCTCTGTCAGACCTTCGATGGGAGCATGCAGACGGAAAGGTCCTACGCGAAACGTAGTCTTCGGGTAAGTCGTCAGCCTTGTCAAGTCAGCGCGCCTGATGTCATCGATGAAGTAATTGCCGTCGCGATCCTCCTTGTACAAACCTATGAGCTGGGTGATGTCATTGCCCCAGCCCGTCTGATTGTCTTCGAGCAATTTATAGCGATAGACAATCGGTGACAGGCGCCTTCCATCATCCTCAGCCGCGTGTGGCCTCGGATTATTGACGTAGCCAATGAACTGATAGGTGCGTTGGTCAATCTCCTCAAGTGTGCTCAGCAGTATCTGTAGCTGACAGGGATTGTTGAAGTTGGGCAGCAGACGGCAGTTGAACTTGTAAAACCTACCCGTAAGCCTTTGGTTAGACGGGAGTTTAAAGGTCACGCTGCCTATATCGGTAAACGGGTATCTTGGATACAATGTGCTTCCCGGAACCTTGACCTTTGTCATCGTCCCGCTGTAGTTCTCCGGATTTTCAGTGTTCGGAATGAAAACGCCATAGAATACAAGGTCTCTTGTCTTCCAATACCTTTTCAGGAAATCCTCTGTCTCTGTTATAGAGAGATTTCTCAAATCCTCAATTGATTTGTATATCATATAAATTGTATATTAGAACAGCATACCATTATCTCTTGTCAAGTAGCTGTTGCGGCTATATGAAATAGCGTGATGATCATGTATTACATTGAGTACTTTGCTTACTCGGGGACAAATTTAACGATTTTCGTTGTCTCCGCCAAGTTTTTCTCCTCATATTTTCATCTAATCGCATTACCGCAGCGTTGGTATCAATGTGGCCATTACCCCCATCAAACGTTACAAATAAATAAAAAGTGGGCGATGTTTTGCTTATGCCAATTCTTTTTCGTAGTTTTGCAATGAAATTAATTTAAACCTATTTCAACCATGAGATTAATTATTGAGCAAGATTATGACCGTCTGTCTAAATGGGCTGCAGATCATGTAGTTGCACGTATTAATGCGTTCAAACCGACCGCTGAACATCCTTTTGTGCTGGGTCTTCCTACCGGAAGCTCTCCTGAAGGCATGTACGCTGAACTGGTAAAGGCCAACAAAGAGGGCCGCGTGAGTTTCAAATATGTGAAGACATTCAACATGGATGAGTATGTCGGACTGCCCGAGAGCCATCCCGAGAGCTACCACAGCTTCATGGCCCGTAACCTCTTCGACCATATCGACATTCCCAAGGAGAATATCCACATTCTCAACGGTAACGCCAAGGACCTCGAGGCAGAGTGCGCCCACTACGAGCAGATGATTGTTGAAGCCGGCGGCATTGACCTCTTCATCGGCGGTATCGGCCCCGACGGCCACATTGCCTTCAATGAGCCGTTCTCGAGTCTGACAAGCCGCACACGTGTGAAGACACTCACCACCGACACCATCATCGCCAACAGCCGTTTCTTCGACAACGATGTTAATAAGGTGCCTAAGCACGCCCTCACCGTTGGTGTCGGCACTGTGATGTCAGCCCGCGAGGTGATGATTCTCGTCAACGGTCACCACAAAGCCCGCGCACTGCAGGCAGCCGTCGAAGGCCCCGTCACTCAGGCTTGGACCATCAGCGCCCTGCAACAGCATGCCCACAGCATCATCGTGGCTGATGAGCCCGCATGCGACGAACTGAAGGTCGGTACCTACCGCTACTTCAAAGATATTGAAAAAGACAACCTCTAATTGATAATGAGCCTTCTGCATGACCAGTGTCGTGTGGAAGGCTTTGTTTTTGCCTTGAACCCTACAATCAACTGGACACCTGACGAAAGCCAGCGCGCGATTATCGATTTAAACGAAGGATCGCATCTGGTTCTTGCGCCTCCGGGCTGTGGAAAGACGCAGTCGTTGGCCGAGCGCATTGCGGTAGCCCTTAACAATGGCGTTAAGAGCGAGGATATGCTTTGTCTTACTTTCACCAACCGAGCTGCGCGCAGCATGCGTGAGCGCGTCGGTGAGCGGATAGGCGAGGACAAGGCTGAAGACGTGTTTGTCGGCAACGTACACCGATACTGCGCCCGTTTCCTTTTCGAAAACGGCATTGTGCCCGCTGTTACCGCCATCATCGACGACGATACGGCCAACAGTATTCTTGCCCGCTACCTCAATGAGGATGAGACCACGGTCACGACCAACTTCAAGCGCAAGCGCGCCTACCAGCAAATCATCTTCTTTTCCCATCTCATGTACGACATCCGTCATGGCGTACCAAAGGCACTGCGCATCCATCCGGAATGCGTAACCCCAGAGGATGTGGCGATGATGAAGCGTATTGCTGCGATACAACACCGGCCGTTCGATGCCGCGCTGATGCTGGACATCTACGACCACACCGAATTCTATCTCGACGTCGTGCGCCAACCGCCGTTCACGCCGTTGCTGCAGCATGAAGCCGTGGAGTGCTTGATGAAGTGGCGCTATGCCCACGCTTATACTGCCTACAAACGGCAGAACAACCTCATCGACTTCGAAGACCTGTTGCAGTTGGCTTACACCGCATTACAGAGCAATCCCGACTACAAACGCTACTCATGGATACAGGTGGATGAGGTGCAGGACCTGAACTTCCTTCAGTTGGCGCTCATCGACAGCCTCACCGACCACCGGCCTGAGGCGCATGCATGCAGCATCTATTTCGGTGATGAGCAGCAGGCCATCTTCTCGTTTATGGGCGCGAAGATGGAGACGCTCAACCTGTTGAAGGAAAAGTGCAAAGGCAATATCCGCCATCTTGGCGTCAACCACCGGTCGCCGGAGCAGTTGGTGAGCATGCTCAACACCTTTGCCGTGAGCAATCTTGACAGCGATCCGCAGTTGTTGCCGACTACCGATGGAGCCGGAGTTGATAAACCATGTGAGTTGCGCGTATGCCGCACCGAGAATATCTGGTCGGAATACAAAAGCGTCACCAAACGGGCAGCCAAACTATTGAAGGATCATCCTAAAGAGACGACTGCCATTGTGGTCAGCGCCAACCGCGACGCCGACGAGATCAGCAACGTGCTGACCCAACAGCATATCGCCCACTTCAAAGTCTCAGGTACCGACATCTTTTCTACGCCCAGTGTGCGGTTGCTCTTAGCGCATGTAGGTGTGCTGAATAATGTACACAACTTCATTGCCTGGTCCAATCTGATGTATGGTCTGAAGGTTTGCGGTACCGCAGCTACAAGCCGGCAGTTTGTCAGTGAGCTACGCCGAATGGGCATCCTGCCTTCCGACGCCTTTAGTCATGACGGCAAGACTACACTGCAACGCTTCATAGATATTTACAACAATAAAGATATTATTGTCTTCGACACCGAGACCACGGGACTCAACGTCTTCGAGGATGATGTGATTCAGATTGCGGCTGAGCGTCTGCACCAAGGCAAGGTCGTGGGCTCCTTCTCGGTCTATATTGAGACCGACCGTCCAATACCGAAAATGTTGGGCGACATCGTCAATCCTATCATCGCCGAGCGTGAGCATCAACCAATTGTTGGGCATGCTGAAGCAATCAGGCAATTTCTTGACTTCGCCGAAGGTGGCGTCCTGCTGGCCCATAATGCGGCGTACGACTACCATATCATGGACTTCAACCTGCGCCGTTACCTGCCTGAGGTGGACTGGCAACAGCGCTGTCCACAGTGTCTCGACTCGCTGCAGCTCATCCGCCTGCTCCGCTACGATTTGAAGGTGTTTAAGTTGAAGAGCCTCTTGGCCGAATTGGGGTTGAGCGGTGAGAACTCCCATCTGGCCGACGACGATGTCAACGCTACGGTGCAGTTGGTCAACTTCTGTTACGAGCAAGGGAAGGCAATGGTAGAAAGGCAGCAGACTTATCTCGAGAAGCCGCAGACGGTGAAACGCATGAACCGCCTGCGCCAAGTCTATGGGGAAATCTACGAGCAGGGTAGGGGACGCCTCTACGAAAGGCTGCCGAGAGAGGAAGCAACCGACAGTCACCCAGCTTTGGTCAGTGAGCTAACATCGTTCTACCAATACCTCATTGACAATCATCTGGCTGAACCCGTTGATAAGATAGACTATATTTTCCGCTTCCTACAGCACGATGTGATCGACGCTGTTATGGAGCCGTCGCTCTATGAGCAGCTCTGCAATCACGCCATTGAACTCAGTACATTCCGCGAGTCGGACCTTTGTGGCTCGTCGACGATGTCCGACCGTTTGGTCGTCTCGACCATTCATAAGGCAAAAGGACTGGAATTTGACAATGTATTGGTGTTTGACGTGACCGACAACCGTTTTCCCATCTACGTCCATGAGGGCAACGCGAAGATGATGGCCGAGGATGCACGCAAGCTCTACGTCGCCATGTCGCGCTCTCGCCGCCGACTGTTTGTTTATTATCACACCAGTGGCTCCAACCCCGGTGCCCCTCCCTGCAAGCTTTCCCGCTTCATGCAGCCAGTGATGGGGTACTTTAAGATTTAAGAAGTCCAGAAGTCCGGAAGTCCAGAAGTCCAGTCATTACAGTGAGGAGAATTTATAAGTCCAGAAGTCCGGAAGTCCAGAAGTCCAGTCATTACAATAATAAAAAGGGAAGAATGCGAAATGGAAAAGTCCCGAAATTCGGAAGTCTTGCATTTGACAGGACTTCTGAACTTCCGGACTTCTGGACTTCCTATATCTCACTTCTGGACTTCCTAACTCTTCTTTACCCTCGTTGCCTTAATGAAATAGCAGATGAGACAGACGTAGGCGAGGAGCGAGGTCATCTCTGACATTGGGTTACTCCACCACTGATCGGCCACCGAGAGTTCGATGCCGCCGAATTTTAGCAGTGCCGATACCACACCCATCAGCGCGCCACCGGCAATGAATCCGCTGGCGATGAGCGTACCTTTCTCACCACGTGCCTTGTTGACCTCTGCGTCTTTCGAGCGAGTGGTCACAAACCAGTTGATGGCGCCGCCGACCACCAGGGGAACGTTCAACTCCAAAGGAATGAACATACCGAGGGCGAATGCCAGTGCGGGAATGTGGCAGCGGTCGAGAACAACGGCAATCAGAGCGCCGATGCCATAGAGAATCCACGGTGCACCCACGCCGTTCATCAGCGGGTCAATGACGGCCGCCATAGCGTTAGCCTGCGGGGCTGCGAGCTTACCGCTGGCGAAGCCGTAGGTCTTGTTGAGCACAATCATCACGCCCACCACGGTGGCGGCGCTGACGATAGTACCGAGGAATTTCCACGTCTCCTGCTTGGCCGGCGTCGTACCGAGCCAGTAACCAATCTTCAGGTCGGTGATGAAACTGCCGGCCATGGAGAGTGCCGTGCAGACCACACCACCCATAATCAGGGCGGCTACCATACCGGCAGGACCACGCAAGCCCACGGCCACCATTACGACAGAAGCCAGGATAAGCGTCATCAGCGTCATACCCGATACGGGGTTGGTGCCGACGATGGCGATGGCGTTGGCTGCCACAGTGGTGAACAGGAAGGCGATGATGGTGACGAGCAGGATGCCGACAACGGCAAAAAGCAGGTTGCCATCCATCACACCCGTCAGGAAGAAGATGAAGGTGATGATCAGGGTCACGATGGAACCGATGGCGATAATCTTAAACGAGATGTCGCGCTGCGTGCGCTTTACCTTCACATCGGCGCCGCCCTTGCCCTTCAGCTCACGCGAAGCCAGACCGACAGCGCTCTTGATGATGCCCCAGCTCTTGACAATACCGATGATGCCGGCCATGGCAATGCCGCCGATGCCGATGCTGCGGGCATAAGCCTTGAAGATCTCTTCGGGCGACATCTGGCCAACCGTTGCTGTAATGGTCGGATCCCAGAGGTTGAGCACCTGATCGTGGAAGATGAGCGACATGCCAGGAACGATGAGCCACCAGGCAACAAGCGAACCAAGGGTGATATAGAGTGCGTACTTCAGTCCGACAATATAGCCGAGACCCAATACGGCAGCGCCGGTGTTGACCTTGAATACGAGCTTAGCCTTGTCGGCCAGCGTCTCACCGAGTCCGATGACGCGGCTGGTGAAGTTCTCATTCCACCAACCGAAGGTGGAGACGATGAAGTCGTAGAGACCGCCCACGATACCGGCGATGAGCAACGGCTTGGCCTGATCACCGCCCTTGGCACCTGAGACCAGCACCTGCGTGGTGGCCGTAGCCTCAGGGAAAGGATATTTGCCGTGCATGTCGCTGACGAAATACTTACGGAAGGGGATGAGAAACAGAATGCCCAACACGCCGCCTAAGGCCGATGCTAAGAACATCTTGGCAAACGATGCCGACATACCTGGATATTTCGCCTCGAGAATATAGATGGCGGGCAGGGTGAAGATGGCGCCGGCAACGACAGCACCCGAGCAGGCACCGATGCTCTGGATAATGACGTTCTCGCCGAGCGCATTGTTGCGCTTCGTGGCAGTGGAGACGCCGACGGCGATGATGGCAATGGGAATGGCGGCCTCAAACACCTGACCGACCTTCAGACCAAGGTAGGCTGCGGCGGCTGAGAACACCATCGCCATGATGATGCCCCACGTCACCGACCAGGCGTTAACTTCGGGATAGACCTTGTCGGGTCGCATGATGGGCGTATATTCCTCGCCCGGTTTCAATTCGCGGAACGCGTTGTCGGGCAACTGCATTGCCTCTTTTTCTTTTTCAATCATTGTATGTCTTGTTTTTTGTTTATCTGACAGTGATATGCCAACAGCCTTGATGCACCTCGTATTTGATAAAGCAGCGATTGCGCTCGCGCATGTCGCGCATCACTTCGGCAAGCACATATTTCAGCGTGTCGTTGCGCACCTCGCGGCGATGCTCGCCCGGTGCCTGAACGGTCTTATAGCGGTTGTAGCAAACGTCGAAGGTGGTGCCGTAGAGGTGGCAGCTGTTCTCCGTGGCATTGCGGTTTTTCTTCCGCAGGGCGGCCACATCCTTCTTCGAACGCATGATGCTCGTTACAATAATCTTGTGCAATGGAATGCCCTTCACCTGCAGACTGTCGTAGAAGTTGCGGCCGATGTCTTGCAACAGAACGGCAGCGCGGGGCACGAGATAAGGAATGCTATTGCGCAGGCGGTCGACATAGAAATAGGGGTTGGCACCCACATAAACGAGCAGCTTCTTGCTCTTTGAGGCTTCGGCGCTGTCAGCTACCGGCTTCACGCCCCATTGCTGCGCTGCCACCAGTTGCACGTCGTTTTGGTCGGGGAAGCAACGCTCATAGCCGGGTACGCTGAAGATGCGGCTCTTGCGCAGACTGCCGTCGTTGAGATAGAATTTCGTACCCATCGCTCCGCTGTCTACGCTCACAGGCTTTGCAGCCGGCGTGCGGTCGATAGGGGTGAACGAGATGGCCTCGTAGTCGGCTGATTTCACAGCTTTCGTTGTACCTTTGTCGCGACTTGTGGCGATGGAGGGAAAGAGCAGTCGCATCACGGCCAACACTGCCGTAACGACGAAGAAAATAAGGATATATCGGCGTTTTGATAACTTCATGTTAATTTCGTCAAACGATTTGACTGCAAAAATAACATAAAAACGTCTAATGGCAAAGAAAAACCGAGAATATCTGAGATTATCCAGCGTATCGCCGTTGAGAACAGCCAGCGTGTTGCCGCTGAGAGTAACCAAAAAGCCACAGCAGGCGGTCATGCGTCAACTGTGGCTTTGTGGGTGAAAAATTACCAATCTTTACAGCTGCCTATATTACAGCAATTAATCGTGAATCTTATACGTACCTATGCCCCTCACCGTAGCCAAGTCCTGGTCATCGTAAATAGGGCTCATTTATTCAATTTTTCTTTAGTTTCACTATATAGACTATGTCGTTATTCACAACCATGGCACCCCATAGCTATCGTCCACCTCCTCCCGAACTCGGTCGGCGGGGGCTTTGAGGGCGAAGAGGTCATCCTGCATGGGGACGACCCCGGCCTTCTCTAAACGATGGAGATAGTCGTGGCGTGTAGCAGAAGATTCCAGCTCCTCACGACGGGCGCGGCTCATATGCAAATATTCCTTTTCTATCTCCAAGCCAAGGTAACGGCGGCCTAAGAGCGAGGCGGCGATGCCGGTGGTACCCGATCCGCTGAACGGGTCGATAATCCATGCGCCGGGCTTCGTGCTGGCCAGAATGATGCGGGCGAGCAGGGCTAAGGGCTTCTGTGTGGGGTGCTTGCCGCAACTCTTCTCCCACTTGGCGATGGCGGGCAGACGCCACACGTCCGTCATCTGCTTGTCGCCGTTGAGATGGCGCATGAGGTCGTAGTTATAGTAATGTGGTACCTTCAGCGACTTGCGGGCCCAGATGATGAACTCGGTGGAATAGGTGAAGTAGCGGCAGGAGATGTTGGGTGGCGGATTGGTCTTGGCCCATGTGATGACGTTGAGAATCTTGAAACCCAACTTGATGAGCTGTTGCTGCACGCTGAAGATGTTGTGGTAGGTTCCCGAAATCCATATTGTGGCATCCGGCTTCATGTGGTCACGACAGGCCTTAATCCAACGATAGTTGAACTCATCCATCTCCTCGGGCGTCTTAGGTTTGTCCCATTCGCCCTTGTCTACACACACCACGTGCCCGCTCTGATAGCTGATGCCGCCACCGGAGAGGAAATAAGGCGGGTCGGCAAACACCATGTCGAAGCCGAATTGGAACCTCGAAAGCGTTTCCACGCAGTCGCCCTGAAGGAGGGTGAAGTCGCGGTTGGGAGATTTGTAGTAAGGAATACGGGGAGCAACACGATAAGAAGTACAAACATATTCATCGCCGCTGAGAATGATTTCTTCATTGCGATAGAGCTGACGGACGATGTATTCTGCATCGTCCTGCGTATTAGCTTCCACCTCCACGGCTTTAGCCAGTGTTTCTTCTATCGTAACCCTGAACTTCATTTCGAGGCACAAAGTTACGATCAAAGTTTTGCTTTAATGGCAAAAGATCATAGTTTAGCTTTTGTGATCAAAAATGATCAATTGCCGTTGCCACCTTCCGCCTCAGCGATGAGCTCCACACCAATACGTTCCACCACACCCGTCACCAGGGCGTTGCCCATTAGAAAGGCACGACGAAGGTCGGAGGCACCAAGTGTGTGGTTGTCGGGAAACATGTTCAAACGCTCCAGTTCCATGGGAGTTAACCTACGATAGCGACCGCTTGGCGTGCAAACAACATGCTTGAAACGTGACGGACTACCGCCGCCTTCGCCTGTTATAATAGTGCGGGATGGACGGTCTAGGTAATCAGGGAAAGCCATGCTGCCCTCGGTATAATTATATTCATAACCTGTCGTTTTGTTCACACGTTTTTCAGACTTGGAACCTTTGAGATATTCCCATTTCGGCAGTTCTTCTTCTGAAATGAAAAATTCTTTTGGCACTTCATTTTCATCTATAAGGATGTCACCCAAGGTGAGAACAGCACCATGATAATCAGGCTCCGTATCTATTGTGGTCACTTTACGGTCTATCATAATACCTGCATTCTCAAAAGGAGATAGAGACTTGCCGTTGTTGAAGCCATCAGAGACATCCAAAATAGACCCATTGATATCAAACTGAGCTGGCTTTGCTCCTGCATCCGTCTTTACGGGAAAAGCCTTAGCTTCAGTTCCAACAGATAGAATCCATTCTAGTGGATTGGCAATTTTGTTGTAAATCTTTGAGTCTTTCAGGTACCCAAGAATATAAGTACGTCTTCTTCTTTGGGGCATACCATAATCTGCAGCATTTATGACACGCCACTCAACAGCATACCCCAAGTCGCTTAGAGATGCGAGAATAATGGCGAAATCGCGGCCACGTTGTTTTGCTGGTGATTTCAGCAAACGGTCAACATTCTCAAAGAAAAGATAATCAGGTTTATTCTTGTACTCTTTCAGTATTCGATAAATCTGCCACCAGAGTACACCTTTCTTTCCTTCTATACCACCTGAACGTTTCAAGGTCGTTGCCACAGAGTAATCCTGACAAGGAAAGCCCCCAACAAGAAGATTACATTCTGGTATCTCGCATGTGGGAACTGTTGCTATATCCTCATTACTATGACCCTCTACTCCAAATCTGTGGCAATAGATAATGGAGGCATCCTGTCTTTTCGTTGAGGGTTCCCATTGGTTATTCCATATTGTTTTGTAACGCTTTGAAGCTCGTTCAAGGCCAATACGAAATCCTCCAACCCCTGCAAAAAGTTCCACCACCTTAATATCTCCAGGTGATGATTTGACTTTGGCGGGCGCAAAGAGACTTAATTCCCTATATCTTGGTATAGTCCGTTTTCTATATTCCTCTATGGGCTCGCAAAGTTTATAGCTTTCTTCCTCCTCTTCGAGTGGCTTGTATGTTTTAGTCATAGAGTTTTTTGATTAATAATGTTTTGAACATATTCGCCATTAAACCAATAGCAATATTTATCGGCTTTACCTCCATTTGGATTTATAGCTGCATTCTTGTAGCTGTTGGCGGTTCCTTTCGGGCGAACATGGAAAAGTTTTTTGTCTCCCAGTTTCCAAAAGTATTTCAAGGAAATCTCATTTTTTAGGACATGCGTTCGGATATTCGTCCAATATTGCTCTGCGACATCCAAATCCTTAGGAGGCATAGTCCAGAAGAACACCTTATCCAGTATAAGGGATTCGTAATCATAATCGAACCCACCCGAGTTGATAGTAGGATGCCGGAAAACAAGGAAGATGAAGCGGCTCGAGAACAGTTCATAGGTGGTGGAGTCGAACCATTGGTCATTATCATAGATTTCTTGATAGTCGATATTTTCATAGGACATGGACTCTTTCACCTTTCCACTCGCATAAGTTGGAATTGTCTTGAATCTCAAGCCAGACTTCTTGAATTCTTCAGCATTCTCTATATGCTGTTTCCCTCTACCATTCAACTTACCATCAGAAGCAATCAAGCATGCTGAAACGTAGTCTATATCCTTTGCCTTTAAATTCAATCCGGGAGAATAGTGCTCTATTATTTCACCTACTGTCTTGCCAATCCATGGCTGGAAACGGTCAAGAATGATTTGCTCAAAACTTTTTGCTTTAAGCTCAGTAGATGTTACTATCCCCTTCGATGTCTTCTTTAAATCGACATTACTTACTGCGCTTTGTCCCTGACTCTTAATGAAATCCAGAACTGTGCGCATATAGGCGGTTTTCAAAGAAAAAGCCCTTCCTGGAGCCAAGATGTTGGAATAAGGTTGATGACGCAATTTGCTGTCCTTTTGCCCCTTCCGGCAGGCCCCTAAATATTCTGTATCTCCCTCCGAAAGCAGGTGGGCTTCACCGTGCTTTATTTTGTCAACGATTACCTCAAAATCGTGCTTTATAATAAGCAAGTCCTTTTCGGGCAATTTCCAGATTACAGTATATATATAACGTAAGTTCCATTTGCTAACATTCTTTTGATAAAGATAGAATATCAGCAACATGATACGACACTTAAGATAGAAAAGCGAGGTTTCAAAATCTTCTTTTACCACTTCGCTATAATCTATCATGTCACAAACCAAACGCTCTTTGATTTGATATTCGCCATCATGTAGTTTTTTCAAACCTGTGGCCTTGAGTTCCAACCCCGCCTCTTTGAAGTCGGGCCCAGGGTCGCTATTAGGATTATAGCGAAAGAAATATTTCTCAATCATCTGACCAAGTCCACCTTTCCCCTGTCCTTGCAGGTTCATAGACTTCAATGCTGGGTCAACAACCTCATTGAGGCTATGACCTATAAGTTTCTTGCTATACTCAAAAATTGAGGCAATACTAGTCTTATCGTAACCTAAATCTTCATTCATATTGGTAACATTTTGTGCAAAATTACAAAATTATTCTGGAATCTTTATTTTCTTTACGGTTTTATGGTTATTTTTGCAGTCATAAAATATTGAAATGGTATCGGAGTCAAGAAGCAAAATCATGTCTACCATTCATGGCAAGAATACAAAGCCAGAGTTAACTGTTAGGCGTTATCTCTGGCATAATGGTTTTCGTTATCGGCTCAATAACCCACGCTTGCCAGGCCATCCCGACCTCGTGCTTCGCAAATATCGAACATGCATCTTCGTAAACGGCTGCTTTTGGCATGGGCACGAGGGCTGCAAGTATTTCCGCATGCCAAAGACCAACGTCGATTTCTGGACTAAGAAAATCAACCGCAACCGGGAACGCGACAAACAGGAACAACAGCTATTGGCGAAGATGGGCTGGCACGTCATCTCCATCTGGGAGTGTGAGCTGAAACCCAAGAATTGCTACAAGACTTTGGAGTCGTTGGCCTTTACGCTCAACCACATCTTCCTCCAGGATCATTCTATGAAATACGAATTGCCTGAAGAAGAAAACGACATCTCGCTTGCCGCTGAACCAAATGATGGAACCATATAAATGTCGGAAGGAAGTTACTTACCGTTCTCTCTAAAACGGCAAGTTTTCCGGCAACCTACCGGCAAGTTATATTTTATATCATTCTACTTTGCTTCCCAATGACCATAGGTATAACCACCGGCTCGTTTGATGCAATACTCTTTCAGGACAGTAACGCAGGTGGAAATCGTCCTTGCAGAAAGAGAAAGTCTTTCTGCAATTTCTTTTTGCCGAATGGCGGGGTTGCTGACTATAAGTCTCTGTGTTCCATGTACTTCTTTTTTGCAATCTTTCTGCAACCTTCCGGCACAGTTCATAAAGTCACCCTCCATGCGCCTTTGCGGTCAGAGCCAATACGCTCTAAGAACTGTTTGCTTTTGAGCCATGTCAGGTGCTTGTCTATCGTGGTCCTACTAACTTCAAGCAAATCCGCCATCTGCTGAATGGATATTTCAGGAAAGAAAGAAACGAGAAGAAGTATAGAATAACGATTTACACCTAACTTTACTTTAATCACGTTGGATGCGTCCAACTTATTTTTATCGTGGTTGGTTGATTTTACAACCAACCTATCAGTCAACCTTTGTGAAAGTTTGGCTACTAACGCAAATACCTGGTTATCAATATTTTCTTTTGGAACCGAATTACTAATGAAATCATTTACTCCCAACTTTACACCCAACTGTTGGTAGAAAACTTCCCACTGGGGTTTAGAAGCCGAGGCATTAATCTCTCTTCGGATTACCTTGTGGGCTTATCATTAAGAAGTGTCACAGTATCAGTGAACTCGTTCACGATTTGCTTCAATCTTGGATTATCATTTCTTAATATTATGCCGGCATAGTTTATCATACCCTCTTCATCTCTAACAGAGGAAGAGAGAAACATGATATTCCAATTCTTTTTGTAGTGTTTGAACCAATATTCAAACTTCCCCTTTAACCCGTTGAAGTTAGTCGTAAATGAAGAGATAGACGGAATTAATTTGCCTGCCATCACGGCTGACCGAATCAGCGACTCCTTTGCCAAAGCCTACGGATTGGGACTGAAACAGCAGAGCAACATCAAGCAGGTAATCATTGAAACTTACGCAGATGCTGGAATCACAAAAGATCCTGCAACATGGAGCAGACAAACTCCAACAATGGAACAGGTGATCAATAATTCAAGTTTCGCATGCTAACAATTACGTATAGCCAAGTGTGCCGCAAGCAGGGGCCGGTCTTGTGCCGGCCCTCAAAAAAATGTTCGACATGTTTTTAAAAGAAGTTGGGACATTATTTTAGGGCCGGCACAAGACCGGCCCCTGCGAAGCGTCAGTAACTTGCGAAACTTGAATTAATAAGTATTTCGAGACATGCGATGCTAATGATAAGGCTTTTGCTTTGTTTGACAAATTGCGCGATTATACCATCTTCACTTCGGATAACTCCTGTTCATCAATGATGCCAAAATCTTTGAAAGTATCTGTAAGATAGGCAATCGAGTTGAAGGCATCCGTGACCTTCCTTTCTTTGAATTGGTAAAGCAGGACGATCGATTTAAAACGGAGTGATACGCATGTATAACAATTTCATTCTAACCCATTTAGGAGTTAAACCTTAATGAGACACTTATGGGTCACTCAAGTGGCCCATAAGTGTCTTATCGCATCGTGATAGCTATGGTATGACGTCACGATAGCTATGGTATCGCGACTTTACAAAGTCGGTTCCCCCATTGGTACCACTCATGGTACCCCTCTATGTCTTTCGGCAATGAAGATATTGTTTTACTCCTCGGAGGTGACCCAGCGCTTGAACTGGCGGCCTTGCAGCAACTAAGAGGAGAGGGCGAGGGATTAAAGACCCGACTCGTTGATGAAACAAGTGTTTGCTTTGTAATTTGAACCTGATACCTAAGTATCAAGTTTTGTCCTCCTTGTCTACATGTGTAGCTATTGCATTGCTCAGATTTTGATATTTCGCGCAGCATGTACGTATCGCCCTTATGTTACGGTGTTACGCACCGTCACAGCGTAACACCGTAACGTTTATAGGTATCGCATGTCGGAATCTTCAATCTTCTATCTTCCACTCCTTTATCGTTCTGTCCTCAGTGGAGAAGTTGATGGCGACCTTCACGACCTTGCGGCCGTCGGACTTGAAGGGAATGGTATAGTCCTTCTCATCGATTTGCTGCAGCGCCTTGTCAAGATCGCCGTTCATTTTCAGCTCCATCACGTAGATGGTTGTGTCGGTCTTGATGAGAATATCCAGGCGGCCTTTCGCATTGCGCACCTGTGACTCGACATAGACATTGAGCAGGGAGAACATCACGTAGAGCATCGCGGTGAAGTTCCCTTCCGTGGTCGGCGCATCCTTGAGCGTATTCTCCTGATAAGGGATCGTAGAAACGAACTCCTGC
>Ga0310695_10008287_pt1 | contig 16157 bp, 17 predicted proteins | sample RumenRJG_04DNA_FD_203882 | JGI IMG/M metagenome (GOLD analysis project Ga0310695, IMG submission 203882) | Bovine rumen microbial communities from Lethbridge, Alberta, Canada - RJG_04 (v2) (version 2) | ecosystem: Host-associated > Mammals > Digestive system > Stomach > Rumen | place: Canada...
TAACTTTGCCATTATTCTTCGTCTTTTGGATAATACTTCTCAATCAATTCAGGCTTGATTCGATAAAGCTCGTTCTTTGGCAGGATTTTCAGGAGTTTCCAGCCTAAGTTCAAAGTATCTTCGATTGAGCGGTTTTCGTACTCGCCCTGTGTGAAGAACTGACCTTCAAGAGCCTCGCCAAATTTGAGATACATGCGGTCAACTTCGCCAAGTTCTTCCTCACCGATGATTGCGGCAAGATTTCGGATTGACTTAACTTTTGAGTAAGCCGCAAAAAGCTGGCTCGCAACGGCACTATGGTCATCGCGCGTCATGCCTTCACCGATACCGTCCTTCATCAAGCGGCTAAGACTCGGCAAACCCGAAACTGGCGGATAAACGCCCTTCTGGCTAAGCTCTCGGTCAAGAACAATCTGTCCCTCAGTGATGTAGCCTGTAAGGTCAGGAATCGGGTGCGAAATATCATCGTTCGGCATTGTAAGGATTGGAATCTGGGTGATTGAACCAGTGCTTCCTTTAATTTTACCAGCGCGCTCGTAAAGCTCTGCCAAGTCCGAATACAAATATCCAGGATAGCCTTTTCGGCCAGGAACTTCGCCACGAGTTGTGGAAATCTCTCGCAAAGCCTCACAATAGTTTGTCATATCGGTCATAACGACCAGTACGTGCATATTTTTTTCGTAAGCAAGATACTCTGCGGCAGTCAAAGCACAGCGCGGAGTAATGATTCGTTCGATAGAAGGAGCGTCAGCAAGCGACTGGAACATAACGACCTTTGAAAGAACGCCAGATTCCTCAAAAGAATGAATGAAGAACTGTGCCTGGTCATATTTGATACCCATGCCCGCAAAAACCATTACAAACTGCTCGTCGCTGTTTCGGATTTTTGCCTGACGAATAATCTGAGCGGCAAGGCGGTTGTGTGGAAGACCGTTCCCAGAGAAAATCGGAAGCTTCTGACCACGAATCAAAGTGTTCATGCCGTCAATTGAAGAGATTCCCGTCTGGATAAAGTCACGAGGATAGACTCGCGCAAAAGGATTAATCGGCATGCCGTTTACGTCAACTTTCTTGCTTGAGACAATCGGCGGAAGGCCGTCAATCGGCTCACCAAGACCGTTGAAAATTCGTCCGAGCAAGCCGTCGCCGACACGAAGCTCCATCGGCTCTTCAAGGAACTCAACAGTGGTCTCGTGCAAGTCCAGGCCCGTAGTAGAGCCGAAAACCTGAACAATCGCAATGTCTTCGTTCAAGTCAATGACACGACCAGTCTTTTTTTCGCCGTTTCGGTCACGGACAGAGACAATTTCATTGTAAAAAATGTTCTCGCTGCGTTTTACGACAATAATAGGTCCATCAACGCTAGAGACTCCTTTGTATTCAATGCCTTTCATACAGTTAACTCCACTATGCCGAACGGTTCACTATATACTGCCGTTCAAGATTACCCATCTGATCTTCGAGACGGCCTTCTACTTCTTTCATCTGCTCCAGCTTGTCGTTTGGAACTGATGACTTCAAGCGGACGATTTCGTCTTTTATTGGAAGAGACGTTACTGTTGGAAGCGGAGCACCTGCTTTGATTACGGCCAGCGCACGCTTATAGTAAGTCATCATCAGCATGAGGATTGCAATCTGCTTTTCTGGAACAGAATAAACATCAACTGCATCGAACGCGCTCTGCTGCAAAAAGCCGTTTTTAATCATGTCGGCTACAGTCAGGACAATTCGTTTTTCGTCTGGGAGAGCATCTGGTCCAATCAAGCGGACAATCTGCTGAAGTCTCTGCTCCTCTTTGAGAAGTTCAAGTGCGGAAAGACGAACCTCAGCCCATGCAGGGTCAAGTTTGTCCCACCATTCACGGATTTCATCGGCATATTCAGAGTAACTTTCAATCCAGCCGATAGCCGGATAATGTCGTGCGTTCGCAAGTTCACGGTCAAGAGCCCAGAAACAGCGGATAAATCGTTTTGTATGCTGAGTGACAGGCTCAGAGAAGTCACCACCCGGAGGAGAAACGGCACCGATTACAGAAACAGAACCTTCCTCACCGCAAAGTGCATTTACTCGGCCAGCTCTTTCGTAGAACTCTGCGAGTCGTGTCGGCAAATAAGCAGGGAAGCCTTCTTCTGCAGGCATTTCTTCCATTCGGCCAGAAAGCTCACGCAAAGCCTCGGCCCAGCGGGATGTTGAATCAGCCATGATAGCGACATGCATTCCCATATCGCGATAGTATTCTGCAAGCGTGATTCCCGAATAAAGAGAAACTTCACGAGCCGCAACAGGCATGTTTGAAGTGTTCGCAATCAAAATCGTTCGTTCCATGAGCGAACGGCCTGTTCGAGGGTCAATCAACGTCGGGAATTCTGTGAGAACGTCGGTCATTTCGTTACCGCGCTCACCACATCCAATGTATACGATTAAGTCAGCATCACACCATTTTGCAATAGCGTGCTGAGTCATAGTTTTTCCTGTACCGAAACCGCCAGGAATTGCAGCCGTGCCACCCTTGCTAAGCGGGAAGAACACGTCGATTACTCGCTGACCAGTAACAAGCGGCTGACTTACCTCAAGTTTTTGAGCATAAGGACGTGGATTTCGGAGCGGCCAGTAATGAGAAAGCTTGATTTCCTCGTCCAAATCAGTGGTTCCGATTACATCATCGACTGTGTACTCGCCCTCACCCTTGAAAGATTTGAGAGTTTTGCCTTTTACTGTTGGAGGAACCATGATTTTGTGGCGGATAGACTCAGTTTCCTGAACATAGCCCAAGACCATTCCAGCAGAAATTGCCATTCCATCAGAAACGCCCTCGGCTACAGTCATCTTCCATTTCTTTTCGACATCAATTGGTTCTGTTCGCTCACCAGGAATAAGGAAAGCTCCTGATTTTTCGAACATGTTCTTAAGAGGTCGCTGGATTCCGTCGTAAATTGTGCCAACAAGGCCAGGTCCGAGTCGCAAAGAAAGCGGTCGGCCGTTACAAATGACTTCCTCGCCGATTTTCATGCCGGTGTCGTCTTCGTAAACCTGAATCGTGGCCTTGCCTTCGTTCTGGCGGATAATTTCGCCGATGATTTTCTTTTCACCGACATCAACTACATCGTAAAGACCGCAGCCTTCCAAGCCCTCGGCATAAACGATTGGGCCGGAGATTCTTGTGATTTTACCTTTTATAACGCTCATTCAGGCAACCTCCCGCCGAACAATTTTTCTGCCAGCTCCATGCTGTATTTGTCTTTGATTTCGCGGACAATCTGGTCAATCGTAGCACGGACTTTTACGAATCCGTCATCAGAAGAAAGAATAATTCCTTCGTGGAAAGCATTTCCACGAGCTTCTTCTTCACCAGAACGCTCGAACGAAACTTCTTCGACTTTTCCAAGATTTTTGACAGATTTTTCGAGCAATTTTTTTGCTTCGGAAAGATTAAATCCGAACACAAGGGCATTCACCTTCTTTGAAACTAAGCACTCAGGCAAATGCGCCAATTTATTTTCAATAAGGGCAAGTCGTTTTGACTCCCCGAGATTTTCGAGATATTCATTAAATGCCTTTGAAACGGCATCGCTATAAAACGAAACAAGGAAACGGCCTTTTTCAAGCGGCAAAGCCTCATTCACGCTTTTTTCGGCTTGTGCATATTTTGTGGCATAATAAGACTCTTTCTGAGATTTTGCCTCATTTACACGGCGTTCAACATCAGAAAGAATAGATTTTGCTTCTTCTTCTGCCCGTGCAAGAATCTTCTCAGCCTTTTTGCGCGCATCAGCTTCAATTTCTTTATCAAGTATTTCGGTAGATCGTAACTCTTCCATACTGTTCCCTAAACAAAACTAAACCGAAATTCCTACAGCTTCACGAATTGCATCTGTGAGGGATTTTTTGCCCTCCATGTGACCGTGAATACCTGGAATCTCAACAATCAGCGGATACTGACTGCCCTTCTGCCATGCGAGGACTTCATCTTCAATCATGGCAGACACATCTTCAGTCAGAATCAAAATTTTCGGTCGCTCACCGACAGGGACACTTTCTGTGCCGCCAAGCCCGGTGACACGGCGAAAAGCGTCCAATGCCTCAGTGCGGTTGAGCGCGACAGTACCATCAACGCCAACCAGTTTGAAGCCGAGAATAATTTCTCTTTCTGCGATGACAAAATATTCCATATATAATTACAGAATGATGATAAGCAAAGCTACAAGGAATCCCCAGAGACAGATACCTTCAGCAAGACCTACGAACGGAAGAGCCTTACCAGAAAGCTCAGCGTTTTCGCTCATTGCGCCCATTGCGGCAGCACCAATTTTGCCTACAGCCATACCACCTGCAAGACAAGCAATACCAACAGCGAGACCTGCAGCGATATACTTGATTGTAGAAGAATCTTTTGCTGGCTGTGCGCTAGCAGCTGTAGTCTGTGCAACCTGAGTTGTCTGTGCAGGCTGATTGTCTGTGGCTTCCTGAGCGACAGTTCCAAAAAGAGCGAATCCTGTAAGAAGAGCCGCAACCATAAGAATTTTCTTGTTCATAAAAAAACCTCGCTATATAAAATTCTGTCATGCTGAACTTATTCCAGCATCTTTTTAAGATTCCAAAACGAGTTTGGAATGACAGTGATTTCCTTATTTATAATCAAACGAGAACGGCTTGAATTCCCTTCCCGTTTCATTAAAGAATTTAGAGAAGAACTCATAGTATTGCAAACGGATAACCTGAATTGCAACAATCATTCCCTCAAGAACAACAACAATCGCATTTCCTACAAGCATGACACCAAGATAAGCGGGGCCTGCCATTTCAGAAAGCGTAAGGATGATGAATCCCAAAACTGCATGTGCCAGACCGAAGGCTCCGACACGGATAAAGCTGATTGAGCTTGAAAGATAACTGATAAGAGTTTCCAAAAGCTCGACGACAGCCTCAATCACCACAGCAAAAAGCCCGTTTTCCATAATCGGCTCGTGCTCGAATGCCCTGTGAATAGGCTCGCAGAACATCGTAAGGAAAAGCGTTGTTCCGATTATAATTCCGTCTGTCAAATCGATGGCGTGACCTGTAAGCACGATACGGATTACCATGATTACGACATACCAGAAGAACACGGCTCCAGAAATACCGTTTTTACCGAACAAAGCCTTTGGAATTTTGTGCATTATAAAATTGTTGATGATATTAAGCACAAGACCAACGGAATTGATGATAAATCCGACTCCGACTGTTGCGCCAAAGAACATGAACATTGTTTTGATTGAATGTGCGCTTCCGTCCGGCATAAGGTGCAGAATCGGAGCATGAGGCTCACCAAAAAGACCTGTAATCGCAAGTGAAAGCGGACGCAGAATATCTTCATTGCCAAAGAATTCACCGGTGAGCAAGCCCATAATCATGCTCGAAGTACCAATTGCCATGAAGATTGGCGCGAATTTGTTCCAGCCGCCAACTTTGATGACCTTGAAATTCATGAGCAGGCCCATCAAAAGGAAAATAAATCCCTGACCGGCATCACCGAACATGATTCCGAACAACAACGTGAAGAAAATAGCAACGAAAGGCGTTGGGTCTATCGCACCATAAACTGGAGAGCCGTAACTGAAAATCATACGCTCAAACGCACCGACAAGCTTGCCATGCTTGAGACGAACAGGAACCTGCTCCGTGCCATTGATTACAGAAGGAACTTCAAACGGATTATAAACACGGATTGCAATTCGGCCTTCCGTGAGTTTGTCCATGTCCTTCATCATTGAATGGCATGAATCAGAAGGAATCCAGCCAGTAATTCGGTAGACGAGGCTTGTAGACTCCAAATTGTTCTGAACATCAACAATCTGAGCCGCTATCGCAAATGAAGCGAGCAAAGCCCGAAGCGACTCGGCATGAGTCTGGGCCAAATTACGTTTTTCTTCTTCTATATACTCAACTGCTTTTTGAGACTCAGCAAGTTTTGACTCCAAGCCGGAAAGAACTTCATCTGGGACGCCCTTAAAATCAGAAGGAATCTCAAACGATACAAAACCGAATTTTTTAAGCTCTGTGTCGAGCGAGAATCGGGCTTTTTTTGAACTTGCAGCCATAATCTTTGACTTGTCATCACCGAGCGGAACGATAATCGCACGGTTGCCGACAGCAGCATCAAGCTCTTCGAATTTTTCTGGGTCAATTTTACCGATTTTGAGCGAAAGAAAAGAAAGATGATCAAGCTCCGAGAAAGGAACCTTGAGATTTTTGAAAGACTCCGCTTCTTCCTTGGACTCTTTTACACGTTTAAGCTCATCATTAGCAACAGTCTGACGTTTTTTAAGTTCTTCAACAGTGGCAAGGAACTTTTCGGCAAGTGCAATCTCATTCTCACCAGCCCTTGTTGAAGAAGCAACCAAAGTGCCGTCAATATCTTCGACATTCAGAAAAGAGCGCGCGTCCTGCAAGCGAACAAACAAATCACGCTCAGGATTTTTTGCCTCACCAGAGCGCGAAGCATCCGAAACCTTTGATGAGTCATTTTTATGATTCTGGAACTGAAAATTACCCTTTTTTCCAAGAAATTCAAGGACCGGACGAATGTCATTCTTCATGATCATAAGTTCGACAAGGTTCATTGGTGTCGTTCTAGCCATTTTGCTCCCCTATACTCCCGCAGAAAACTGAGCGTTAAGCCCAGCAACTTCCATAACCTTTTCGCTCTCAACTCCGAGACGCAAGCCTTCTGCCACAGTGCGGATACAATCAAGCTCGTACTGTTTGATTCTGAACCATGCGACAAAACTTGTGACGCTCATGGGGTCTTTATGGAAGAAATGTGTATAATTCTTAGCAAGATAATGTTTGAGAGAACGTTCAATCCAGCAAGGATCAAGTTCCCAGACAACGCCATCTTCATGCGGGTTTAAAAATTTGGCGTACTTCCAGCCCTTCCAGTCATCATAAGAAGAAATATCTTTGTCCAGAATTGCAATCGCATCACGGGCAAGCTCATCATCCTTTTTTTTATCTTCGCTAGAAAAGACAAGCTGCTCCATGATTTCTTCGTTAGTAAAATGATAATAAACTTTGAGGCGGAGAACCCACAGGATATTTTTGAAAGAAATTTCCATTTTATAAAGCTGCTCAAGATTGGCCCGGTCACTGCCCCTCAATGAAGAAACAGCCTTCCAAAGTGCCAGGATGCGTGCTTTATCAGATTCTGAGTCAGAAACTTCTGAATTTTCATATTCGTAAAAAGAAAGAATTTCGGAAAGAATCGGCGAAGGGGACTCAAACTCGGACAAAAGGCTCTTGTACAGTGTTATGAAATTTTCGGCAGCTTTAACTTCGATTTCTTTGGCAAGCATGACCTCTGGAACACTCGGAATTTCACTGTCAAAAAGAAGCGTGTAAAGCTCCCGCAAAGACTGTACAGAAAAAAGCCTGTTTGCATTCGCACCGACGAATGATTTTGAGAGAAGACCGCTTGCCCTTGCGTAAACATAACTAGAAGCCGCTGACTTGTCCAAATTGCCCATAGCACATTCCTTTAAGCCAGCAGAATTGAATCAAGATATGAGTTGAAAGCAGCTTTATCTTGTGGCGAAGCCGTAATTTTTGACTTGTATCCGGAGATTTTTTGCTCTTTGTCACTCTGAAGGGCAGAAATCTTTTCTTCGAAAGACTTTTCTTGTGAAGTTACGATTTTTTCGTACTGTGCTTTGAATTCGGAATCAGCCTGTGCCTTTGCCTGCGCAATTTTTTTGTCGGCATCTTCCTGAGCTTTCAAAGTCATGGCCGAAGCCTTTTGCTCCATTTCCAAAAGATGTGCAATTGTGTTTACTTCTTTTTCTGCCATGATTCACCTCGAAAAAACGATATATTATTCTATCAAAGATTCTTCTGATGTGCAAACAAAATTGTAAATTTCTGAAGTTGATTTTAAGGAAAGTAAGCTTTTGACAAAATCAGGAATCTGCAAAACAGATGCAAGCTGTTTTAGAATCTGAATATGATGATTTGGATCGTTATCAGGCCCGATAATCATAAATACAACATGAACAGGCGCCTTATCCAAAGAATCATAATCGATTCCTTCATGAGAAATACCGATTGCACCGATTGAATCTTTTATAGAAGAAATTAAAGCGTGAGGAATGCCAACAGAATGCATGATTCCGGTGGTCATCTTTGACTCACGCTCATTAAGTACATTAAGGGCTTCATTTTTGTCGAAGCCCGGATAATTGGAATAAATGGTTTCAACAAGTTCCTCAAAAAGTTCGTCTTTTTCCGTGCTGGAAAAATCCATTACAATAGTATTTTTTGGAAAAACCTGTCCTAAAACCACGACATTCTCCATGATTTATAATTTAAATTACTGCGCAGCAGACTCAGTTGCAGGAGCAACCTCTGCAGTTTCTGCAGCTGGCGCTTCTTTTTCTGATTCATTCCACCATTTTCCGTCTGATTCTTTTGGAAGAGCAGACTCAGCAGAAGCCTCAACTTTACCAGCAGCCTCAGCAGCAGAAAGCAAATCAGCGTCTGTAGAATCAGATTTTGTAGGAAGCATTTTTGCGATTGCAAAAGTGACGACAAAGAAAAGAACGACGAAAACAACGGTTGCCTTTGTGAGAACCGAAGCCGAATGAGAACCGAATGCAGCAGAGTTTCCACCACCGAGCAATCCACCCATTCCGCTGTTATCCTGATCCTGAACGAGGACAAGAAGGACAAGAAGAACACAAATAATTACGAATGCAACTAAAAGCACGCCTTTAATGATAGAATCCATTTTTTTCTCCAAAGAATGAATACAATTTGAAATAAGTAGAAAATATATTATAGAAATATCTTGTTATAGTCAAGCAAGAGAACAAAGGTTTAGGCCGCCCGCGCGACTGGCTCCCCATTTTGACATAGATTGAAAAAAATCGTAAAATAGGGCATAGCAAACAATTTTAAGGAGATACTTATGGCACGAACAAAGTATGTAGCCGGTAACTGGAAAATGAACATGGACAAGGCTGGGGCTGTCGCTCTCGCTCAGGGTTTGGTTGAGAACCTCAAAGGTCTCAATGCAAAATACATGATTGCACCACCTTTCGTATATCTTGACGCTGTATCACAGGTTGTAAAAGGCTCAAACATCATCTTGGGCGCACAGAACATGACTGTAACAGACAACGGTGCTCACACAGGCGCAATTTCTTGGGCAATGCTCAAAGATTTGGGCGTTGAGACTGTAATCCTCGGTCACTCAGAGCGACGCGACGAGTTCAACGAGAGCGACAAACTCATCAACGAGAAAGTTCACAAGGCTTTGGACAACGGTCTTGACGTTGTTCTTTGTATCGGTGAGCTTTACTCACAGCGCGTAGCTGGCGTTACAAACCAGATTTGCGAAAACCAGGTAAAAGAGGGATTCGCTGGCGTTAAAGAAGATCAGCTTTCTCACATTTCTATCGCTTACGAGCCAGTCTGGGCTATCGGAACAGGCAAAACAGCAACTCCAGCAGAAGCTCAGGAAGTTCACGCATTCGTTCGTGGCGTAATCAAGAGCCTCTACAGCCAGAAAGCTGCTGACGAAATGACAATCCTCTACGGCGGTTCAATGAACGACGGCAACGCAGAAGAATTGCTCGCTCAGCCGGATATCGACGGCGGCTTGATCGGCGGCGCTTCACTCAAAGTTGACAAGTTCACAACAATTTGTAAGTTTGCAAGCAAATAATTTGTAAGACAAATTTTTAATATTTGTGATAAAACAAAAAAAATAACCTGCGGGTCCCAGCGACGAGAAAAAGTAAGGTCTCCCCCTTCAAAGGGCACCTCCTCACTTTTTCTCTGCGTCCCACAGGTTATTTTTTTTGCATTTACCAGCAATGCTAAAAATTGGTCTTTCAACTTACAATACATAAAAAAAATCCTGCTCGGAACCGAGCAGGATTTTTTTTACCACCCCTTACTTATTTTGTAGCAAGGATTGCGATACCAGGCAATGTTTTTCCTTCGAGGAATTCGAGGGAAGCACCGCCACCTGTTGAAACGTGGCTCATTTTGTCTGCGAGGTGGAATTTGTTTACGGCTGCAACTGAGTCACCGCCGCCGACAACAGTCATAGCACCACGGCCTGTAGCGTCTGCAACGAGCTGAGCAACTGTTGCCGTACCTTTTGCGAATGCGTCGAACTCGAATACGCCTACTGGTCCGTTCCATACAACTGATTTAGCTGTAGAAAGAACTTCTGTGTAGAGGGCGATTGTTTTTGGACCAACGTCCATTGCCATGAGATTGTCAGGAATGTCTACGCCGTCAACTGCAACTGGAGTTGCGTTTGCGTCGAATTTGTCTGCTGCAACATGGTCAACCGGGAGAACGATTTTAACGCCTTTAGCAGCTGCATCTGCGAGCAATTTTTTTGCTGTATCGATGAAGTCGTCCTCAACCAAAGAGATACCGACTTTGTGTCCCTGTGCCTTGAGGAATGTGTAAGCCATACCACCGCCGATAACGAGGGCAGAAGCGTTCTTGAGAAGGCTCTCCAAAACAGCGATTTTTGAAGAAACTTTTGCACCACCGATGATAGCTACCTGTGGTTTTGGTGGATTCTCAACCATTGGCTGGATGTATTTAACTTCTTTTTCCATGAGGAAGCCGCCAACTGATGGAACCGGCATGAATTTAGAAATAGAAGCTGTAGAAGCCTGGTCGCGGTGAGCTGTACCGAAAGCATCGTTTACGAAGATGTCGCCGTAAGAAGCAAGCTCTTTTGCCATAACGTCGCGCTCAGCTGCGTCTTTTGAAGTCTCTTCTTTGTGGAAGCGAACATTCTCGAGCATTGCAACTGCACCCTCTGGGAGAGCGTCGATTGCAGCCTTCTGACCAAGAGCATCTGGCAAGAATGTAACGTCTTTGCCGAGTTTTTTTGCGAAGTACTCAACAACTGGCTTCATGCGGTTTTTGCCGTTGATGAATTTCTCTGCGTCTTCAGCAGTCCAGGTTTTGCCAGCTTTCTCTGCTTTTTCCTGAGCCTTTTTAACGTCTTTTTTTGGATCGCCGAGGTGGCTCATCAAAACGAGTGAGCGTGGGCCCTGCTCAAGGATATACTGGATTGTTGGAAGAGCTGCCATGATACGAGTGTCGTCCTGAACAACTCCGTCCTTCATAGGAACGTTAAAATCAACGCGCATGATGATGCGTTTGCCTTTAAGATCAACATCTTTTACTGTCTTGATCATCTGTAAAACTCCTTTAAAGAATTATTAAATTGATTTTACATTGTTTTCGATACAAATTCAATTGATTCCCCACAGAGTTTTTGAAAATCCACTTCGGGAGAAAAACCCGTCCTTTGAACATCTCATGCCGGCAGCATTCACTTGCTTGATTTCATCGTTTCGACATCCGAACCGCAAAGAATCAAAGGAATTTATTGCTATAATAGTCCATAAACATTCTCGATGATACAGCGTAAACCAGCTTGTCTGAAACGTAAACCGGTATGTTTTAGATTAAATAATTGAGAATGTGTTGCCTGTAATGCAGGAACAAATACCTGGAAAAAGCTTATGTCGCTTTAGCAGAATAATTGTACCTTTTTAATTAACTTCTTATATATGACTTTTACCAAAGTCGCGTTTTAATCCTTTTATTCAGGTCTTTGGTTCAAATGGCGATTACGCACAAATCGGCTCTTCGGGCGATTCCGCGTTTTAATCCCTTTATTCAGGTCTTTGGTTCAAATGGGTGGCGGGGTGGTTGAGGATGTCGGGCAGAATCTGCTTCTTGTATTAATCCCTTTATTCAGGTCTTTGGTTCAAATCTTATCAAAAAAGAGCCATATTTCAGCTATGCTGAATGTATTAATCCCTTTATTCAGGTCTTTGGTTCAAATTCTTTACTTCTAAAGAATTCTTGTCAGTCGTAAAAGTTGGGTATTAATCCCTTTATTCAGGTCTTTGGTTCAAATACAATCCCAACAGTTAAAGAAATTTCAAACGCTTGCAAAAGGTATTAATCCCTTTATTCAGGTCTTTGGTTCAAATATTTAATTGAAATGTTAGAAGCGTCTTCTATTGAAGATTTAGTATTAATCCCTTTATTCAGGTCTTTGGTTCAAATGAAGCGAAAAAACGAACGACAAACGCAAAAGCGACAAGGGAAGTATTAATCCCTTTATTCAGGTCTTTGGTTCAAATAAAACGGTTTTGACGCTGGAATGTTCGACGCGCATTTTAGCAAGTATTAATCCCTTTATTCAGGTCTTTGGTTCAAATTATACCTAATGAGGGGCTTTACTATGAGAAACTTTACTGTATTAATCCCTTTATTCAGGTCTTTGGTTCAAATATAATATCGTTGAATGGCAATGAGGGAAGAACGGAAAAAAGTATTAATCCCTTTATTCAGGTCTTTGGTTCAAATTTTACGCATGGCTCATGAAGCAGAGTGGGCTTAAAGTTGTATTAATCCCTTTATTCAGGTCTTTGGTTCAAATCTTTTGTTAGTCAAAAAAAATAATAAGCGGTTATATAACCACGTATTAATCCCTTTATTCAGGTCTTTGGTTCAAATGATTCAAGGTGGTTTACGAAGGTCACACCGAGGCAACTCAGGGTATTAATCCCTTTATTCAGGTCTTTGGTTCAAATAAGATTTGAAGAAAGGAAAAAACACATGAGCGCTGAGATCTTAGTATTAATCCCTTTATTCAGGTCTTTGGTTCAAATCAGGATTGCATTTTGTGGAAAGTAGCTACTTTTACTGTAGAGTATTAATCCCTTTATTCAGGTCTTTGGTTCAAATTTGTGCGTGGAGTGTCGGCGGTGAGTTTTATATTTCTGACAGTATTAATCCCTTTATTCAGGTCTTTGGTTCAAATCTAGTCAAGTTAACAGATATTATAACTATGTTAATAATTATGTATTAATCCCTTTATTCAGGTCTTTGGTTCAAATGAGATGACAAAAGAAAGAATCTTACAGAATCTAAATCAGCGTATTAATCCCTTTATTCAGGTCTTTGGTTCAAATATGCAGTTCTTAAAGAAATTGCAGGAATGACAAAGGTATTAATCCCTTTATTCAGGTCTTTGGTTCAAATTTTACCTTCGGTGTTGAGGTCAACAAGCAGATTGACGAGCAGAGTATTAATCCCTTTATTCAGGTCTTTGGTTCAAATAATTTGGACAACGCTATGACTTTTGCGACTGAACAGGATGCGTATTAATCCCTTTATTCAGGTCTTTGGTTCAAATGATGCAGAAGATTCAGCGGAAATTGTTAGAACTTATCATTCAGTATTAATCCCTTTATTCAGGTCTTTGGTTCAAATCTTGATGCGTTCACAGTAAATGTTGCGGAACTCAACGCAAAGTATTAATCCCTTTATTCAGGTCTTTGGTTCAAATTTGAATCAGTTAGCAGATGATGACGGGTTTGTAGACATAGTATTAATCCCTTTATTCAGGTCTTTGGTTCAAATTTGCTAAAGAATTTGTGGAATTATGCGACAAAGTTTTTGCAGTATTAATCCCTTTATTCAGGTCTTTGGTTCAAATTTGAGAATTAAGTTCGACCTTATTTCCTTGCTGGGAGATGTCTCTCATAAAATGTATTAATCCCTTTATTCAGGTCTTTGGTTCAAATTGGTTATGATGAACTTAAATGCTGGCGTCCACTCACAAAGTATTAATCCCTTTATTCAGGTCTTTGGTTCAAATCGGAGATTTGGAACTCCCGCAATTTCACAATAGTTTCGCTTGTATTAATCCCTTTATTCAGGTCTTTGGTTCAAATTTTCTAAAATGGTTGATGATATCGATCTTGACGATATTGAGTATTAATCCCTTTATTCAGGTCTTTGGTTCAAATACTACCATCAATAATTATCTATTCTGTAAAAACTTACGAAAACAGTTTCGCATATAAAGTGTATAATACCGATAATTTTGAGAAAGAACAGCATCAATACCTCTTTCTTTTATTTATTTCTTTAAGAGAAAAGAAAATAATAATTTTCGCATACCAAAGCCGTTTTTCTGCGGTTTTGAAAAAACTATAGGTTTGCGAACTGTCAAATAACATTACCGCAATTATATCAAAGAATCAGAAATTTGTCATCGCTCATTCTTTCGCAGTCTTTGGAGCCGATACCGTATTTTTCCTGCTTCTGCCAGTCCCGCTCGCACACATCAAAGAACAGAACAAAATCTTCTGCCTTATCTATAACTTTTTCCAGCTGCCTTTTCAACAGCTCCATTGTAGTTTCAGGGGCATAAGACTCAAAAACAGATTTCTGAACTCTCCAGGCAAAGCTTTCCATAATCTTTTCTACTTTACTAAGTCTTTTTGAGTCCCTAATATCGTATACAATCAAACGATGCCTGTTTTCCAAGTGCAACTCCTTTTTTGAATCTCACAGAATCATAAAATTCTGGGGAACATAAATTTTTCCCTCACCAAGCGTACGCGTGTTTTTAAGGCAGTCCGCACACAAAGGATAGATTCTAAGGCTGTCTTCCTTTAGATTCATCTGTTCAAGCAAATCAGCCTTAAGGCTTTCCAATCTGGATTTTTCCATTTCACATTCAAAAAAAGAATACTGAATTCTTATTCCAAAGTTCTCAAGAGTTTTGGCAATTTTTTTAAGTCGCTTAGGATTTGCAATATCATAGCTCACAAAGTACATCATAGCCTACCCTACTTGAAGTAATACGACTTATACTCAGTTTCTTCGCCACTCATGACACGTTTATAATGAGCAGCCTGTTCATAAATGATTTTTTGGTAAGAAAGTTTTTGTCCAGTCGGCGCATACATAATAAGAGAGTCCATCTTCTGCTCAAATGATGAAATAACCTTTTTTAGGCCATCCTTTGTGAGGAGCACTCCCCTTATGCTCTCATCCTCTAGTTTTTCTGAAGAACTGTCAGGAACGGAAGAGCTTTCAACCGGAAAGTCAATATTGTCTTCAGAAAAAGTCTTTGTCTCAAAATCTGTTTCTTTAAGAGTACCCAAATTAAAGAGCGCACAGCACACAGAATCTGCAATAGTAGAGCGGAATTCTTCCATCAAGTCAAAGACAAGGGCATTTTTACCGTAATTTATTGCATGCAGATTGCCGACACAGATATCCAGTCCCTGAGATTCAAGGGCACTTTCAACCCGATACATCAACAACGTATATAAAAAACTTAGAACTGCGTTCACATTTGTCTTTGGCGGATTCTTGCTTCTAGTCTTAAACTCTGCCCATTCAGCCTGAATATTGTAGCCGAAGACTGAAAAATAATGACGTGCTGCAATTCCTTCATATCCACGAAGCTTTTCTATATTATCTGTTTTTTCTGCACTGATTAACGTATTTTTTATTGAGCCAATGGCATCCAAAACAGTTTTTTCTTCTGCCCCGCTCTTCCGTTTAATTCTCTGCATAAAGCTTATCTGATTTTTAATTTTGCCGACAACAATACTTCTGGCAATCTCAAGACTTTGACTCGCATCATCTAAAATCCTGTACTGTTTCTGTCTCAAGAATACATTCTTTCCATCCCCAAATGTAAGTTTTCCGTTGAACCGTCCGTTAGATGAAAGGAGCGTTGTGGGGATTTTGTACTTTGACAGCATCCTTAAAGCTTCACCGGAAATAGAAATATTTCCCATTAAAATCAGATATTCTGTTTTAAAAGGAAAAAGTATTGTACGAGTCTCGTCTTTTTGCACAAAAACAAGTGTTTCGTCATGCTTTGTGAGTTTTCCATAGTCAGAAAGAATATAAACAGCAGCCATTATAAATCCTTTACTCTTCCAAAAGTTTTTTGCCGTCAACAACTTCTATTCCGAATTCTTTTGCCCTGTTCAATGCAGAATTAGCAGTAACCTCGCTCATAGTGTAAAGATAAGACTTAGCGTTGAGTCCGAATTTTGACTTCATGATTGCCTGTAATTTATAAAGAGCATCGTTCAAAACTTTATTACCTTCCTTTCCCTCAACAAAACTTTTACATTCGATTACATGAAGCCTGTTTTCTTTTATGTATATTACATCAAGCTCGTTTTTATCACTATCCTTCTCAATATGAATGTTAAGGGCAATATTTTCATCCGGGAGCCCCAGTTCTTCTTTTGTTTTCTGATAGACAAATTCTTCAAACCAGCCCCCGGTGATATAACGCAAATCCTCCTTTGAAA
>Ga0310695_10008290_pt1 | contig 16154 bp, 7 predicted proteins | sample RumenRJG_04DNA_FD_203882 | JGI IMG/M metagenome (GOLD analysis project Ga0310695, IMG submission 203882) | Bovine rumen microbial communities from Lethbridge, Alberta, Canada - RJG_04 (v2) (version 2) | ecosystem: Host-associated > Mammals > Digestive system > Stomach > Rumen | place: Canada...
CGTCAACAAAGCCAAGGCCATCAAGAGGAGTATGTTCAACAGAGCCAAGCCAGAGGTGCTAAGAGCCAAGATGCTGTACAGCGGGTTGAAATGGGGATGGAATTACCACCCAAATTGATGCAGAACCCAAAAAACCTGTTTTTCGCTAACACCTAACATTGTAAAAATGTAAAATATTGATATTTAAGTGGTTGCGGTGTAAAAGTACCCCAAAAGACTTAACGTAACACTTAACATAGACTTAACATAGAGTTAACATGTTAGGTCAATGTTAGGTCTGTGTTAACTCTATGTTAACTCTTATGTTAGGTCTTGAGTGCCTCGAAATCTTCTGAAATGCCCATAAACAGGGACTTTTTCGAAAATGAATGTTAAGTCTTCAGGATTTTTCTGTATTTGCTCAAAAAAATGTCCAACAGCCAGCTTGTACTTAAAAATATTCCCAGCGTGGGACTGCTTTAGTCCCACCGTGGGAACAGATCAGTCCCAACGTGGGAATAAGTTGTTCCCATCGTGGGAATCCGATATTCTTCGCTTTTTTTGCTTGCTAATTTGATATTTTTTTCTCATCCGACAAAAGAAATGTATTACTTTTATACTCAATTACTTAATTTTTTTGTACCTTTGCAGTTGGAATGTACGTGACGGAAATTCCGTGACGGAAATTCCGTCTCAATCGTGGTCGTGAATAACATTATTTAAATATATAGTTGAATATGGCTAAAAATCTTCACAATCTCAGGAATCCCTTTATTTATCAAGGTTATGTAAGCCCTGAATATTTTTGTGATCGTACAGAAGAGACAGAAGAACTGATTGCAAATCTGCAAAATGGACGCAATACCGTATTGATTTCACCCCGCAGAATTGGAAAAACAGGCCTGATAAAGAATGCGTTTTATCGCATTTTAGAACAGGAAAAGGATGCAAAATGTCTGTATATTGATATCTTTGCTACAAAAAATCAGCACGATTTCGTACAATTGTTAGGTACAGCCATCGCCCAAGATGTTCTGTCCAGAGAGCGAAGAGCCATTAAACGGCTTTTGGAGTTCTTTGGCTCTTGGCGACCCGTATTCAGCACCGATCCCATGACTGGGCAGCCGACGGTTTCTGTAAGTATACAGCCTACAATGACGGAAGTAACGCTTAAAACCGTTTTTGACTATCTGAAGCAGAGCAAGCGTGAGGTGTATATCGCTATTGATGAGTTCCAGCAGATTACGAATTACCCAAACCCAGGTGTAGAGGCACTGCTGCGCTCCTATATCCAATTTGCACCTAACGTACATTTCGTGTTCTCTGGCAGTAAGCGTCATCTGATGTCGCAGATATTCTATTCGCCTGAGCGTCCTTTTTATCAGAGCACGGTATCTATGGGGCTTGATCCCCTGCATGAGGAGATTTATTACGACTTTGCACGCCGTTTCTTCGAGGGTAAGAAAGGCACTCTCAGTCAGGATGTCTTCCATTATATCTACCAGCGCTTTGAGGGCGTTACTCGCAATATCCAGCTCATGCTCAACCGACTATATGAGACAGAGCGTCATGTTACGAAAACAGAACAGGCCGATGAGGCAATAAGACATATTGTCAATAGAAACTCTATGCAGTATGAGGAGTTGATAGGTTTCTTAACAGACAACCAGTTGGCTGTAGTCAAGTCTATTGCCAAGGAAGGATTGGTGGAAAGTCCTCAGGGCACTGACTTTATCAAACAATACAACTTGCCCAGTTCAAGCAGTGTCAAGACTGCGCTTGACGTACTGACAGACAAAGACATCGTCTACCGTACCCCAGCAGGTTATATTGTATATGACCATTTCTTCGCCCTTTGGCTAAAACGTCTGTAATTACAGCAAGAAAGAGTGAGTCCGGCGAAACTAATCGCCGGACTCATTTCTTCTTTATTTGATAACAATCTTTCTGATTGTGCCATCTCGCATCTTAACGATATTCAGTCCCTTCTGTAGTTTATTCAGCTTTTTACCGTTGGGCGAGTATATCTGAACATCCTGTGGCTTCGACAGAATCATCGCCCTGATACCTGTGGTATAGCTTGCATGTACCACCACATCATGAGCAGGCATCGTTTCAGGAATGTCCATCCATTCAAAAGTTGCATAATCGCCTTCAGGCTGAGGCTCTGGCGTGATAGCCGTTCCATAATTATATGCTACCACTTTATAGACCTCCTCGTCTATCATATAAGTCAGGTCATAACTATTGATTGTGAATGTTCCTGTCACAGTCACATCATGTGCCGGCATCGTTTCAGGAATCTCACTCCAACCAGAGAAGGTATAACCTTCCTTGGTTGGTTCTTCCTCAGGAGTAATAGTAGCACCAAACTCAACCTCATAGGTCTTGTATTCCTCGCCATCGACGGTGTATGTCAGCTTATACTTATTGATACTGAATGAACCAGTTACCGTTACATCGTGAGCAGGCATCGTCTCAGGAATCTCGCTCCAGCCGCTGAAGGTGTAACCTTCCTTAGTTGGTTCTGCTTCAGGCGTGATTGCCGTATTGAATACGATGCTGTCGCTCTTCACAATTTCACCATCAACCTGATAGGTCAACAGGTACTTGTTTACCTTAAATGTACCTGTTATCACAACATCATGAGCAGGCATCGTTGCAGGTATCTCACTCCAACCTGAGAAGGTATAGCCCTCCTTGCTCGGTTCTGCCTCAGGAGTAATCGGTGTATTGAATACAATGCTGTCACTCTTCACAATTTCACCATCAACCTGATAGGTCAACAGGTACTTGTTTACCTTAAATGTACCTGTTATCACAACATCATGTGCAGGCATCGTTTCAGGTATCTCACTCCAACCTGAGAAGGTATAACCTTCCTTTTCCAGACCATCAAGAGGAGTGATGACATCGCGATACTTAATGCTGAAACTCTGATATACCTCACCATCCACCAAGTAAGTCAATGTGTAGGAATCAGGTTCATTAACAGTCAACTTACCTGCCACATACGTGATGTCATAGTTTTCGGCTTCGGCACCACTTAGCGTAATGTCGTATTCACCAGGAGCACTATCCTCATTGGCATCACAACTGATGACGACCTGTTTTGTCAACACATCAGCTGTTTCTCCATTCTTGAATCCATCGTAGTTGACTAAGAAATCAGGCATTGGGTCATACTGTTTCTTGGTGTAGTTTCCTGCAGTAATTGTCAGCGGAGCCTTGGTAATCGTCAATACACCATTCACATAACTGTCGTTAGAATTGGAAACGCTTCCTTTTCTAATAACGATTGGATACTCACCGACAGGACTGCTTGCAGTAGCATTACAAATAATCTCTGGTGTTCCCTCCACATCTGCGCCCTCGGAGGTATACTCAAACACAGGATTCGCTTCACCATATTCACGCGTATAGCTCTTCGCTGTGATGGTTACTGGGGCAGCTTCCGTAATCGTCAGCGTACCGTTGACGACATCAATCATATAGTTCTCAGCTTGCGCACAGCAGGGCACAATAATGTATTTCCCTGGGGGACTGTCTTCATATGCCGAACAACTCACTTCAGGAAGATTGAGCAGCACATCCTCCGTCTCATTGTTCTTGAAGCCTTCATAGATGACGGTAAACTCCGGCATTGGATCGCCCACTTTCATTGTCTTATCCTCTGCGATAATCACGAGTTGAGCCTCTGTAATCGTCAGCACACCATTAATATAATAATCGTTGCTATTCGTTACGCTACCTTTCCTGATGATGATAGGATACTCACCCACAGGACTGGTTGCCGTAGCCTCACAAATGATTTCTGGAGTACCAAAGAGCCTAGCACCTTCTGAAGTGAACTCGAATGTTGGGTTGGGCTCTCCATATACTCGCGTATAGCTCTTCGCAGTCACCATTACATAACCTACATCATTAATGGTCAGCGTACCATTGACATATTCAATCTCATAGTTCTGAGCCTCAGCGCCACTTAGCGTAATATCGTAATTGCCTGGCGCACTCATCTCCGTAGCCTCACAACTGACAACAGGCTTTTTAGTCAACACTTCCTCCGTCTCGTTGTTCTTAAAGCCTTCGTAACTAAGTGTGAACTCAGGCAAAGTCTCGCCCATGGTCATCGACTTGTCGTCAGCTTTAATATACAGCGGAGCCTTAATAACCGTCAGCGTACCGTTCACATACCTATCATTGAAATTAGTGATGCTTCCTTTCCTGATGATAATAGGATACTCACCTACAGGACTTGTAGCCGTTGCCTCGCATATAATCTCTGGCGTTCCCTCAAGTGATGCCCCTTCTGAAGTAAACTCAAATGACGGGTTGTCTTCACCATATTCTCTGGTGTAACTTTTCGCTGTGACGGTCACGGACTCCACTTCATATATCATCAGTGAACCTTCGACATAACTAATCTCGTAGTTCTGAGCCTCAGCCCCACTTACCGTTACAGGATAGGTTCCAGGATCGCTGGCTTGTGTAGCGTCACAGCTGACTACAGGTTGCTTCGTCAATACATCTTTTGTCTCGTTGTTCCTAAAGCCGATATATTTAAGTTCCCACTGGGGCATCGCCTCACCTTGAGCCTTTACATAGGTACCGGCACTGATGGTGAGCGGAGCCTTGGTAATGGTCAATGTGCCATTCACATAGGCTACGTTATGATTTGCCACACTGCCTGTTCTTACTATGATATCATAGGTTCCTACAGGTGACGTTTCTGTTGCCTCACAGATTATCTCTGGCATGCCTTCTAGTTCTCCTCCTTCTGTTGTGAACTCGAAAACAGGATTTCCCTCGCCATATTCACGTGTATAGCTCTTTGCCTTGACAATCATAGCATCAGCGTCCACCACAATCAGTTTGCCGTTAGTATAGCTGATGTCATAGTTCTGAGCCTCAGCGCCACTTAGTGTAATGTCGTATTCACCAGGAGCACTATTTGCATTGGCGTCACAGATGATATCAACCGGCTTTGACAATACAGCGGCAGTTTCTTCATTCTTGAATCCATCGTAGCTGACTGAGAACTCTGGCATCGCCTCACCCTGTTTCTTCGTATAGGTTCCAGCAATGACTTTCAGTGGAGCCTTGGTGATGGTCAGCGTGCCTGGAACGATGTTGACATTGTCAGGTGCCGTGCCGTTCTTTATGTTGATAACATATTCGCCCACAGGACTGCTATTCACTGCATCGCAGGTGAGAATAGGCTTACCCACGAGGTCACCGCCTATCACTTCGTATTCAAACGATGGATTCTCTTCACCATATTCACGACTGACGCTCTTTACTATGATGGTGATGTCTTCTTTCATTGTAACTGTCAGCGTACCCTTAACGTAGGTAATGGTATAGTTCGTAGTCTCATCATACCCACCTATACCAACTTCATATTCGCCAGGCTCGCTATTCTCATCGGCAGCGCAATCGAAGTAATATTTATTGCCTATTTGATCCAGAGTGTCACCATTCTTAAGTCCGCTAATTGCTACGGGCTGCCATTCAGGCATGGGGTCGCCCTGCTTCATGGTATAGTTGCCGGCACCGATAACCAACGGAGCTTTAGTAATAGTCAGTCTGCCATAAACAAATGAAACATTATAGTTCTTGATGGTACCCTTGTCTACCACGATGACATATTCACCAGCCTCGCTACCTTTTGCTGCATTGCAGCTTATTTCTGGCTCGCCATCGAGTATGCCTCCCGTTACTTCATATTCAAATGCGGGCAGTTCATCACCATATTCACAACTGACATTCTTCATGGTGACTGTAATAAGGTCGGCTTCTGTGACGCGAAGCGTACCTCGTTCGTAACTGATACTATAGTTCTCTGCCTCAGCACCTTCAACATAGACACTATATACACCAGGTCTACTTTCTGCCGTAGCATCACAAGTGAATACAGGTTGATTGGTCAGAACCTCACTCGTCTCACCATTCTTGAACCCCCGATATACAGGCTGCCATTCAGGCATCGCCTCACCCTGTTTCTTGGTATAGTTGCCTGCACTGATGGTTAGTGGAGCTTTGGTGATGGTCAGCGTGCCAGGAACAAGTACCACATTACCATTTGTCACACTACCTTTTTTAATAATAATAGGATACTCGCCTACAGGGCTAGTTGATGTAGCTTCACATATAATCTCTGGAGTTCCTTCGAATGATGGTCCGCTAACAGAATATTCAAATGTTGGGTTGGCGTCACCATATGAACGAACATAACTATTCGCACTTATTGTTATTGGGGAATCCATAGTAATTGTCAAGGTTCCTTTTTTGTATGAGATATCGTAGTTCGTAGCCTCGGCTCCGCTGACAGTGATATCGTATGTTCCAGGAGCGCTCTCTGATGTTGCATCACAAGTAAACATTGGCTGTTTGCTGAGAACGGCACTAGTTTCATTGTTCTTGAAACCACTGTATTCTGCCTCGAAAGTTGGCAATGCATCGCCTTGCTTAATAGCGTAACTTTTTGCATTAATATTAAGGCTAGCCTTGGTAATCGTCAGCACACCGTTGACATAACTATCCTCTTCATTTTTCACACTTCCTTTGGTAATCACGATAGGATATTCACCAACTGGTGAAGTCTCTGTAGCATCACAACGTATATCGGGACTACCATAAAGAACCGAAGTACCCTCAACATTATACCCAAACACAGGATTAGCAGAACCATACTCACGCGTATAGCTCTTTGCAGTAATAACGATAGGATTATGTTTTTTCACTTGGAAAGAACGCTCCACATCTCTACCAGCATACTTGTTTGTCAGGCCAGCTGTGCCCAAAGTCACATTCTTAACATCTACAGAATACGTTCCTGCAGGTGTAAGCGCATTGACAGGCTTTAGCTGAATAGTCATGATATCCCCTTCACCTGCTGCTATTCCATTTCCAGAAAGATAATAGCACACATAGCGAATTGTGTTTTCACTTACCTGTCGTGAACTAACAGTAAGTCCTTTAGCTCGATCCGCCAACTGAACATTATTCTCAAAAGGCACATACAAGTTGTTAGGATAATTCAAATCAAACTGCAGACCTGTGACATTGTCAAAGGTATTGAGCGACAGGTGGATGTTTAACGAATCCTCTTCAAAGACATTGGGGATGTTTACATCCAGATAGTTTGGTGCAAATCGGCTACCCGTCACCTTTACCTCGTGCAAACGCTTGTCGGGATCGTTGCTGTATATCTGCATCGTAGCCTCAAAAGCCTTCTGCTCCACGCTGTTGTATATTACAGTAACATCCTTACTGTCCCCACTCGCAATCACCAACGGCATTTGTTCTGCTACAGACAAATGCTCATTGTTGAAAACGATGCGAGTGATAGTAAGTGGCGCATTACCATTATTACTGATAGCAAATGTTTTCTTACAGTCTGCTGTAACAGGCACAGCACCAAAGTTAATGATTGAATACGTTGATATAGCAGGATATTGGACGGTTACCTGACCTCCATACGCTGCACTCATTACGTTTTCAACCTTTCCATTAATAATGGCTGAGAGCACAGTCTTTGTTGGTGCAAGCTCTACGTTGTCACGTCCTACAAGTTTCACGCGGAAAGACCCAATTTCTCCGTCGTTACCTTTTAGCGGTTTGCCTGATGGTGAATAGACAACTAGTCGAAGCGTCCCATCAACTACAGTGGCAATTCCTGTATGGTCTTGTTTACGATTTGCATTGACAACGAAACTACCATCCACATACTGCAACGAAGAAGGCAAATCAAAGTCCACCTGGTAGCCATTAATGTCGTCCATATTGTTCATCTGTATCGTAACGGTTACCTCTTCATCGCTGATACCAGATGCATCACCTATATGCAATTCATTTACAGCGAAAGGCTGTGCCTTCAATCGGATAGCACGATTCTGCGTAGTACTATTGGTGATGATACGCAGTTGACGTTCCAACTCACCACGCATCGTCGGAGCAAAGGTCACATTGAGTGATGCCGTTGAGCCTGGGGCAATTGTCAAAGGCAGTTGAGTTGAGGTCGAGAAAACATTATCAGAAAACTCAAGGCTGTTCACCACCAAATCAGCAGTACCCACATTCGTCACAGCCACCTCTTGGGTATAGGTGCTACGTATGGGCACCCTACCGAAATCAATCTCGTCGGTACTGAACTGAGCCTTTGAACTGCGGATGGTAACGGTGCCACTTTCGCTGCTACCGTTAACAGCGCTTCCACTTGCACCCGTCAACACTATCTTTGAGGGCTGAAGTGTTGCGTTTAAGGGTTCATTTCCCAGTTTCAACTTAAACGACACCACCTCACCATTGCCTGGGGCAATCGTTGCCATTGACAGTGAATAGACCACAATCTGGAGCGTTCCATTATTTACACCGATGTTTGCTGTATGGCTTGCACAGCGGTTATCTACCACTGCCGAACCAGATACCAGCGTCAGGTTCTCATCCAGCGGAATGCTCAGTTGCATTGATGACAGCGCATCAGTGTTCTGCAGTCCGATGCTAACCGTCACCTCCTCGCCTGGCACACCTTCCGCCGATGATATTGTGACAACATTTGCTGCCCGTGCTCCCATGCCAATGCATAGGAGCAGGGTTGTCACCATATAATAAAATAATCGTTTTTCTATCATAGTTCTCACTATTTACTACCCTCCATACAGGGAGGGGTTGGGGTGGGCTTTTATTTCACCACTTTCTTTCCATTGATGATATACACGCCCTTTGGCAATGCATTCTCCAGTTTGCTATCGCCAGAGAGTTTACGTCCTTGCAGGTCATAAATGCCCTTAACAGTCATTGCCTCCACAATGCGGTTCACCCTAGTCGTTTCATCGCCAACGGCTTTCACGTTATGTCCATCAGCGTCGCTGAGTCGGATATCCGAAATCTTCGCATCGCCAAGATACAGCAATGCATGCTTGCCTGCCGACAGTGTCTTTCCATTCAGGTTATAGGCCAGGAACAAATAGTCATTCTCACTCAGCCATGCTGACGTATGCTCGAATCCATCCAAATCTTCTGCGGTAGCAAACTCTTCACTCTTCACTCTACACTCTTCACTTAATGCTATCTGCACCTGCACACCTGCTAATGCCACAGGGCTCTCTACATAGAGCGTACCGTCCTCGATAGTATATACTGCCTCAGCTTCAGCCATGATTCTAACTCCAGCCTCTGGATTTACTATCTTTTGGATAATGCCAATGATGTCAAGCACATCTATCGTCAAGTCCACATTCACGTCAGCCGCCTCAAAGATAAACGGTTTAGGCTCCATTCCTACTATTTTGTTCACAGTAGTGATAACATCTGCCACATCCACCTCTCCACTGCCGTTGGCATCGCCAAGGGTTGCTGTCAAAGGAGTGGCTGCAACCACGTTAGAGACATCGTATTCCTGCAGGTCGGTCGATAAAACTTTATACAGATAATAATAGGTTGATCCTGGATTTACGTCATAGTCGGTGTATTCCACCGTCTCAATATCCAATATCTCCGTATTGATGAGAATGGTATCAACTACTTCTGTTGCTGCAATCCATTTTCCATTTTCATAATGACCAGGTATTGTTTTCTTTACTTCAGGGTTGAAACGATAGATGTTAAAGCCCATTGCATCATCAAAGTCATTATTCTCATTATTCCAAGTCAGTTTCACTTTACCCAAACCAGCCTCAGCGACAAAACCTGTAGCCATAGCTCCTGCAGACTGAATGTTAATATTAAAACGAGTCTTTTCGTATGGACATTCGAAGTACTCATTATCTTCCGCTCCCCAAACATAGATACGATTGACACCGTCGCTTTGTGTCTTTCCTGTAATAGTTTTGTACGCAGTATAGATGGTTCCTTCCTCATTCCAACCACCATCTTCATTTACTGCATTCTGTGTATATGGGTAGCGCGGGCCAAAGGCCACATTGGGAATCACAGCTTTGTTCATGGGGCGATTGAAATACACCTCGAACTTATGTTTGCCTACACCAAGTGGAGCTAAGTCCTCATATTCATCTTGAGCATCTTTGCCGTTGACTACCACTTTCCACACGATGCCATGAGCCTCTGCGTAAGGACGAGATGGCATGTTGCTCAAATCTATGGTTCCCCATGTATTAGGAGCATTACCCGCTTCATATATATATGGACGTACAAGATCTTCACGACTTGTACCTAAGTACGATGGATAATCTGACTTGTCTAAAACAGGTGTTTCGCTGACAATCCCCACCCGATAGTATTTGTTGAGACTCTTGAGATTGTGATCGCTATTGATAAAATTACAATTCCAAAGATTACTATATTGTGGAACACCATAGTCAAATTCATCATAACTATTGTTAACGTAGTTCGAATATTTGGGATAAACAAAAGCCCAATAATTACTATTAAATATTGCACCCCCACCAATGCCGGTAATGGTATTTCTTATACTACCTGCATAATAATTAATTTGAAAATCTCCAATATCAGACAGATAGCAATCCTGCATAACAGGATGAAGGCCTCCATCCCAATCTCTAGTATTATAAATTTTGCAATATGAAATAGTGTCACTTGGGAAGAATCCTGACGCTGCATGAGATTGTACACCTTTCCATGAAGCATCATAATGTCCTTTGAATATTATCGGTTTTTCTGGAGTCCCCTTAGCAATTAACTTTCCAAAAGACTTTAAGACTGTGTTGTCTGCAAATTCCAAATGAGTTCCTGGCTCAATTGTTAATGTTACACCCTCCATAATACCAAAATCAGCATTGACATAATATACATGATCTGCAGTCAATGTTCTATCCTCAGTAAGCAAACCATTTATCTTGACCATATTATTGACAATGATGGTGAAAGGCCATTCAATGGTCTTATCTGTATTATCGCAGGTTGCCAATACCTTCAATTGGATGTGTCGGTTGTCAGCAACATTGTTTGCAATTTTCACTTTTAACGGATTTACAGAAACATTCCTTCCGAATGGATCCAAATGCCAACCGAAGTCCACAACATCTGTTAATATCTCTACTGTATTAGGATCGTCGAATTCATTCGCTCTTTCCAACTTTAACTTGATGTTATTTGCTTCTCCAAAAGTAGTGCGAATAACAGGATAGATTGAAACGGTTTCACCAGCATCTATCTCATTATCGCCAGAATAGTCTTCTTCAGTTTCTTCATCCAATTCTTTACGGTCACGGAATTGCATATTAACAAAATAGAGTTCTGCGGGACGTTCTGTAATAGCGTATGCCTGTGCTATATTATCTGTATGGAGCAAATCTCCCCAAAGAATTTCCTGATTGTCGTACTCTTTCACCATCTTTAAGGCAGAGATAGCACCAGCTACTAAAGGAGCTGACATTGAAGTTCCATTTAACTTCTTATAGTTACCACCAGGAATAGCACTCAACATATTGGTACCTGGAGCCTTTAATTCATAGTTGAAACCATCAGGATCTTCCACTGTACTTATTGATGAATAAGTTGGGCCATTACAATCATAATTGCTGAATTCAGCTACGTTCCCACTCTCATTAGTTGCCATAACACCCAACACAAACGAATAGGCAGCAGGGAATGTCTGTCCAGGAAATCCACAATCAGGATCAACTGGTGTGCCACCATTTCCTGCAGCAGCAACAATAACCGTTGTCTGATAGGCTCTTTCTAAGGCAAGGCGTAATGAACGGCTATTGGCACCAGCTCCCAAAGAAAGATTAAGTATGTCGGCACCATTATTTACGGCATAGTCAATGCCCTTTACTAAGGTCGCAACATCACCAGAGCCATCACTCTGAATCACGGTTATCGGCATAATGAGTGCTTGAGGATTAGCTCCTATAATACCAACACCATTATTGGCTGCAGCAGCAATGCCTGCTACATGAGTACCATGCATGTTGTTGTCGCGAATATTTGGTGTATTATTGATAAAGTCCCAACCATGAACGTCGCCCTTGAATCCGTTTTTGTCATTGTCATATCCTGCTGCTCCTTCTGCCTCTGCGGTATTAGTCCAAAGATTATCCACAAGGTCTGGATGGGTTAGGTCAACACCCGTATCAATGATAGCAATAACAGGACGTTTAGACTTGATAACGGGTTTGTTCCACAACTCTTTTACACCATAATTATCCAGATACCACTGTTGCGACGTAAGAGGATTTTCGTTATAGCTATCAGCAATATGATCTTCTGCAGAAATGAATACTTTATAGTTGGGCTCTGCAAACTCTACTTCATCCAAAGCCTTCAACTCATCCACCAATTGTAATGTTTGGTTGAGTTTTTCTTTAGAAAGAGATATTTTGAAAATCTGCGTCAAATCGCGCTCAACTATGGTTGCTCCATTATAAGCTTTTGCTCTGCGAGGAATTTTACTAACCTTGGCATTAGGTAACAATTGCTCCATTTCCTCAACATCGAATTTCGAAAGCACTTGATCCAAACTGCTGATACCAGCGCTACGAAATTTCCCCTGAGCTCTACGCACAGAAGCAGGATTACTGTCTTTCATTTTCACCAGTACCTGTCCAGGCACAAAGTCGTTCTTTCTTACTCGTTCATCAACTTTGTTCACTCCATCCTCATTGTCGTTAGAGACCTGAGCGAATGTCGGCATCGCTGTGCACATCAGAAACAGCGAAATGCCTACGGTTAATAGAAATTGCTTCTTCATATTTTATTTGTTTTTTTCGTTATTGTTATTGACTATTTGGGATCTTTAGATTCTTGCGACGCAATTGTTATATCAATATCAGGCATAATTTTTTGAGCATGATTGATAAAATAGTTCATCATTTCTGTTCCGTCCCAGCCAGTTTGAATGACATAGAGATTCTTCTCTTCATCAATACACGCCCATCTGTCAGTCTTCTCTTCTAGATTTACAACCACTTGATTCGAGAGAGAGTGCTGTTTTGCATTCTTTCCTTTTCCAACCATTCTGAGTTCTGAGGGAAAGGCATTTTTTATTGCATCAATTATTTCCTCTTTGTGTTCATTATAATACAATTGAACAATTGTCCTGACCAAACCATTTTTTCCTAATCCTTCATAATCAACACCTTTGTATTTAATGCAATAAGTAGTATAGTCTTTTCCGTTTACGACATTATCAATATCATCTATCGTTTTATTACCTTGATACAAATGTCTTAAGACTTTAAATAACCGTTGAATCAAATTCTTATTGTGTGACCATAGTTCATTCGATTCATTGCAAATTTCTTTAATGCCTTCTAATAATCGTTTGTTATTTTCATCACCCCATACACAATCGACCAAACTTTTCAATACTGGAGATACGGCGATAAGATTGTCTTGTGTACTGCTGATACCCAAGCAACGAACATAATCCTCTATCCGGATTAATGTTTCAATATTACTTTTTCTATGGGCTTTTAAATGGTTTGTTACTTCTATTAAAACACTAGTGAGAATATCTTGGTAATTAATCCAGATAAAACAAGAGCAGTGAGGCTTCTTATAGTTTTCCTCATCTTCTTTACTCTTCTCGCTTTTTATAAAATGTGGGCGAGTTAGATACACAAATAAATAATCATTGGCTTTTCCTTTATTTGTATAATAATTGTAATATCCCTCGGTTTGCCATGGAGCATCACTTGCATTGTCCTTAAAACGATCTTTCCCTAATCGATGCTCCAAAGAATCAATCTTATTTTCAATAACGATACAAAGGTTCCTTTTGTCATTATATGTTACATCAATGACAATATCGACTCTTCCATAGAATTTGAAACCTTTGCACTTTCCCTCAGTGAACTCAACCTCAATCGGATCTTCAAGTGTGACCTTGACTTCTGTTATATCGAAGCTGTCTTCAGAATAGTTCTTGAGAAAACTGGGGAAATGACTATTATCTTGGTCGCTGGGGGGGGTACGTTTCAGCAGTGAGATAAGTTTCTTAATTGCCACATCTCGTGTTTCTTCGTTCTCGAAAAGCCAGGCCAAGAATCGGGAATGTGCATTCTCGTCCCTATCCACTCCCAGAATCTCCATCGTTGATTTTTGCTGGAAGTAGCTGTCTAGTGCCTTAACGGCATCAGAATCCTCAAAAGAAATACTATTTGTTTTGTCAGTCATTGGTCTTATCCTAGATTATGTTACACAGACCTTATATGTCTGTAATGTTTAGGTTTTCTTCCTTATACTTCGCCCGCAAAGATAAAAAGAAATCTCCGAATCACCAAGAAATTCGGAGATTATTTCGTTATGATATTTCCGTTTTTCGCCAAAGCAGGGAATCGGAGGGGGAAGTCTTGAATCCCCTATGATAAAGAAATCTAGGGTCTCCTATCCGCATCGATTTATTTCTCAGCCCATAGGCTTCTTTGTCTTTAGGGTTATACATTATATATTATTTTTTCTCGCCTCACCATAGCTCAATCAAGTTTGCGCTCTGCGCTCGGCTTTATGAAATGTTCTACATTATTATTGAACTTGTTCGTGGGCATAGTTTTGGTAGTTGCCCAAAATCTGCTCAATATGTATGACTTCAGAGCAGGCATCCCATGTGACTCCACCGCCCATAAGGTACCAATTCTCACGTTCTTTTGCAGGAATCTTCTTTAGCGAAGGAAAGGCCGAAATGGGCATCAATACAGAACGGCCGTCCTGTAAGTCCACCTGAAACTTTCCTCGTTTAGGAAACGACAGTTTCTTAATTTTGGGTGTCACATCCCAGTATCCTTCTTTCTTATACATATTAGTTCTTCTTTGTCTTCTTAACTGTAATCATCTTTATGCGTTTACCTTCCTTAAAGAGATTCCACTGCCGAAGCAGTTTGTCACGATATTCACTTGCAATAGCCAGCACTTCTTTTATATAGTAGAATTTTAGGCATTGTTGTTTTGTCATAATCTTTACGAGGGCAAAGATAAATAAAAAAGCCGAAAGTGCAAAATTTTCGGCAAAAATTATTTATGATGCGTTGATGTGATTTCTTTCCTATTTGTAGAAGTTCTTCTCGAAAGCCGTAAACTCATCCTGCTTTAAGATGCAACGCTTCCACCAGGATTCAATAAAGCCGAAGCCATAGCCCATCAGCTGCGTAAAAGCGGCGGGAATGGAAAGCAGGCCTACCTGTAGACTCTTGTTCTGAATGCTGGAGTCAATACAGATGATACCGCAATAAAGTATAATCGGTGAGAGTAAAAGCAATGGGATGTAGGCGATGAAGAGTGGGGTGTGTGAGATGAAGCATACATAGAATGTAGCAATCAGGGCACACAAGAACAATCCAAGGACGCCTAAGGTAAAAACGGTGGGCAACAGATGAACCAACTTCAGCGTGCCAGGATGACGCTTCTCAAGGTTGATGCGGGCGATACCACTATTATATACCTGACGGAAGAACTTGCGGAAGTCGGTACGACGCTTATGCCATACCCAAGCCTCAGGGATGAGTGCTGTCTTATAGCCAGCCTCGATGATGCGATAAGAAAAGTCGATATCCTCGCCGAAACGCATCTTGGAAAAGCCTCCCAGCTCCTGATAGACCTCACGACGGATTCCCATGTTATAAGAACGTGGGAAGAACTTGTCGAGCTTCTTTCCTTTACCACCACGAATACCGCCTGTGGTAAAGAACGAGGTCATAGAGTAGGAGATGGCTTTCTGGACAGGTGTGAATGATGGGTGTGAGGCATCAGGACCGCCCCATGCTGCTAATTGAGAATTGAGAGTTGAGAATTGAGAATTATGATTTGATAATTCGGTTTCTACAGCTTTCAAATAATCATTTGGCAATACGACATCGCTATCCAGTACGATAAGCCATTCGCCATTGGCGCGCTCTGCACCATAGTTGCGGCTCTGTCCTGGGCCGCTATTTTCTTTGAAGTAATAATGCAAATCAAGGATGCCTGCGTACTTGTCGCAGACATCCTTGCATGGTTTCTTCGATCCGTCTTCTACAATGATAACCTCGAAATCCTTTGCCTCTTGATGGCAGAGGCTTTCTAACAGTTCATCGACCTCATCAGGACGATTGAAGACAGGAACGATAATGGAATATTTCATTCTTATTCCTTTGCGCGAGCCAGATAAGAACCGTCGCGGGTGTCAACCTGAATCAGGTCGCCCTCGTTGATGAACAGGGGAACGCGAACCTCAACACCAGTCTCCAGAGTAGCGGGCTTCAGGGTGTTGGTAGCGG
>Ga0310695_10008292_pt1 | contig 16143 bp, 8 predicted proteins | sample RumenRJG_04DNA_FD_203882 | JGI IMG/M metagenome (GOLD analysis project Ga0310695, IMG submission 203882) | Bovine rumen microbial communities from Lethbridge, Alberta, Canada - RJG_04 (v2) (version 2) | ecosystem: Host-associated > Mammals > Digestive system > Stomach > Rumen | place: Canada...
CACTTTATTCATTTTCAGAAGAAGGATTAGATTTATTAAATAAAATGAAAGACAACTTAAATACTCAATTAAATAATTTTACCCAATCAATATCAGACAAAAAGTTTCTATTAAAATTATTTGAAAATCAAACAAATAAATAAATTAAATAATATAAAAAATTATATTTTTATAAAAACAAAAACATAAAAAAAAAAATGGTAGAAAATTTGACAGATGAAAAAATAATGGAATTTAAAGCAGCATTTGAATTATTTGATAAAGATAGAAATGGTAAAATAACATCAAAAGAATTAGGAACAGTAATGAGAGGATTAGGTCAAAATCCAACTGAAGAAGAATTAAAACAAATGATAAGAGAAGTAGATTTAGATGGTAATGGTACAATTGATTTTAAAGAATTTTTATGTTTAATGGTTAAAAAAATGAAAGATACTGATACTGAAGAAGAATTATTAGAAGCTTTTAAAGTTTTTGATAGAGATGGTAATGGATTTATTACTAGTCATGAATTAAGAAATATTATGAATAGTTTAGGTGAAGGATTATCACCTGAAGAAATTGAAGAAATGATTAAAGAAGCTGATCTTGATAATGATGGACAAATTGATTATGAAGAATTTGTTAAAATGATGATGAGTAAATAATTTTTTTTTATTTTTTTTTTGTATTTTAATATATAAAATTTGATTTTTTATGGAAGTTGGTTTTTTATTTTATTAAGTATAATTTAATATTTTTTTTTTTTTGATAATGTTTAATTATTTATATTTTTTTTTTTATAAAATTAGATATTTCTTTACATATTTGGTGGAATAAAAAACTATGCTTTTAGGAATTAACTCTTTATTATTTTATGAATAATTCAAGTTAATTTATTAATTATTCTTTTCTAAATAATTTAATAACTCATTTGACTTATTCAATAAATTAATATTATTATTATTTATTACTAATTTAGAAAGTTTATCATATATTAAACTATTTTTGTATAAATTAACTAAATTCAAAATATTTTTATTTGAATTTATTTCAATTAATTCTTCCAGCATATCAATTGTATTAATTTGAATTTCTAAAATATTAAAGTCAAATCCTTTTGAAATAATATTATAAAAATCAATTTGACCAAACATTGGAAAATCATCTAATTTATTTAAATGAGATTTAAAAATATTAATTAAAATTTTTAAAATAATATCAAAGCATTCATAATTTTTTGTATAAAACTTTATTATATATTTAATTAATTTTTCATTTTTTAAAAAATTTTCAATTAAATTATTTGAATAATATGATATACGATATATAATAAGAAGAATATAAATAGAATCATTTTTTTTTCCACTATCATCAATATTTTGAACTCTCATTTGAAATCTATAATTTTCTAATAATTTTAAATATATTTTAAAAAATTCTTCATTCTCAATAAAGTATTCAATTAAATTCATAATTATTTGATTTATATACATAAAATAATTTTCAGTTAAAGGAAATGAAAAATCTTTTTTTTCTTCACTTGTATCTTTATTAAAAAATAAATATTCAAAACATTGAAAGATAGTATTTGTAATATTATTTTCAAATAATAATTTTTTCATTTCTTGATTTTTTGATAAATAATAAATTAATTGAAAATTATAAAAAAGAGCTAAACTATTTTTTCTTCTTGAATATTTAATAGGAAATTCGATTATTAAATTTAAAATATCCTTTAAATTTAATAAATTATAATCATTCTCATTTAATTCTATTTCAAGAACTAAATACATATTTTGAAAAACTAAAATTTTTATATTATCATTTACTATAAAAAATTCTGATTTAAGAACATATATTAAAAATTCCATTAATAAAAACTTTAATTGAGAATCAAAATAATTTACTTCATCTGATTTATAATATCCAATAATTATTGATAATAATTGAAGACTTATTTCAAATGAATTATTATCATTAATAAAATATTTATTTAATTTAATTAATAATTGAATAATAAATTCTTTCAAATTTAAACATTTTCTAACATCAATATATTCACCTATTAAAACAATAAAAGAATGTAATAATAAATTAAAAATTTGTATATCTTCATTTTTTAAAAAAATATTAGAAATAAGTTCAATAAAGTCTTTTTCAATAAACATTCTTTTAAAAATATGATTTGATGCTTTTATAAAAATTGTAGTATTAATATAATAAATACAATCAATTATATTTTGATTATTATATGTTGATAATAATTTACATAAAGTATTATATTTTATATCCCTATCTTCACTTGATAAAAGATCAAATCTATGTTCATCTATATTTAAATATTTTTGATTTTCTAAATTTTTAATTTGAATTTCTTTTAATCTTTTTTCAAAATAGTTTTTATTTATATTATCTTTTCTTAATTTTAATTTTGAATCTAATATTATATCATGATATTTTTCTTGAGTAACTTTTTTTTGGAAAATATTATTTTTCTTCATTTTTATAATAATATAAATTAATTATTTATATTCTATAATCTATATATTATATTAATTATATTTGCTTTTTTTATTTTTATTGTATTTATTTAATTCATTAAATGTATTATTTTTTTGAATAAAATTATTCTTTTTAATCGAAGAAGTTTTAAATACTTTTTTCATTTCAATTTTTGTTTTAAATAAAGATTCTAAATCCTCTTTTTGTATTATAAAATTTTCTTTTGATGAATTATCAATATCAAAATTTCTTTTGAAATTTTTTTTCATAATAATTTTTGGATTAGTTAAAGTTTTATTTAAATCAAATTTTTCTAATTCATTTCTTTCATTATCTCTTTGAGTTATATCAAGCATTTTAATAGTAGAAGAAACAATAGATCTATCATCATTATTATTTGAATTATTATCATCATCATTATTTTTATCAGAATAATCAATAATATCTTTTAATATATCAGAATATACATTTTTTCTTTGATTATTAAATTGATTATCATAATTAAAATTTGAATTTAAATTTTTATTACATTTATAACAACAAAAAAAACTTCTAGATAAATAAAAAAATAAATGAAATTTTCCTATTTGTAAACCAATTTCTTTAAAAGGTAAAAAAACAAAATTATTTTGTATCATTAATAATGTTCCAAATTTTGAAATACAATCTTCAATATATAAATTATTTTCATTATCTAAAAAAACATTACAATGATTTCTACTAACAGAAATATCATTTATAACCATATCACAAGTACTACATCTTCCAATAGTAATTTTATTATTATTATTAAAAGAAACAAAATAAATAATATGAAAATTATTATTATGAGAATCACTATGATTATAATGTTGAATAGTTTCAAATGAAATATAAGATTTTTTATCAAAATCATTATCAATTTCTAATAAAGAAATAATTTCATTTCCTATTTTTATATTATTTGAAATATTAGTTTTACATAATTCACAATTAAAAGTTGGAAAAGTAAAACTAATAACATTTTTATCTGTTGATATATATTTATATGTTTTTGAAGTAAACCATTTTTTTGCACATAATAAATGAATATATTTTACACTTCCTGAACATTGACATAAATTTATTAATGGGTTTTCCCCTATAAATTCACCTTCTAATAAACATATTCTACAAGTAAAAATTTTTTCTTTTATTTTTCTTTTTTTTGATTGAATATATATTGAATTTAATTTATTTGATGATATTATTTCTTTTTTTTTATAATTTTCTAAATTTATGTTTTTTGAAATTGAAATTTGATTATTTATTTTGTTATTTGAATCATTTTGATTTTTACTATTATTTATTTCTAAAACATTTTTTTTAATTGAAATTGTTTTTTCAAATGAAGGATATAATATTTTAATTTTTCTTAATAATAAAACAACATTTCCTAATTTTATAATATCACCTTCTTTTAATAAATGCATATTTTTTTGATTGGAAAAAAAAGTATTTTTAACTACTATCCAATCCATTTTTTCGAAAGATACTAAAAATTCATTTTTTATAAAATAATTATTATAATTCCATATAAATTCATTATTATCATTTTTTAATATTATTCCAATTATATTTTCTTTTTTATAAATTTCTTTATAATTTAAAATTTTGTTTTTTTTTTGAATGAAATTAATAGTATTATCTATTGATTTGATTATCAAACATGGATTATTTATTTTTTCATGAAATGTTATTATATTTCTATCTTGATAATTAAATAAATAATTGTTTTCCCTTAATAATGATTGAGTTGTAACATTTAATCTAAAATTTTTCATAAAATTATTTATTTAAAATAATAAAATGAAATATCATAAAAATAATTTTTTTAATTCATTAATTTATATTTTAATAATGAAGGAATTAGATAATATTTTCATTATATGAAAAAAACTTTGTTTAAAGTTATCTTCAAAATCTAAATATAAATAATATTTAAAAAAACATAAATAATATAGTATAAATATATGAAAAATAAATATTATTAATTATATTTATTAAATTTTAAAATTATTTGTTTTTTAATTATTTTAAAAGATTTATCAAAAATACTAATAAAATAATTTTTTACTATTTTAAATTGTTAATATTTAAACCAATTATAAATATATGATAAACTTTTTTTCTTTTTTATTTACCTATTTAATTTATTAATGATTAATAAATCTTTGATATGCTTATTTACATATTAAATAGTTTTATAAGGATAATTTTTTTTATTATAAGGAAAAACAATGTTCGAAATATTCTTTAAAAAGTTTCAGAATTTTTTGATTCAATTTTGAAACTTTTGTTATAATTTTCCCATTTGATACATATTCAAATTTTTCCATTAATTGAATATAACATGATATTTCTGATAAAGCAATAATTGATAATCTTATTTTATCACCATTATAACTATTTTGTAAATAAATATTTAATTCTTCATTTAATATTTGAGTTTCTTTAGTAATAAAAAAATTATTTTTTTTTTCTTTAATATTCTTTTCATCTTTTTTATAATAAAATTTAGATAATATTTCAATAAATATATGAATATTTTTTTTTATTGTATCAAATGGTCTACATATAACATTACTGTCAAAAATAATTTGACTAATACAATAATTTTTATTATATTCATTAATACTTTTACAAAAATCTTTATAAAATTCAATTATTATTTTTTTAATTGTTTTATTTTGTATTTCTCTATTTGTTTCAATTATAAAAATAGTTGAATTATCATTTGTATTTGAATGAAATGAATAATTTAAAATAAATGGATTTTTTAATATTTCATTATCAATACATGTAATTTGTTGAGAATAACAATATATATTTTTGCAAATTGTTTTAATTCTCATAAAAAATTCATTTCTAATTATAATTTGAAATTCTGCTCCAATCTCATCTTGATTTTTCTCATTCAAAAATTTAACCACTGAAAATGGACATTGCTCAATTATTAATTTAAAAGTTTTTTGTTTAATAATTAAATTATATATCATTGATAAATTTTCTTGAAATTGATTTACGAAAATTATATTTCCAGATTCACTACTGGAAATCATTTTTTTATTTAAATTATTATAATCAAATGATTAATTTTTAATTTTTTAATTAATGTATTCTGTTTAATTATAAAAAAATTAATTTTTTTTCTATTCCTTATATAATCTTTTTTAAAATAAGTGATTTAATTATATAATAATTATTATTATTTATAAATGATTTATTTAATAAATATGATATCAAAATTATATTTAAAAAATGAATAAATTAATTTTTTTTATAAAAATTATATTATATTCAAATTATATTTTCATTGAATTTTTTACATTAAATAATATAATTTATGTTATTTTTAAATATATATATTAATATTTAATTATTTTGAAAATATTATATATTAAAATACATTTATATTATTCATATCGATTATTGAATTATTGAACTTCCTAATTAATCAAATGAGATATAAAACTAAATTACATATCATAATAAATTTTTTTATTCATATTTAAAACTAAATCAAATAATTATCATTTCAAACTTTTTAAAATAGATAATACATATATATAAATAAATAGCCAGAAAAAAAATATGATTAAAAAATTATTAAAATTCATTTGCCCAATTTTTATCATAATCATGAGGAATATGTTCTTTTTTTCCTTTATCTTTCTTACTAGTTGTACTACTACGAATAATATCATGATTAACATAATTTTCATAAGGAGAATTAATTTCCAAAAATTTATCAATATTTGTAAATTCAGGTTTAAAAGGAGGTTCAAGACAAAAATCACATAATTTCTGAAAATCAAATCCTTCAAAAAAATTCATATGTTTCAAAGAATCAATATTACAAATTCTCTTATTGACTTTTTTAGTAAGTAAATTTTGTATAAATTCATTAACGAATTTAAATTTATTATCTTCAGGAAAAATTAAATCTTTATGTAAAACTTCTTTATAAATTTCAATAACTTCATGAGCCTTATTTCCAAAGGGAAAATCCCCATAAAAAATTTCATACATACAAATTCCAATTGACCAAAAATCACATGATAAAGAATAACCTTTTCCTTGTAAAATTTCAGGAGCAATATAATGAGGAGTTCCTATAATTGTACTAGTATAATTTGTTAATACTTTTGCAGTTCCAAAATCTATCATTTTTAAATATCCATTTGAGTCTATCATTATATTTTGTGGTTTTATATCTCGATGGGCTATAAATTTTTTTTGTAGGTAATCTAACATTAATAATAAACTTCCTATATAAAATTGAGTTTCGTAAATGTTATTTTTTATTGTTCTATGATTTAGGTAATCATGTAAATTTTTTCCATTAACATATTCAATTAGTAAGAAACAAAATAAATTATTTTTTAAACTTTTTACCATTTTTACTATAAATGGATGATCAAGTGATAACATTACTCTTCTTTCATATACGAAATATTTTGCTAAAATTTTTTGCCTTTCTACTTTTTGTCTTGATATTGCTTTTATTGCATATATATTTTTATGATTATGTACTAAGGAAACAGAACCAAATTTTCCTTTTCCTAAAAATTTAATATAATTTAAATCATGAAGTGTAATTGAAGTATCTTGTAAAGCAAATTTTTTTAATAAGTAATCTTTTATATTTTTTTCTTTTAAAAGTTCATCAAAATCATCTTTTGATAAAACATAACATATAACTTTACTTTCTATTGCAATTACAGATGCAGTTCTTTTAATATTTGATTGAAATAAGGAATTTTCACCAAAACAATTTCCACTTTCTAATTCTCTTATATAATTTCCTTCTTTTGTTATTTTTACTCTTCCTTTTGAAATTAAATAAAATAAATCTCCTATTGTTCCTTCTTCAACTATAACTTCATTTTCATAAAATTTTTTTTTACGTAATTTTGATGCTATTTTTTCTAATAATTTTTCTGATAGTGTTTTAAATAATGTTATATTTTTTAATTTGTTTAAACGATTTAATAAATTTAATGGTTTATCTTCATTTAAATTTATTTTCATTTTATGAGATAATTTTAAAATATCTGCTTCTAATGTTATTAAATCTGGGAAAACTGTTATATTTTCTAATAAAGGATTATTTTTATATTTTTCAAAAAATTCCTCTCCTATAAAATTTCCTTTATTTCCTAATAATACATTATTTTTATATATTGAACCTTCAATAATAAAAATTAATCTTCTTGGATTTTTTTTATATAATTGATCACTATTTTCATTTAAAAGTTTCTCATCTTTACTATAAATTCCAATATTAAATAATTTATAAACATCATTTATAATATTTTCATGAAATAAAACTTTTAAAGATTCTGATTTTTCAATACAATTCTTAAAAAAACATAATAAAATAGAATCAGTATAATTTTCTCCTAAAGCTTCAATTAAAGCATCTTTTGAAATTTGAAAACAAGTAGTATTCTCAATAGCAATAACATCCATTCCTCTTTTAGTATCAATTAAAATAGCATTTTGTCCAAAATAATCATTAACTTTTAATTGTCTAATTTCTTTATTATCAATTCTACAAGAAACTAAACCTTCTTTAATAATATATAAATCATAACCAATATCTCCATAATTAATAATTTTAGTATTTTTTTCAAAAGTTTTTAAAATAACCCTTTGAGCTACATTATATTTAGAAATAGTATCTAAAGTTTCAAAAATAAAAATATTATGTAAAAAATCATATCTTTCTTTTAAAATTTGTTCATTAATTCTTTTTTGTGTTTCTCTAAAAGATGTTCCATCAATTGAAAATAATTCAACATTTTCTAAACATTTTACAGTCTCTTCTCTTTTTTGTTGAGTTATTAAACTTAATTCACCAAAACAATCCCATTCACTATATTTTTTTATTAGTTTTTTTAATTTATCATATGCTGCAATTTTCCCTTTTGAAATAACATAAAAAAAATTTCCTTCTTCTCCTTCATTATAAATTATATTTCCTTTTGAAAAAGTACAAAAAATACATTCATTAATTACTGAATCTAAAACTTCAGGAGTTATTTCTCGAAAGACAAAATGATTTGATAATGCCTTTCTTAAATTTTTTTCTTCTTCTTTTGTCATTATGTGATTATTATTATTATTTTCATTTATTTTTTTTTTTTCTCGATATGATTTTATATCACAACTTTGTATACTAATAATTGATAAATTTTTATCTGTTTGATTTTTTTTCATTTGAGTATTTAATTTTTTTAATTGTAATATTTGATGAAGTGCAAATTCGCCTCCTTGAATTGTTTGTTCTTGTTTACATTTATTTAAATTATTAAATCTTATTGTTAAAGGTCTTTGTTTATATGATTGAACATTATTTGTTCCTATAAAAGAAGAATCTTCGTGATCTTCATTTTTATTTTCTACTGGAATTTCTTTTACTAATCTACTAATATCTATTTTAATTTATATTATAATATACCTTTACAACATGATGTTTGTATTACACCCATTATATTCAATTTTTATTTTTTATTTTTGTTTAATTTGAAAATAAAATATTATTTAATAATATTAAATTAAAGATATTTATTTTTTTTAAAGGATTTATTTTTAGATTTTTTAAATAAGAATAATATAATATTTTTATTATTAAATTAACTTAATTTTATTATATATAAAAAAATACTTTTATTGTTAATTAATTTAAATGGAATTGAATTTAAATAATTTAAATAACTATTTATAATCTATTTTCCAGATTTTTTTATTAATTCATCATATTTAGGTTTTAAATCAGGTCTTTTATTTAAAATATCATTAATTAAAAGTTCTTTTTCACAATTTTTATCAGAAATAATTAATTCAATTGCATCTTCATATTTTTCCATACTTTTTAACATTTGAATTTTATAATTAAAAATATCAGGTTCAACCATTTGTTTAATATATTCAGTTGCTTTATCATATTGTTTAAAGTCATAATAAAGTTCAGCTAAATCAAAAGGAGTTAAATTTAATTTTTTTAAATTATTTTTGTATTTATTTAAAACATTATCAATTGCATCAAATCTTTTCATTTCTGCATAAGTTCTTAATCTTATTATTAAATATCTTTTATCTGATAATTTATGTTTTTTATTTTCTTTTTCCGATAAATTATTATCTTCATTATTAATACAAATTTTATAGCAATCATAAATTGAATTATCAAATGGTCCTGTATCAGTTTTTGGTATGTATCCATTTTCAATTATATTTATTTTAAATGATATTGAACTTTCTAATGAATTTAAATAATTTTTATAAAAATTATAATCAAAATCATTTGATTTTATTTTCTTTATACATGTATTCATACTTACTAATAATTCTTTTCTATTTTTTAAATTAGTAGCTTCGAAAAATTTTTCTAAATAAATAAAAAATAATTCTTCAAATAATTGTTTTTTGTTTAAATATGAATATAATAAATCAGGATATTTTTCATTAATTGCTTTTAAATAATCAATAACAACATTATTAAGTTTATCAAATTCAGAAACAATATTAATAAATTCATCATTATCTATTGTTTCTCTAAAAATTTGATCAATAACACTAAAAAGTACATTTTTATCATAAGTAGCAATTGCATGTGAAATTGCAGTTTTCCATTCCTTTAATTGAATATATTGTGGAATTGTTGTTAAAATTGATTTTTCTTCTTTTAAAAAATTAGTTCCAATTTCATTTGCTCCATATTTAAATGCTTTTTTTGCTAATTCTATATAAGAAATATTTGGAATATCTTTTATTTGATTAAATATTTTTTCATATAAATTAAGTTGTTCTTCTATTGTACCATTACCTAATTTTTTTATTTGTGAAGATACATGTTTTTGTAAAATTATATGAATTAAAAAATCTAAATTTAAATATTTACTTATATCATATGCTAAAGCAAAATTTTTTTGTCTTATTAATCTTTTTATTAATTCCTTTGCTCCAATTGATTTATATTGAGCATATGTTATAAATCTTGGTAAATCAGTTGATTGACATATATGTAAATTATTCAATACTCTTATTTCTTTACAATATTGAACAAATAAATCATAATTTAAATATTGAACGAAATTTTTCCCATATTGTGCAGCTTTTAATAAGTAAAATTGTATTTTTTTATTATAATGATTATTATCAAAGTAAATAATCCTTGATGCAGCAGATAATAAAGTTAAAATGCCTTCACCTAATTTATCAAAAATTTCTCTAATTTCCTTATCACTATTAGGATTTCTCATTAAAGCTAATTTATAACTATTTAATAATTTCTTAGAACAATGATTTGAAAAATCATAACAAGCATGAAACAATTCTTTACTAACTTTTGATATAAAAAATAATGAATCATGAGTAATAATTCTTAATCCATCAACTTCTGTAAAGCAATACATTAATTGATATTGTAATCCAATATTTTGAAAAACTTTATCAGTATTTTTATAATACATAGTTTTATTTTTAGAATTAAGAATCATAATAAATCTCCCACCACAAAGGCAAACAGCATCTTCACCACAAAATAAAAATTGTGTAGTTTTACTATCATAATTTAAAATATAATATTGTTCCTCATTTTCAAAATCATCATTTGGATTTGGATTTACTTCAAATTTTGCTGTTATTCTAGGTTTATCACCATCAATAGTAATATGAAAGAAAAAAACAGTACCATCATTTCTATACATTGCAATTTGTGTATTTGAAGGTGATAAAGCAAAAGCAACAATATGACCTAAATCATCATCTTTAGGATCATCTTCTGTACCACAATCAATTTTATATGGTATTCTTTTATCTTTTTGAATATATTTTATCTCATCGAAATATCCATTTTCATTTATTTCAAATTTTTCATTTTCACCTTTTCCTGTTATATGAATTATACCATGACCATGGGAATTTGGTATTATTAATTCTATTTTTTTGGATACTGTTAATGAAGGTGGGAGAAAAATATATTCATTTATTGGTTTGGATATTCCTATTAAATATAATGGAAAGAAAATGTATGGTAAAGGATTTTCTATATCTTTTATATAATAAATGTTATATTTGTTTGTTTGAGACATAAATCCTTTTTCAAAATATCTTGCTAAAACTATTTTTTCTGATTTAAATGATTCTCCTGTATATTTTTCATTATATTGTTCATTGTCTATATCAAATTTTATTATTGAACCATCATCATGAATTCCATATAATTTTTCTTTAAAATTAAAACCGAATAATATTAAATTTCTTTTTTTATCATCATAGGGAATTAATTTACAATGAGAACCATCTTGACACATAACTATAACATTATTTCTTAATGGATTTGATGTTTTTGCTATTAAAACTTTTGATTTTTTACAAAATGAGACTAAACCACCATATGGAGCTATTGATATGAAACAATTGTTAAATTCAATATTTAAATTTAAAATATAATTTATTGGAGTTAATTTTTCTTTCATAAAATATACTTTTCCTTTTATCATTGCATCAAAGTATATTGCATATTTTTCTTCGATATTTTCATTAAGATCTTCCATATTCATAATATTAAATATTTTTATTTAGTAAAAAAAAAAATTTAAAAAAAATTAAATTTTTTTTTTTGTTATAAAATTTATATGGAAAATGAATCAAATTACATAAGACTTAAAAAACCTCGTTTGTTAAGAATTAAACATAATGAAATTGAAAAAAGAATGATTGCTCCAAATTTAGAATATGAATATGAGAAAGAAAATGAAAAATTAAAAAAAAAAATAAATGATTTAAATGAAATGGATAAACAATTAAAAGAAGAAGAATATAATTATGAAATGAATCGTTTATTAACATGTTTCTATAAAAATCCATTTTGTTATATGGATTATTTAGTAAAAAAATACTTTAAAGAAAAAGTAAATACATTAGAAAATTTAAAAATAAAAGAAGAAATGGTAAATAAATTTGCTTCATTATGTCAACAAATAGAAGAAAAAATTGGTAATTTTACAAAATCTGAATTTGCAAGAATTAAAAATTTAGAAAGAAAAATTGATAATAAATTAAAAAATAATGATATTAATATAATAAATGATAATAAAAGTAATATAAATAATTATAATAATTTTCAAAGTGAACCAATATCAAATGAAGAATTAAAAGAATATTTTTTTAATTATAAATCAATTAATAATGATAATAATGAAGAAGAAAAATTAAGAAATTTAAATAATTTATTAAATTCAAAACCTGATGCAGAAAATTTAATAATTAATGATAAAAATTCAAGTTTAAATCAAGAACATATTTTTAATCAAGTTTTAGCTTGTGTTAAAGGAAATGAAATTGTTCCTCCTAAACAAAGTTTTTTAACAACAAATGATATTGATTTAAATTATATGAAAGATAATCCTACTTTAGATTCTAAAAGATTATATGAAATAAAACAAAAAATGAAATTTGAAGAAGGAAATAAAAACAAAAATCCAATTGATCAAAATGAAGATAGACATATTTTTAGAAATAAATTAAATAATCAACAAAAAAAAGAAAAAGAAAAATTTGAAAAAATGATAAATGATTTTGAAATAGGATTAAATAATATTCAAAATTTACAAAATGAAAATGAAAAAATAATGGGTAAAGTTAAAGAAAATTTAAATAGAGAATTTGAAAAAAATGCAATTAAATTAGCTTTGACTAAATTAAAAGTATCTGAAATTAATTTAGATACTTATCAAGATGAAATTAATAAAGCAAAACAATATCCTTTTGTTGATTATAAAGAAAGAAAAGAATTAATGGATAAAGATTATTATAATACACAACTTAGAATTAATAATTTTTTAAAAGGAAATAATTATAAAAATAATAAAGTTCCTATTAGTGATAAAGAAATTGATAAATTATATGAAAAGTATAAAAAAAAGAAAAATGTTAAAAAAAAAAATAAAAAGTATTAAATTAAAAGTTTAAATTTTTTTTATTTGAATAAAAAAAAATATAAAAATTATTTTTTAAAAAATAAATGAATAATATCGAATTATTAGATGATATTATACAAAATAATTTTTCATATAAAACATATTATCCAGTATTAAAACAATTTTTAGAAATTGAATATTGTTTTTTAATAAATGCAGAATCATTAAATCCAATCAAATTACCTGAAAATTCATATATAGTTTTCACATCAATTGAAAATTATTTTACTTTCCCAAAAATTTTTTTAAAAAGTATTTTTAATGCTCTTGATATAAATAAAAAAAACAAATTATCATTTGATAATTATGTTAATGGTTTTTTAAAAATATATACAGGAACTCTTGATGAAAAATTAAAATTTGTATTTGATATGTTTAATATTAATAAAGACCAATTTATATATTATAACGATGTTTATTTAATATTAAATTATACAAATATATTTGATAACAAGAGTCATAATAATAAAATGAATTCTATTATTAAATCTTTTTTTTATAATAAAGAATTTATGGATTATACTTTATTTTCTCAAATAACTTTTCAAAAAAATTATGGTTTATTTTTAATAGTTCTTGCAATAATATTTGAACATTCAAATTTTAATAAAGAATTTTCATATATATTTGACTTTTCATTTCCATCATATCATCCAAATTCATCTTTAATAATACAAACAAAACTAAAAGAAACAAATCTAAATATATCAAATACTCAAATTCTTAATTCAAATTTATTATATACTCAATCTTTACTTAAAAATAATTCTACTTTATTATATCCAAACACAGGTATTAGAAGAGTTTTTAGTTCAAAAGGAATTAAACAATCAACAACAAATAATTTAAATCAAAATGAAATTTTTGATTATATTAAGTCAAATTATTCAATTGATATTTTTCCATTATTCTTAAATATAAATAATAATCAAAGTAATAATTTACAACAAATTAATTTAAATTATAATAATATATTAAATTTAAATTCTAATAATTCAAAAAGTAAATCTTTTGATTTAAATGAATTACAAGAATTTAATGAAGATATATTAGAATTAAATAAATTTGAAAATGATTATTTGAATGCAAAATCAACTTTATTATTTGAAATATCTGCAATGAATGAATATAAAATACCAATTGCATCAGGTGAATTTTTTTTAAAAAATGGTACAATTTTATCAAGTAATATTAAGTCAAATGCTAAATCAAAATTTCCAAATTCACTTTTTTATTTTTCTTCAAGAAAAAATGAAAATGAAGAAAAAAATTTATTATTTAATATGAGTAATGAAAATTCTCCTTTACCTGAAAGTTTATTAAGTAATTCTACTAGAGGAAATAATTTTACTGATTTATTAAAATCTACTCAAATTTCTCAAAATTTTAATAATAATATATTTGAAGAAGAGACTTTTATTTTAAATAAAACAAATGAAAAAATGAAACCTTTTTGTCTTTTTATAATTAGAAATTGTATTATTATTTCAGGAAAAAAAAATGAAAAAATAAAAATAAAACATTTTATTCCTTTAAAAAATTGTTATATAGCAAATAATCATGAAGTATTATATTTTAATACAATAAAATATTATAAACTTATTTTAATAAGTACTATTCAATTTCAAAGAAGAAAATTTCAATTATATTTTGAAAAAAAAGCAAAAATAAATAATATTACAAATTTAATAATTAAAGAAACAAAATATAAAGTTGTAAAAAGTGATTATACATTTATAAAAGATATAGGAAAAGGAACATTTTCTCAAATTAAATTAATGAAACATAATAAAACAAATAAATTATATGCAATAAAAAAAATAAATAAAAATGTATCATCAATAGAAGAATTTAAAACAATAAATTGGGAAAAAGATATAATTAAATTTTTAATGAATTATCCAAATGAATGTAAACATATAATAAAATTTTATAATATAATAGAAACAATAGAACATTTATATATAATACAAGAATATATTGAAACTGGAAGTTTATCAAATTTTTTAAAAAAAAATAGAATAGTTTTACCATCATTTAAAGTAAGAAAAATAGCAGAACAAATAATTTATGGAGTAAAAGAACTTCATGATTATGGTATAATTCATAGAGATTTAAAATTAGAAAATATTTTAATTGATGATTCAAATGAAAATGATTTTAAAATAAAAATAATTGATTTTGGACTTTCTGTTGTTTTAACATCAAAAGCAAAAACAAATGAAAATTATGGTACTTTTATTTATTCTTCTCCTGAAGTTCTTTTATCAATTCCATATAATAATAAAATTGATTGTTGGAGTTTAGGTGTTATTTTTTTTTATTTAGAATATACTTTTCTCCCTTTTAATATTATTGGAACTGAAAAAGAAAATGAACAAGGAATTGCTAAAAAAATTGTTGTTAATGAATTAAAAATTCCTCAAAAAAAAGATTATTCAAATAATGATGATATTTCTAAAAATATTATGGTTAAAATTATTTTAGAATGTTTAAAAAAGAATATAAATCAGAGAGGTGATATTAATTCTTTATTAAAAATTGTAAAAGGAGAAACAAAAATTAATATTTGATTATTATTATTTATCAATATTCATATATTTTTATATAGATTTGTATTTCTAAAATGTTAATAGTTTCAAAATATGTT
>Ga0310695_10008293_pt1 | contig 16142 bp, 8 predicted proteins | sample RumenRJG_04DNA_FD_203882 | JGI IMG/M metagenome (GOLD analysis project Ga0310695, IMG submission 203882) | Bovine rumen microbial communities from Lethbridge, Alberta, Canada - RJG_04 (v2) (version 2) | ecosystem: Host-associated > Mammals > Digestive system > Stomach > Rumen | place: Canada...
TTCCTGCTGTGTAGCATAGCCAATGTAAGAGAACTCCAGCGTTGCGTTCTTGGCGCAACTCAGCGAGTAGTTACCGTCGAGGTTTGTAACTGTGCCGTTGCCAGCTCCCATCACACGGACGGTAGCGCCGACGATGGGTTCGCCTGTCTGGTCAGTTACAGAACCCTTCACCGAAATACTCTGTGCATTGATGGCGAGTGCGAAAAACATGCACAAAGCCGTCATGCACGCTCTCAGATGAGAGCGATAAAAGCTTTCTTTCTTTTTCATTTTCTTTGCATTTAGGATTCAATAAATATTAAAGTTGAAACAAATCTTTCAGCAAATGTACATTTTATAGGCTGCAAATTTATTGATTTTTTTATTATCTTGCAAATATTTTCGAACTTTTTTTTAATTTTACTTGAAATTCCTCTTGATTTATGTCAATTTTTACGCACGCGCGAATACAATAAGGTAATGATGGCATGAAATTTTGACCATTTCATGTCATGCAAAAAATAGTTTGAATTTGAAATCTAAGAAAAAAATCAGTCTACGGGCTGAATACTGATGGCAAAACCGCCTCCCTCTACGGCACGAAGTTGCAATCGCGAACGACTGTTCACTCGTTTCTTTGAAATGGTGTACGACTGCGAGTTGTTCAGATAGTGGGCATCCTTGCCATCGGCATAGATGGTTGCCTCGTATTTCCGCCCTTTATCGAGGAACGACAAATTGATGGTTGCCACATGCTCATGTCGCCCAGCTACACCACCCACGAACCATCGTTCACCATTCTTCTCCTTGCGGGCAATGGTGATGTATTCAGCTGGTTCAGCCTCCAGATAGACAGAACGCTCCCACTCCACGGGAACATCCTTGATAAACTGAAAGGCATCCATGTAGCGCTCGTAGCTCTCTGGCACATCGGCGGCCATCTGCAAAGGACTGTACATTGTGACGTAGAGAGCCAACTGGTTGCAGACCGTAGCCTTCACGTGGGCATGGTTGTTAGGATTGACGCGCGAAACATCCATCTCCAAGATGCCTGGCGTGTAATCCATCGGCCCGCCTTGCAAGCGTGTGAAGGGCAGAATGCATACATGCTTTGGTTCACAGCCGGCACTGGCCTGAAACTCTGTTCCGCGTGCAGACTCGTTGCCTATCATATTTGGATAAGTCCGACAGAGTCCCGTCGGACGCACCGCCTCATGCCCATTGACCATCAAGTGGTACTTAGCGGCCTCCTTAATGCAATACAAATAGTGCTCGTTCATCCATTGGTCGAAATGATGTCCAGCGGGAAATATATTGCCCACATAGCCGCTCTTGACGACATCGTAGCCGTTGTCGCGGGCGAACTCATAGGCATCCTTCAGCTGCCGCTCGTAGTTTTGGATGGACGAAGACGATTCGTGGTGCATCATCAGGCGCATGCCACGATCACGGGCATACTGCTGTAGCATCTGCACATCGAAATCAGGGTAGGACTTCGTAAAGCTGTAGTTGCGGAATTTCTGCCAGTTGTCCTCCCATCCAAGATTCCATCCCTCCACCAAGAGTTGTGAGAAACCATGTTGGGAAGCAAAATCGATGTAGCGTTTCACGTTAGCGTTGTTGGCACCATGACGGGGCGACTTCCGTATTTGTGTAAAATCAGTCTCATCAATATCAACGGGCTGATAGTCACCATAGTTCCAGGTCGAAGCTCCCGTCATCATTTCCCACCACACGCCCATGTACTTCACGGGGTGAATCCATGATGTATCCTCCAGTTTGCAGGGCTCGTTGAGATTAAGAATAAGCCGTGAAGCCAGCATCTCGCGAGCATCATCAGTGACCATGATGGTGCGCCACGGGGTGTTTGCCGGACAACGCAGATAGCCCTTCATGCCGCGAGCATCGGGGGTAAGGTGGCTTTCTAAAGCCAATCCGTCAACTAACCGAAGATGCATCGCCGAATAGTTGACCAAGGCTGCTTCATGGATATTGATGTATAGCCCATTGTCGGTTTTCATGAGCAGTGAGGTCTGCACCGAAGGGGCTGGAATAGCACTCTGCGTGGCATTCGCTGTTCTTGCTTTCTCCTCCAACTGCTCAATCTCTGAAAGTCGGCTAATGGTGTACTCATACTCATCCGTATCATAGTCGCCAGGAATCCAATAAGCCATATGATCGGCAGTCATGCAAAACTGCGTATGCTCTTCCTTAATCTTCACATTGTCGAGATTGGCGTGCCGCGGCAGTTCATAGCGCAGCCCTATCCCCTCATCGTAGACACGGAAGCGGACGATGATATGACGGTCAAGTTCTGGCTGACTGACATGCGCCGCCATTTCGTTGTAGTGGTTGCGAATGCTTGTCTCTTCCCCCCACACGGGCTGCCACGTCTCGTCAAAAGAAGTATGCTCTACGCCCTCCATCTTGAATCCCTCCATCAACGAAGGCCAGTTGATGAGTTCAATGCCCAAGTGCGAAGGAGCGACGACGAGCTGTCCTTTATACCACATCTCGTAGGTCATGCGACCATTCTCCACATAGAAACTCACTCGCGTCTGCCCATCGGGCGACACCACTTCCTCTGCCATCAGCAACAATCTTGTTGCGAGCAATGCAACGACTATCCACCACTTCATAAGCTCTCTATTTTAATCTAACATAAGTTTCGAAAACACATAATGGTTATCGATTATTCTTTTCGGTTTTTATTTCATATTGTTTCCTTCACTCTTGGCAATCTTCTGATACTGCGAAGGGGTGAGACCCGTTACCTTCTTGAACGTACGGATGAAATGGCTACGCGACTTGAAACCCACTCCTTCGGCAATGGTCTCGTTGGTCATGTTGCCATAGTGTTGGAAATCGGCCAAACGCTTACAGATCTCACGAATGCGATATTCGTTGAGCAAGGTATTGAAGTTCTTGTTCATCGATTCGTTAATAGTCTGAGAAACATATTTCTCGTTAGAACCGACGGCCTGCGCCAAGCGCTCCACTGTGAGATCCTGCTGACAGATGAAATCCACATCGTCCATCTGCTGATAGATCTTATCCAAGAGCGAGGCACGCAGATCGTCGCTCAAGGCATTAGGCGTAGCGTGTTGGGCAACAGTTGACGGAAGTAACGATTGTTTGAGCGATTCTATCTTCTCTTCGTAGGCTTTGGCGCGCTTGGTATAGTTAGAGCGCAGGTCCTTCTCCACGTCTGCCTGTTTCACCAGTTCGTCGTTTTTGCGATAGAGGTCTTTGTTGCTCTTCCAAAGTTTGCGGTTCTGACGTACGGCAAAGATGAGGAAACAGACGACTGCCACGAGACCAATACCGCAGATGATAGCAACGATGCTGCGCGCGTTCTTTTCCTCGTTGAGTTTAACCACCTGTTTCTCATACTTTTCCACCTCATGGAAGAACTCGATATTCTTGATTTTCCCAAACTCTTCAGCTGTATTGATAGAGTCTTTCAGGCTCATTAGCTGATATTTCGCCTGACGTTCCTGAAGGCTGTCACCCATCAACCGATAGCATTTTCCCTCATATTGATACACTTGCAGAAGCAAATCGGTGATACCTTCTTGCCGTGCTTTCCGCTCGGCCATCGCGAGGTAATTCAACGCATTGGTATAATCGCGCATACGCATGTATGTATAAGCAATGTATAGATGGGCAGAGTTGGCATCTTCGTTATTTACTGCCAGTTTCTTGCTGTTATTGTCAATATAATGTTTAAAGTGGTCGATAGCCTCTACATTGCGCCCTTTCATCAGGGCTTCCATGCCTTTAGCAATCACCTCAGCACCCAGGTACAGACTGTCGTGAGGAATATCTTTCTGCTGGAAATAGCGGTCTATGCATCCTTTCGACTCAGCAATACTGTCGAGACACCAGTTCAAGTACATGATGTTCTGCAGTGAGTTGGTCAGTGCCCCCCAGTCTTTCTGCTTCAAACTGACATCGAAAGCCTCGTTGAGATAGCGTTTGGCCGAGCCATAGTCATTGAAGAAAAGATATATACCCGCGATGTTGTTGAAACTCTGATAAATGGGTTCGTCGGCCACTTGCATGGCTTTCTGGTAATAGCCGAAAGCCGACGAGAAACTAAACCGCATCTGAGCCACGGCTCCTGCATTATTCAAGGCGTAAGCACAAATGCGTTTCTCTTCCTTAGACAATTGGGGCGTATAACGATTGCCAACGATGGTAAAACACACCATTGCCTCGTCCAGTTTTCCTTCCTGCAAAAATCTGTTTCCTTGTTGGTACAGTTCTTTAGATGGTTCTTTCATGTATTGCTGGTAGAGCCGAGACATTTGTGCGGTATCGGTGGCAGCAAGTGCTTTTTTCGGAAACATCACGGCCATCACAAGAAAAAACAGGCACAAAATGCGACTAATGTGTGTCAAATCGGGAAAAGGCACATTTTGGTATATCTTATATTTTGGTTCTCTCATGATAAAATCATAATTTTGCCTGCAAAGTTACTCATTATTTTTTATTTAAACTCACAGCTTATGAAAAAAATGTCATTTTTCTTAGTCAGCATGATGATGCTTGCTGCTCCTGTTTGGGCACAGAGCAACTCAGGCAAAGTCTTGTCGGCTCAGCCGAAACTGACCGTTGACCAATTGGTGCAACAAGGCATCAACCTCAACGATGTGACCCATCTGGCCGATGGCAATACCATCGACGGATTGTTTGCGCCAAGTAACAAGCCCGCTACACGTGTCCACAAGATTGGAGACGTGCGCAATCGCACCAAAAAGATGGGTATGGCCAAAGAGGAAGCTGAGCCCACGCAGTATTTTGCCGTGGCACAGTCGTTCCACACGGGTTACACCTTCAACTACAACGGTGGCGATGTCTTCACTTATAACATAGGTATTGCGCGCGAAGGAACAAAGGTGACCATCACCAACCTTTTCGATATGGAAGCACAAAGCGCCGGATCGTGGTCGGTCAGTAAGGATCTGCCCGTGGAAGGCGTCTATGACGAGGAGGCCAAAACCATCACCATCCCCAGCGGCACTGTTTGTGGTGACTACGGTGGTTACTACGATGCCATCCTCAATGGTGGTACAGTCAGCGAGAACGGACAGCTGACGCCATCAGCAGAGATTGTCTTCGACGTGGAGGGCGACATGGAGGCCATCACCGCTCGCGAGCCCTTCGCAGCACAGTACACTTACGGCACGATACGAATCTACAAGTCATTCCGTGCTGGTATTGCCAAGACCGATGAGGCTAAACTCATCACATTTACTGAGGACATGGACTTTGGCGAAACCTTCGTGGGGACACCGGCCACACGCTCCGTAACCATTATCAACACGGGCGGCATGGATGCTGATTTCGCCATCGAACTGGAGTCTGACGATGATGCTTACAGTGTGACACCCGATGCAGGAACCGTTCCTGCCGCAGGCACATTGGAGCTGACCTTTGTGTTGCAGAACAATGTTGCCAACGAGTATGAAGGTATCGGAACTCTTACCTATGACAATGGTACCAAGGAAGAAGACATGGTATTCTCAATGATTGGCACAGTGAAGGACTATCCTGACTATTCTGCTATCGTAAAAGAAGGAGACATTTCGTTCAAGACAAACATCGAATTTCCCTTCGAGATGGCTACGTTAGAGGATGGAACACAGGTGGCACAGAGCGGCACACATGGTGAATACGGCAAATCACAACTCGATGCCATCTTCACCGTTCCTGAAGGAAAGATAGCGACCTTCTCTTGGAAGGGTATGAGCAACAACAGCAGCGATTGGTATCGCTGCGCCGGCGGCTATTTCATTGATGACTTGAACACAGCTATTGCTTCGTACACGGGTCCCGAGATGGACATGAGCGGTTCAGTCCAACTAGCTCCAGGCGAACATATCGTACGCTTCCAGTACGATGGTTACTACTATACAGGTCTATTGGAAAACAAGCTCTATGTTTACGATCTCTCGCTAATCCTCAACGACCTTGTTGACAATGCTGCAGAAGTGCTGACCCCGGATGTCAACCTTGGCAACTATGTAATGAAAGGTGATAACGTCACTGCCAATGGCAACATTATGATTCGCAACAAGGGAGCAAATAACCTGCAGATACTCAGCGTGACGAGCGACAATGCCGAGTTTGAAGCACAGGGTGGACAGGAACCCGCTGCAACACTGAAGGACATCACCATCCCCGTGACGTTAACAGCTACGACTGCAGGCGAAAAAGTAGGCAATATCACCATCGAAACCTCTGCAGGAACTTACAAAGCAGTGGTGAAAGCCGAGGTGATGGAAATGCCCGACTTCGCATCTGTCGTCACTGAGGGTTTGGAATACATGACCTTCGACACCAACGACAACTATCCCTTTATTGTTGCCGACGGCAAGGCTTGGAACAAAAACTGCGATGAACCCAATGATGTGTCCTGCCGTGCTTCCTTCAAGGTGGCATTCACCATTCCTGAGGGAAAGATTGGCCACTTCGCATGGGACGGTGAAGCTTGGGGCGACATTGAAAACTATTACAACTACTGCGGTGTTGACATGTACGATGCTCCGCGCATGACTTCTGGAGCTGCTGCTTTCTACCAAAAGGGTGGCGGTGTTTCTGCCGGTTCTGACGACCTCGATGATTTGTGGAAACAGTATACAGAGTGTATCGCTGGCGACCACTCATTCGAATTCTTCTACCAGAAAGGTGGCAATGGAGAAGTTCCTGAAGGCAACAAGTACGTGATAAGCAACATCCGACTGGTGGTGGAAGACTTCGAAAAGTATAATGCAGAACTGGACCAGGAAGAGGTTACTTTCAAGGAGACCTACGTTGGCCCGCAGCGCTATACCACAGCTACCGTGACGCTGAAGAACACAGGTTCTGAACCCCTCGTAGTGAACGATATAACGGGCGACGAGCCGTTCTATGGGATTGTTCCTACTGGCGACGCCAAGTTTGGCAACACGCTGAGCGTAGAACTATGGTTCTATCCTTCTGAGAAAGGAGAGTTCAATGGCGACGTTACGTTGCAGACAACAGCCGGCGACTTCATCGTGCACTGCTCAGGTAAGGCTAAAGACTACACAGATGAAGGTATCATCTACCTCGGCGACTTCGAAGACGACGCTTACGCTTGGACACTGCTCGACAGCGACGGTGATGGCTACTGCTGGAACCTCGGAACCAATATGTGGGGCACCTATTATGCCGATGGTTTTTACACCCACGCTGGTGCACAATGTCTTGCTTCTGCTTCCGACTGGTACACTCCCGACAACTGGACATTCTCACCCATTATTGCTATTCCTGAGGAGGGTGCCGACCTCTCTTATTGGGTGGCTGCCTTCAGTCCCAACAACTGGCTCGAACACTATAGTTTCTATATCGCCGAGGACGTTTCTGACATCGAGGCCGTCAAGGCAGCAGGTGCCGTACTCGAAGAGACTATGGAAGAGGCTCAGGGTGCTCAATATGGTTGGATAGAGCGTACATTCTCGCTCGACGAATATGCTGGCAAGAGCATCGTGCTCTGCTTCCGTCACCACGATTGCGAGCAGCAGTATCTGCTCCGTCTCGACGATGTCGTCATACGCCAGAAGGATGGTGGCAACACAGGCATCAGCTCTGCCGCCAATGCCTACAAAGCAACAAGCCGCGAGGTGTTCAATGCCTCAGGTATGCGCTTGGATGAAATGCAGAACGGTCTGAACATCGTGCGCAAGCAGATGGAAGACGGTTCTGTGAAGACTATCAAGGTTATGAAATAAACCATTCATCATGCGAGTTGACAGGTTGGCCACGAAACCACCTGTCAACTCGTTCACTTTATAAACACTTCCATCATCAATGAAAAGAGTATACATCATCATAACTGCCCTGATTGCACTCTGCTCAGCAAGCCAAGCACAGGTAAGCGGCATGAACCTCGGCTACTGCATGGGGTACATGGGCGACAACCCCTCGTCGATGGTTTCCACGACAAAAGGCGACCAGGTGAGTGCAGCCATTTTTGTTCCTGCCGACCAGATGGCTCCCTTTGTAGGAAACCACATCGACGAAATACGTGTCGGTCTGGCCAGCAAACTCAACGTCCTGGAGGTGAAGGTATGGCTTCGCAGCGAGCTGGATGGCGAAAACCTGGCAGAGGGAACCCTCAGCGAAGGCCTGCAAAAAGAGTGGAACACCATCGCCCTCGACGAACCTTACAACATCACGGAGGAAACTCCTGGTCTCTACATCGGCTACACCTACACACAAAAAGGCACATCGAAAGCAATCGCTGTCATCGAACTGCCGCAGCCCAACGCCCTCTTCTTGAAACTTGGTACGGAAGCTGAATGGGAAGACCGCTCAGCAGAGGGTGCCCTGTCGCTGGAGGCAATGGTCTATGGCGACAACCTGCCTAAATATAACCTCACGCTACTGTCAGTGACTACGGATCCTGTCTTTATCGTCGACAAGCAGACACTCAACGTTAAAGCAATGGTCCGCAACTCTGCCACCGTCACCATCACAGGCTTCGATGCCGTGTGTCAGGTAGATGGCTCTGATGAGACCTATCCCGTCCATCTCGACCAGACCTTGGCTTACAACGAGTTCGCTGAAGTGAGTTTCACCATCACTCCCACGGCCATCACCAGCAACGACCCCTCAACGCGCACGCTGACGCTTACCATCGACAACCTCACAGAAGGAACAGATGAGGCGATGAGCGACAATACGCTCACGACCGACTTCCAGGTGGTGATGCATGACTTCACGCGCGTGCCACTCCTCGAGGAGTTCACCACAGAGAAATGCACCAACTGTCCCCGCGTGGGCAGTTACATGCACGCTCTTGCGGAGAGTGAGCAGTTTGGTGGCAAGGTGAACATTGTGGAACATCACGCCGGCTACTATACCGACCAGTTCACTATTCAGGCCGACACCCAGTGGGAATGGTTCTACGACAATGTCTATGCTCCTGCCATCATGCTCGACCGCAGAGGCGATTATGGCGACGCATCCGGAACTGCCATCTTTAATCCTGGTTCGCAAAACGAGCTCAACGGTTTCGTTCAGAAGGAACTGCTCAAGCCAGCCTTCGTCTGCCTGAACATTGAAGCACAGCCCGACGAAGCCAACTACCAAATTACCGTCAAGGTCACTGGTGAGCGCTCAAAGCCCGACTTCACCGTCTATCCTGCCCGTATCACCGTGATGCTCGTCGAGGGTGGACTCGTATCGAAGAATCAGGCTGGCTACAACGGTGATTATCTTCACCTTAATATTGGCCGCAGAGTCAATGCCATCTGGGGCGACGTCATCGAGTGGGATGGCGACAGCTATACCTATGAATGCACATTAGCCTATAGCCCATCCTACAAGAAGGAGAATTTAGGAATCCTCGCCTTCATCCACGATGGTGACACCGACCGCAAGGACAAACTCGCCTGGGAGGTTGCCAACAGTGCCTACACCAACGAGCTTAACTTCAACACTGCCACAGGCATCAGCCATAGCTTTGCCAATCAGTTGCCCGCCGAGCGCTATTACAACGCTGCTGGTCAGCAGGTCGACGAATTAAAGCCTGGCTTGAACATCGTACGCAGCCGCGACGGTCGTGTGCGCAAAACGATGCAGAAATAAAGCACATCTCGCCCATCTGTTACGCTAAATAATTCTTTTTCATCACATTTCTGGACTGCACCTGCGAGCGTTGTTTCATCTGACACGTCGGGTGCAGTCCACCTTTTTCCATATCCACGAAAGAGTATTTTTTGGAGATTCTTTTGGAGCATTCATTTTTTCTTTGTACATTTGTGGCCGATAAAATGGCAATTACAAACAACAAACAACCATGAATAGCTTCAAGAAATTTGCATTTGCTTGCCTTGTCCTGACAATGGGGACAAGCCTGACGGCTCAAGCCGACGAGAAAGGCTGCTCGCACGATGGCGGCAGCTACACGGAGTATGTCAACCCCTGGATAGGCACAGGCGGCCACGGACATGTGTTCCTCGGGGCCAACGTGCCGTTCGGCTATGTGCAGCTCGGACCGACGGAGCGCACACAGGGCTGGGACTGGTGCTCGGGCTACCACATCTCGGACAGTCTCTTGGTGGGTTTCGGCCATCAACATCTGAGCGGAACAGGTATCGGCGACCTGGGCGACATTGCTTTCCTGCCCGTGAAGCATTGCTGTCAGACCGACGTAAAGTTCTCTCATAGCAACGAGTATGTGCGCCCAGGCTACTACAGCATCAAGCTCAGCGAGCCGAACGTGTTTGTGGAACTCACCGCCACCAAGCGTGTGGGCATGCACCGCTACACCTTCGGAGCCGACAACAGCCGCGGCATGATAGCCCTGAACCTGAAACAAGGTACGGGTTGGGACCAATGGCGCGAGAGCCAGATGACCCTTGAGTCGCCCACCACCATCACGGGATTCCGCCGCTCCAACGGCTGGGCAAAGGACCAATGGGTGTTCTTCGCAGCAGAATTCTCCACACCGCTGAAGGTGAAGAAGCAACTGGGCGACACCCTGGGTGTGTTCATCATCGAGGATGTCACAAAGCCCGTGCTCGTGAAATGCGCCCTCTCCGCCGTCAGTATAGACGACGCGAAGGCCAACCTGCGGGCCGAACTGCCTGGTTGGGATTTCAACGCTACGGTGAAAGCTGCCGACGAGGCTTGGAACGAAGAGCTGGGGAAGATTGACATCGACACCGACGATGATACCGCGCGTACCATATTCTATACAGCCATGTATCACTCGATGATTGCCCCGTCGGTCTTCTCCGATGTGACAGGCCGCTATCGTGGAGCCGACGGCCAGGTGCATCAGGGCGACTTCACCAACTACACCACCTTCTCGCTCTGGGACACCTATCGCGCAGCCCATCCGCTGATGACGCTCATCCATCCTGAGAAGCAGAAGGATATGGCCAAGACGTTCCTCCACATCTTCGAGCAGCAGGGCAAACTGCCCGTGTGGCACCTCATGGGCAACGAGACCGACTGTATGGTGGGCAACCCGGGTGTCATCGTGCTGGCTGATATGGTGCTGAAAGGATATGTCGACGACAAGGAGGCAGCTTTCCGCGCAATGAAAGCATCGGCTATGCTCGACGAGCGTGGTATGGACCTGTTGAAGAAATATGGTTACCTGCCCTACGACCTGGACCCGACCTACCAGACGGTGGCCAAGGGACTGGAATACGGCATTGCCGACTGGTGTGTGGCACAGGTGGCCAAGCAGCTGGGCAAGAAGGCCGACTACAAATACTTCCTCGAGCGCTCCATGCTCTACAAGAAACACTTCGACCCCAAGACGGGTTTCGTGCGCGGACTCAGCAGCGACGGCAAGTTCCGTGAGCCCTTCAATCCCTTCAAGAGCGTTCACATCCAGGACGACTATACTGAGGGTAATGCCTGGCACTACACTTGGCTGGTGCCGCACGACGTGCACGGACTGGTGAAATGCTTCGGCAGCGAGCAGCGCTTTGTGCAGAAACTCGACTCACTCTTCATCGTCAGCGGCGACATGGGCGCAGAGGCTTCGCCCGACATCAGCGGTCTCATTGGCCAGTATGCTCACGGCAACGAGCCGTCACACCATATATTATATATGTATAACTACGTGGGACAACCGTGGAAGGGTGCCAAGTTGCAGCGTCAGACCATGAACGAGCTGTACTTCAACGACTACGACGGCCTCTCTGGCAACGAAGACGTTGGACAGATGTCGGCTTGGTACATTCTCTCGTCGATGGGTCTCTATCAGGTGGAACCCGCCGGCGGCAAGTACATCATCGGTTCGCCTCTCTTCAAGGGAGCCAGCATCAACGTGGGAGGCGGCAAGACATTCACCGTCCGCGCCCTCGACAATAGTGCAGAGAACATCTACGTGCAGAGCGCCCGCCTCAACGGCAAGCCCTACACACGGTCGTATATCATGTTCCAGGACATCGTTCGTGGCGGCACGCTCGAATTGCAGATGGGTCCACAGCCCTCTGCTTGGGGCACGAAAGCCAAGGACCGCCCATAAATGAACCGTCATCAAGATGATGACATACCAACAACCATAGTGTACCGAATAGGTTGACCCATCAAAGTTCAACCTATTCGGTACACAACATTTTAGGGGGCATCAACCTCAGCAAGTCAGGCCAGTTCGAAGGAGTTATCCTCGTTGATGCGGGTGACGGTGGCAAGGGCGTGATAGTTGATGTTGTGGTCGCGTAGGAACTGGCCGCCCTGAGTGAAACCTTTTTCCACCAAGAACCCCATGCCCACAATCTGCGCACCCGACTGTCGGCAAAAGTGGATAACGCTGCCGGAAGCGTGGCCGTCGGCCAGGAAATCGTCGATAAACAGAATCCGGTCGTTTTCCGTCAGGAGCTTGCGGTCGATACATACGGTTGTCTCGTCGCCCCGTGTGAACGACCACACCCACGACTTCCATGCATCATCTACCGTCTTCGGCTCTTTTTTCTTAATAAACACCACGGGCAAGTGCATCAGATAGCCCGTCATGATGGCGGGTGCTATACCCGAAGCTTCAATGGTCACAATCTTGTTGATGCCCTGGTCTTTGAACAGGCGTGCAAACTCTTCGGCACAATGCATCATCAGTTGTGGGTCGAGTTGATGGTTGAGAAAACTGCCCACCATCACGACACCGCCTTCTGCCTTCGCACGTCCATCGGCCAAAATACGTTGTTTCAGTTCTTCCATAATAAAAATCTCTTCATAAAGCTGGGACAAAGATACGTATATTATTTCAATTCTACAAATCTGCGCAGCGATTTTTTGTAAAATGATTACAATCAGACGCACTTGCAGATTGACTCTATCCTGAAATTAAAACAAAAAAAACAGACATTTTCTTGCAGGTGTCGGCAGAAACGCGTAATTTTGCATCCGTACAATACATAAACCCTTCGGTAGTTGATGAAAGCATTACAAATAATAACCAATAAGCAGAAATGGGCCGCCTGGCGGCGGGCTTTCCGCATCTGGCAAAGAAAACCTCATGAAGTGGCCCCACTCTCGACCGAAAGCCACGAGTGCAACTCATGCGGCACGACGTTCACGGGCAACTATTGTCCGCGTTGCGGGCAGTCAGCCAGCATTGGGCGTTTCTCGTTCAAGAAGACCTTCCTGCTGTTCTTAGACGTATGGGGACTGGGCAACCGAGGCATGTTCCACAGTATCCGCGACCTGATCCTCCGTCCGGGCTACATGATTCGCGACTACATCAGCGGCAAGCAGTCAGCCTACTTTCCCCCCTTCAAGATGTTTTTCCTGCTGGTTGCCCTTTCCCTGCTTGTGGAACACGGTTTCAGTTTTGGTCTTGAAGAGAAAAAAGAAGATGCAAAGATAGATCCCACGACGGCGGTTCAAGAACTTGAACAAGAGGAAGAAGGCGAAAATTCTGTGGCCCAAGTCGAACCCAATCAGAAGGAAAAGAATGCATGGGCGCAGGGGAGCAAAGGCTTCAATGATGCCATCAAAGTCAATTCCAAAGAGAAAGATCCTAACATCGCACAGACGATAGCAGTGCTTGGAAAATTCGTGAAGAGTTTGGACATACTCCATGATAAGAATCCTACCCTTTTTTCGTTTTTCATCCTGCTGCTCTGCTCCATCCCATTGTACATCTTCTTCCGGAAAGCGCCGTCCATCCCCAACCTGCGTTATTCTGAATTCGTAGTGGCCTTGACCTATACGTCGAACATGTACAGTCTCTACTCCATCACGGGCACAATTCTGGGAATCAGTTTATTAGAATTATTCGCAACTGTGATGTTCATCGTAGCGCTCAGTCAGTTCTCGGGATTCTCGAAGCTTCGCGTATTGATGAAACTGATCATAACAGCAATCATCTCGTTCGTCGCGATCATCTTCTTTTTCTTTGCAGCAGCAGCCATTATCTACTATCTTACGAAATGACAATAAACCCGAAAGCCATCAACCATTATTCACTATCCTACATGAAAAGAAGCATCATCATCACAACCCTCGGCCTCCTGACAGCCTTCCCGCTGATGGCACAGGAGAACGCCGAAGTAGACATCCACAATCGCTATACCAGCGTAGTGCCCGACAATACGAAAGTGTATCCATCAAAGCGCCCGCCCGTGGAGGAACGGCTGTTTATCTCTACTGCCGTGGAGAAGAAGATCAAGGAGGTACAACAGCTGCTCAGCAGCAATCCCCGTCTGGCATGGATGTTTGCCAACTGCTTCCCTAACACCCTGGAATCGACCGTCCACTACCGCATCATCGACGGCGAGGACGACACCTTTGTCTATACGGGCGACATTCCCGCCATGTGGCTGCGCGACTCTGGAGCACAGGTGTGGCCCTATGTGCAACTGGCCAACGACGACCCACGCCTGAAGAAGATGCTGCGCGGCGTCATCCTGCGACAGCTGAAGTGCATCAACATCGACCGCTACGCCAATGCCTTCAACGACGGTCCGACGGGAGCCGGATGGCAGAGCGACGCCACCGACATGCAGCCCGACGTCTTCGAGCGTAAGTACGAAATCGACTCGCTCTGCTACCCCATCCGCCTGGCTTACTGGTACTGGCAGGTGACGGGCGACAGCTCTATCTTCGGCGACATCTGGATGGAAGCCATCCAGAACATCCTGCTCACCTTCCACGAGCAGCAACGTAAGGAGAACCGCGGCCCGTATCACTTCTTCCGCATGACCGACCGCACCTACGACACCGTTGGCTGGCAGGGCTACGGCGCACCGGTGAAGCCCGTGGGACTCATCGCCTCTGTGTTCCGCCCCAGCGACGACCGCACCTCCCTACCCTTCCTCGTGCCGTCCAACTTCATGGCCGTTTCGTCGCTTCGCAAGGCAGCCGAGATTCTCGAGAAAGTCAATGCCAAGAACAGTAGTCTCAATGACCTCTCCGCCCGTCAATCTCCGCTAAGCATGGCCATCGACTGCCGCACCCTGGCCGACGAGGTGGAGCAGGCCCTGAAGCAGTACGCCATCGTTGACCATCCGAAGTATGGCAAGATCTACGCCTTCGAGGTCGACGGCTTTGGCAACCGCCTACTCATGGACGATGCCAACGTGCCGAGCCTCTTGGGGATGGGCTACCTGGGTGACGTGCCCCTCAACGACCCCATCTATCAGAACACGCGCCGCTTCGTATGGAGCGAAGACAATCCCTGGTTCTTCCGCGGGAAGGCTGGCGAGGGCATCGGCGGCCCACACATCGGCTACAACATGGTTTGGCCCATGTCGATCATGATGAAGTGCTTCACGTCGCAGGACGATGAGGAGATTCGCTGGTGTATGCGCACACTGCTGAAGACGGACGCCGGCATGGGGTTCATCCACGAGTCGTTCAACAAGGACGATGCCTCTGACTTCACCCGTCCGTGGTTCGCCTGGCAGAACACGCTCTTCGGCGAACTGGTGCTGAAACTCATCGCCGACGGCAAGGCTCCGCTTCTCAACAGCCTCTGAATCAACGGCTTATCCTTAGTTAATACAGACATTGGCACAACACGACTGGGAGTGAAAACTGCCAAGCGTGACAATTGTGACAAAGGACAACGCGATTTTTGCGCCTCGAAAGGGGTGTAAAATCTATATATACCAATATTACTACTACTAATCAGTATTTTACATATATTATTACTACAAATATTTTACATAACTTAACACTATTACACCTATAATCATTCAATAATCCTCTCTAATCATTCAATAATGATGATATAATAAAAACTACAGGATCTTCTCTAACCCTCCTACATGACCTCCCCCTCACCCCTCCTGTAGGAGGGGAGATAGTTAGATGTGGCGCTCCTGTAGGGGGGTAGTTAGATGTGACGCATCTGCAGGAGGAGGACGGCCCCCCCCTCCTACAGGAGGGGTGAGGGGGAGGTCATGAATGTGAATTGCTATGTCACTGCCTATAAATAATGATGATAATATTGATAATAATAAATAATACGATAATTTATATCTTCCTCACGCAGAGGCGCTGAGCCGCTGAGGCAGCTCTGAAGAAAAAACAGCTATATGATTACCTAAATATATATCAATACTTAGTTAATTATACATTTAATCGTTTGAAAATCAATGAGTTACATTAACAATATATAACTAATAAAATTTGGTCAAGTGCCTGATTTTCAGTAACTTAGTAGTCTC
>Ga0310695_10008294_pt1 | contig 16141 bp, 15 predicted proteins | sample RumenRJG_04DNA_FD_203882 | JGI IMG/M metagenome (GOLD analysis project Ga0310695, IMG submission 203882) | Bovine rumen microbial communities from Lethbridge, Alberta, Canada - RJG_04 (v2) (version 2) | ecosystem: Host-associated > Mammals > Digestive system > Stomach > Rumen | place: Canada...
ATCTTACCGTCGCCGTTCTTGTCCAGACTTAAGAAGCCGCAGCCCTTGGACGGCATGGGTATGTACTCATCCTTCCCGTCCCCGTCCAGATCAAAGAGGAACTTCTGGTCATTCATTTTGGTAATGGGGGCATTTGTGTTCAGGATAAGAGGATCCATAAATGCGCCGAAAAGTGAGGGCATGGACATGCGGGTCTGCTGCATAAAGGACCTTGTCATGGTCACCTCGATGTTAAAATCGATGGTCCGGCCGTCGGCAGTATTGACCTGTCCCATTGCTGAAAATGAGGTGGTTTCCTCTTCGTAGTAGGTAGAAGTGGAAAATGCGCCGCCAGAGGAAAAAGTAGACCTAATCCGCTGCATGGTCTGCTCCACGATACCCATTCGCATAGTGTGCATTTCTTCCGGGCTTGGGAAAATTAAATCCTCATTTATTCCTAAGGCATTTTTCCCATAGTTTGATGAACCGAGATACCGGGAATCTAAATCATCCGAGATCTCAAGAGAGTCCATCAGGTTTTTCCAGGAAGTGTTATTCATCCATGAAAGACCGGTTCCGACCCTGGTGCCGGATACCGACTGATTAGTGCTTCCCTGCCTGTAGCTTCGTTCTGAAGCCATGTTAACGTTGCTGTCTTGAATTTTCATACAAAACCTCCCTTGGCAGAAAAAATAGGTACAAAAAACACACCTTCTTCACAGAAGTTTTGGGAAAAATTAGCTCTTCCGTGATCAGGTGCGCTCTCCATAGGAGAATCATATACGATTCTCACAATATATATCGGAATTTTTTAAAAAAAAATAACAGGTTTACTATTTTCATTTATTGGAAATTCGAGTACACTATTTAATTGGTTTATTGTTTTTATTTTTACCGTAAAAATTGCAATGGAGGACGAGGCATATTATGGAAAAGAAGAAAGAAATGTACGAAGGCAAAGCAAAGAAGGTATTCGAGACAGAGGATCCTGAAGTTTTGATCGTTTCCTACAAGGACGATGCCACAGCTTTTAACGGACTTAAGAAAGGCAGCATATCCGGAAAAGGCGTTATTAATAACCGCATGAGCAATATGCTTATGGCTAAGCTCGAGAAAGAGGGTGTACCCACTCATTTCATCGAAGAGTTAAATGACCGTGAGACAGCAGTTAAGCGTGTTAAGATCCTTCCTCTTGAGGTTATTATCCGTAACATTTCAGCCGGTTCATTTTCAAAGAGATACGGTGTGGAAGAAGGCATCGTTTTTGAGGAGCCTACCATTGAGTTTTCATATAAAAACGACGATCTCGGAGATCCCTTACTTAACGCTTACCATGCAGTCGCTTTAAAGCTGGCTACATGGGAAGAGATAGACCTTGTTAAGAAATATGCCTTCAAGGTAAATGACTTCCTTAAGGCTATCTGGAAGGAGTGCGGAGTTACCCTGGTCGACTTTAAGATAGAGTTCGGAAAGACTTCTGACGGTACCATCGTTCTTGCAGATGAGATCAGCCCGGATACCTGCAGACTCTGGGATTCCAAGACCCACGAGAAGCTCGACAAAGACAGATTCCGTCGTGATATGGGCGGGGTTGAAGAAGCTTACGAAGAGGTAATGAGACGTTTAAGCGAGAAGGCTTAATTAAATGTGGATTTGAGTATTGGAGGAAAATACATGGCTAATTGTGCAGTTGTAGGAATCAACTGGGGAGATGAAGGAAAAGGCCGTATGGTGGACCTTCTGTCCCGGGAATATGATATAGTTGTCCGGTTTCAGGGCGGCGGTAATGCGGGCCATACCGTTATCAACGATAAGGGTAAGTTTGCCCTTCATTTACTGCCTTCTGGAATCGTAAGGGACGGAGTGGTTAACATCTTAGGTAACGGCGTTGCCCTTGACCCGGAAAACCTCCTTAGCGAGATAGCCCAGGTGGCGGAGAGCGGCGTTGAGGTTACACCGGAAAATTTAAAGATCAGCGACCGTGCATCCCTGCTTCTTCCCTGGCACAGGGACCTAGATGAATTGGAGGAAAAGCGTCTTGCCGATAAGAAGTTCGGTTCTACCAAGCAGGGCATAGCTCCCTTCTATTCGGACAAGTACCAGAAGAAGACCATTCTGGCCGGAGAATTAAACTATCCCGATCATTTAAAAGAGCATTTATATGATCTTATGGAGTGGAAGAATCTTACCCTGACCAAGGTATACGGTGCACCGGCTTACACCAGGGAAGATCTGGACAAATGGGTGTCTACCTGTTGCTCTAAGATCAAGGATTTCGTATGCGACACCGGTCTTTTCCTGAAAGAGGCGGAAAAAGCAGGTAAGAAGATCATGTTTGAGGCCCAGCTGGGTTCTCTTCGCGATCTTGATTACGGCATTCACCCCTATACCACATCCTCCAATACCATGGCGGCTTACGCCCCTATCGGATCGGGATATCCGGCAGCGAAGATAGACACGGTTCTTGGTATAGTTAAGGCTTACAGTACCTGTGTGGGTGAGGGGCCATTTGTATCGGAGATGTTCGGACCTGAGGCAGATAAGCTTCGTGAAGAGGGAGCCGAATACGGTGCCAAGACCGGAAGACCAAGAAGAGTGGGAGCCCTTGATATAGTTGCCACCAGATACGGTGTTGAGGTTCAGGCGGCTACTGAGATAGCCCTTACCAAGCTTGATGTATTAAGCTACATGGACAAGATTCCCGTTTGCACAAAGTATGTGATCGACGGGAAGGAAACAGACCGTTTCCCCTTCCCCACAGCCCTTGATTTCGCCAAGCCCCATATTGAATACTTCGAGGGCTGGCAATGCGATATCTCAAAGATCAAGAAGTGGGAAGACCTGCCTGAGGCAGCCAGAAATTATGTTGAATTTATAGAAAAAGAGATAGAGTGTCCTATTACTTATGTTTCCGTAGGACCGGAAAGAGACAGTATAATTATAAGAAAGGGTTAAGTTTATGACAGACAAGTATGAATCACCTTTATCAACCAGATACGCATCTGAGTATATGCTTAAGCTATTCTCCTCTGATACCCGCTATTCCACCTGGAGAAAATTGTGGGTTTCCCTGGCAAGGGCAGAGATGAAGCTGGGACTTCCCATTACCGAAGAACAGGTAAAGGGCTTATCTGAGCATATCAATGATATCGATTATGAATGTGTCAGAAAGCGTGAAAAAGAGGTGCGTCATGATGTTATGGCCCATGTTTATGCTTACGGGCAGGTGGTTCCGGAAGCTGCCGGCATCATCCACTTAGGCGCCACCAGCTGCTACGTTACGGATAATGCGGATGTGGTGATCTACCGTGATGCCCTTAAATACATTCAGGGTGAGCTTGTTAAGGTAATAACCCTCCTTGCAAAATTTGCGGATGAGTATAAGGCTATGCCTACTTTAGGCTACACCCATTATCAGCCCGCACAGCTTGTAACAGTAGGAAAGAGAGCCAGTCTCTGGCTTCAGGATTTCTACACAGACTATAACGAAGTTAAATTTGCATTAGATAATATCAAGTTTTTGGGATGCCGGGGAACCACCGGTACAGAGGCCAGCTTTATGGACCTCTATGGTGGGGACGAGGCTAAGATCGATGAGATGAATAAGCTTATAGCAGCTGATTTCGGCTTCAATGAGTGCTTCGATGTATGCGGCCAGACCTACCCCAGAAAGCTTGATTCCAGGATCTTAAATGTCCTTTCATCCATAGCCCAGTCAGCTTATCGGATGGCAAATGATATCCGCCTCCTCCAGCATGACAGACAGGTTGAGGAGCCCTTCGAAAAGGACCAGATCGGTTCTTCCGCCATGGCTTACAAGCGTAACCCCATGAGGAGTGAGAGGATCTGCTCCCTTTCCAGATATATTTTCAGTGACTGTGCCAATGCGGTTATGACGGCATCTACCCAGTGGCTGGAGAGGACTCTGGATGATTCGGCCAACAGGAGGATCTCCATTCCCGAAGGCTTTCTTGCCTGTGACGCAGTCCTTCGCCTCTGTCAGAACGTGGTAGACGGCCTGGTTGTAAATGAGAAGATTGTTGAGAAGACGGTTATGGATTACCTCCCCTTCATCGCTACTGAGAATATAATGATGGAAGCTGTTAAGAAGGGGGCTGACAGACAGCAGGCTCATGAGATCATCAGACAGTGTTCCATGAAGGCTACGGCTAAGATGAAAGCCGGAGAACCCTGGGATCTCCTTTCAGACCTGGCTGCTGAACCGGAACTCAAGCTTTCGACAGAGGATATTAAGGGAATTATGGATCCCAAGCTCTATATAGGCAGATGCCCCAGCCAGGTAAGTGCCCTTATTGAGAAGATTCGGCCTATTTTAAACACAGACTCATTAGATGTGGCAGAGATTAATCTGTAAAAGGTTTAGAAAATGAACAACGAGAGAATAATAGTTCTGGACTTCGGCGGTCAGTACAATCAGCTGGTTGCCCGCCGTGTCAGAGAATGTAACGTATACTGCGAGATTTATTCATACCGGACTCCCATAGAGGAGATTAAGAAGATGAACCCCAAGGGGATTATCCTTACCGGAGGCCCTAACAGCTGCTACGAGGAAGGGTCTCCCACATACAGCAGGGAGCTTTTTGAACTGGGGATTCCGGTTCTGGGCCTTTGCTACGGCGCTCAGCTTATGAACCTTGTCTTAGGCGGTAAGGTGGAGAAGGCTCCCGTCAGAGAATACGGTAAGACCGAGACATTCATAGACGGCGGTAAGGACAGCCTCTTTGCAGGGGTGGAAGATAAGACCATCGTTTGGATGAGTCATTTTGATTATATTAGCAAAGCTGCTCCGGGATTTAGCGTTTTGGCCCATACGGCAGACTGTCCCGTGGCTGCAGATGCCAATGAGGAGAAGAAGCTTTACTCCATCCAGTTCCATCCGGAAGTGCTTCATACTGTACGGGGCAAGGAGATCCTCTATAATTTTGTCCGCAATATCTGCGGCTGCGCCGGTGACTGGCGGATGGATTCCTTTGCCGAGAAGACTATATCCGAGGTCAGGGAAAAGGTAGGCAGCGGAAAGGTGCTCTTAGCCCTTTCGGGAGGAGTGGATTCTTCCGTACTGGCGGCCCTTCTTGCCAAAGCCATCGGTAAGCAGCTTACCTGCGTCTTCGTAGACCACGGCCTTCTTCGTAAGAACGAGGGAGACGAAGTGGAGAGTGTCTTCGGAGAGATGGGCAGTTTCGATATTAATTTCGTCCGGGTAAATGCGGCGGATCGTTTTTATATAAAGCTGGCAGGGATCTCCGAGCCGGAACGTAAGAGAAAGATCATCGGAGAAGAATTTATCCGGGTTTTTGAAGAAGAGGCAAAGAGGATCGGCAAGGTGGACTTCCTGGCCCAGGGAACTATTTACCCCGATGTTGTGGAATCGGGCCTGGGAGGAGAGTCGGCGGTGATAAAGTCCCACCACAACGTGGGTGGTTTGCCGGACTACGTGGATTTTAAAGAAATATTGGAACCCCTTCGCAATCTCTTTAAAGATGAGGTCAGAAAAGTGGGCCTGGAGCTTGGCCTGCCGGAATATCTGGTATTCAGACAGCCCTTCCCGGGTCCGGGACTGGGTATCCGTATTATCGGAGATATTACGGCTGAGAAGGTTCGTATGGTTCAGGATGCTGATTTTATCTATCGGCAGGAGGTGGATAAGGCAGCCGGAGCTTACAGGGAAACCCACGGAGAAGAGCCCCCCTGGATGCCGAACCAGTACTTTGCCGCCTTGACTAATATGCGAAGCGTAGGTGTAATGGGGGACGAGCGTACATATGACTATGCCGTGGCCATCCGCGCCGTGCGCACCATAGATTTCATGACGGCAGAAGCAGCCCAGATACCCTTTGAGGTCCTCCAGACCGTAATGAGCCGCATCATAAATGAAGTACGGGGCGTAAACAGGGTAATGTACGACCTGACAAGCAAACCCCCGGGAACGATTGAACTGGAGTAGTACCGACTGTTATAAGGCAAACTGATTTTTAAATATTTATAATAATAGGCAGAGAACTTTTGACAGAGCAAGTCATGGTTCTTTGCTTTTTTAGTGATGGAGGCCTGAAGACCATCGGAACGGACATTGATAAGATTATTCCGCCGGTATCATGCTACTTTCGGGAAAGAGTATATTGTTTTCGCAATTTCTTATGATAAGATATTGTTTAAGCGATCATGAGCGTGAATTGAAATCAGATGAAGGTAAATCAAGGAGAAAGCTATGGAAGGAACACAGGGTCAATTTAGTGATGAGCTGAAGATTATTCAATCGGATTATTATTCATTTAATGAATACAGAGAGGTTGTTGACAAATATTTAAAAACCGATATAAGAGAGATTAATTTTCAGGACAGAGTTATTATGCGTCTGTTAGAAAGAATACTGATCAATGAGGATGATATTTTCGTTGTTGATGTCCATTCGCAGTATAAAAACAAAGAATCGAATACTCATGGCGGATTATATTGCGATCCTGGAGGTTAAATTACCGGCATCAATCACTCGTTTCCAAACTTAAAAAAATTTATATTTTTTGTAACAAAAGAGTTCTTTTCGACATTAATAAGTATAAAGCATGAAAGGATGGGCTAGATGGACCTCGAAGAGATATACAAAAAGTATGCCAAAAATGTATACAGCTTTCTGATGTCTCTGACAAATGATGCGGATATATCTGAAGAGATAACCCAGGAAACTTTTGTTCAGGCCATAAAGTCAATTGACAGATTCGACGGTTCGTCAAGCATCACCACCTGGCTTTGTGCCATAGCCAAAAACCAGCTTTATGCTTACAGAAGAAAGCACCCCGTAACAGAGCCTTTAGAGTATGAGACATCGGAAGGAGATAAGATATCAGCCCTTGATAAGACCGGATTCTCAGATTCCGCTGAAACAGAAGCGGTCAGGGAGGAACAAAGGCTTGAGATCATGAAGAAACTTCATTTATTGAAGGAGCCCTACCGGGAGGTTATTTATTTAAGGGTATTCGGAAACCTTTCATTTAAAGAGATAGGAGAGGTATTCGGGAAAACGGAGAACTGGGCGAGAGTTTCCTTTTACCGGGGGAAGGAAAACTTAAGAAAGGAGCTTGAAGCAGATGAAAAACGATCTTAGCTGCGAAGTAGTCAGAGATCTCTTACCGTCATATATTGATTCACTTACATCGGAGGTCACAAATGAAGCTATGAAGACACATCTTTCGGAGTGCGAGGATTGCAGGAAGGCATATGAAATGATGAGTTCTCCGGAGGATTCAGTGTCAGTAAATGATGAGGCGGAGGTAAACTTTTTAAAAGCACAGAAAAAGAAAGCCAAAAAGGCTGTCATTTGCGGAATAGGCGTTACAGTTGCGTTAGCGCTGGCAATTGTGTTTATGCGCATTTTTATTATAGGAGCAGAGAGTAATCCAAACAGTATTGTGCCTGAAGTGACTGTAGAAGCCAATAAAGCAGATATTTCCGGAATAATAGTTGATTCAGCAAATGTGGTATCGGATGTAACGATAAATGAAAAGGGAGATGTATTGGAGGTTTTTGTTAAGGAACGTGCGGCTCTCTTTCCGGGGTCGGATCGTTTTAAAAGAACTTATGAGGCCCGGAATAATATAAATGAGATTTATTTAAACGGGAAAATGATCTGGCAGAATGGAATTTCCCTCTCACCCGGCATCGGGCGTATCATGCGGCTAAAGCATCCTTATGTAGGAGATGCTTCCGCGAATTCTAATCTTGCACGGGAACTGGGACTATATAATGTTTTAGGCGAGTGCACCATGGAATTAAAGACCGCAAATGAGCCATATGGCTGGATCATAGAAAGCGCCCAAACCTTCTATGAGGAACAGACTGGAAGGCTTACGTCAGAGCTTCCGAAATACGGAACAATGCTACTTGCACTTATAGACAATCTTGATTATGTGGAATTTCATTATAGGGAAAGTATTGACGGTCATGAAACCATCCGAACCTTAAGAATTACCTCAGAGGATGCTACAGCATACGCAGGAGGTGACATAAAGAAAGCGGTAGGATGTGAGGCTGATCTTCAGAGGCTGATAGAAAAGCTGGCATTGTATTAACCTGACAGGGGGACGTACCTTTTGTCATATGACAAAAGGTACGTCCCCTTGTCATAAAGGTGGATAATTAGAAGATGTTATGATACAATTTGTAATACTCTGGAAGGGAGATGCTGAAATGGCAGGTAGGATTAAGTCCTTTATTCTTCCGAAAGTGGAAGAAGGAGTGATGCAGGATGTGGATAAGAAGAGTCTGGCCCTTATTAAGAATATAAGCTGGGTCATGTTTTTATTTGAAACTGTTGCATTTATTGTCTTTATTCTGACCAGGAGGGAATTCGATGAGGCTGCCATGGTCAGTATCAAGAGTGTATCGTTTTGTCTTGCAACATGTCTTATTGCATTTCTGGTTGCCGGTAAGATACTGCGGATGGGTGTCATGTCCCATCGCTGGGTGGAGCTGCTTAACGCGAGCTATTATTTGCTTCTTTCCCTTTGGGCGGTCCAGGTGGCATATCGTAATTACCTTGGAAATGAGCAGATTCTGACATTTTTTGCGGTACAGATCATGATGGTGTGCTTTGTGCCCCTAAATCCCATTCTTAGCGTTATTTTCCCACAGTTGTCTATAGCATTATGTATGGGCTCTTTTACAGCGTTGACAAGGGAGTCGGAATTAATGTCTTTAATTACGTCCTTCTTTCGGTAGCTACCATGACGGGGATGGTGTTTCGCTTCATGTCCCTGGTGACTGCCTCTGTGAATTCCCTGGAACTGGTGAAAACCAACGACAGGCTCTTTTATAACAGTCGTCATGATGGACTCACAGGACTTCGTAACCGCAAGGCCCTGGATGAAGATGTACACAAGATGATAGGTAAGCATCTGACTGCTTATATGATAGATGTTAATTATTTTAAAGAGATAAATGATAACTTCGGACATGCGGTAGGAGACCGTGTCCTTACTGAGACAGCCGCCATGATCAGGCTGAAGTTCAGTAAGGACAGGTGCTACCGTTACGGTGGAGATGAGTTTCTTATTCTTAGCGAAGGGGAGGGCTCATATGGGTCGGATACGCTTACCTTCTGCATATCTGAGGTACCGGGACTTGAAGTCCTGTTTAGCATCGGCAGCGCCCAGGGAACGCCGGAAGACCACGACGATTTCTTCAGGTTGATTTCTGTGGCAGACGGCAAGCTCTACGAAGTAAAGGAACGCACCCACAGCCAGAGAAGTTAAAATTCCTTATTCTCTAAAACCTTCACGCTTATCAGGTATGATACCAGTATAAATATGGCACATACAGACAACAGCCCTCCTGCTACTATCGTAGGATTAATGCTGTCCAGGAAATTCACAAAGCCAGCCAGTTTGTTATCTGTTCCGAAGAAATCCGAAAACCTAAGGATTAATACTCCCATTATATTGACCTGAGTATCATCAATGCTGTTGTAAATTGCAGCTTCCATCAAGGAAGCCTTGTTCAGGTGGCAATATATGACAACAGGCTTGAAATATCGTCTCCGGGTGGGTTGATGCCGGGAGTTACGATTGAGAAGATGAAAGAAGGTTTTTCGAAGGTTAGAAATCATGGTATCGCGAATGCTTTTGTTTATATGAATCTTATCGAACAATGGGGGAGTGGTATTCCAAAGATATTAACACAGACTAAAGAGTATGGACTTCCAGAGGTTGAGCTTATCGATATGGAAAATGCCCTTAGAGTTAATATGTACCGTGCCTTTTCAAACGATGAAAAACAAACGATAAAAACAAACGATAAAAGCAAACGACAAACGATAAATACAAATGATAATGATAAACAAAAAACGGCAAAAGAATATGCAATACTTGAATATTTAGGCAGGGCGGATAAGGCTAAAACAGTTGATATTGCTGCAGTTATTGGTCTTGGACCTGATCGAACAAGGGTTATTCTTGCGTCTATGGCTAAACGTAATATGATAGTAGCCGAGGGTGCAAATAGAAATAGAATTTATCGTTTGCCACAAACGATAAATTGATATATAATTCTTTTATCGCAAACGATATTAATGGTTGCACTTTGGTTGCAAAAAGTTATAAAAAGCAAAAAAAATCGCTGGAATAAACGTAAAACCACAACAACATATAGCTATAAAAAGAAAATCAATTTCGCAATAGGACAAATAATACCAAGGCCATAACTGACAGGAGGACGATGAGAATGAAGAATACTATTAAAAAGACCACCATAATGCTTTCGGCGGTATTGGTACTGATATTATCATTTTCCCTGAATGTATATGCGGCGGGGATTTACGTTCACGACCCCATGGCCAACCCCAAGGCAGCCAAGGATATCATAGAGGACCCGAAGGCCGTATACGGTTATTCCCCCAGCCCCGAGTCCGACAGACTGAAGGAATTCGCCCGGCTTGACTGGACGGATAAGGCTAAGGTTGAGGAAAGGAGGGCCCAGCGTGAAGCCTATCATGAAGGCATGAAGGAATTGTATGATATGATAAAAACCATGAAGGCTGAGGGTAAGGATATTGAGACCATTGCCCGGGCAGTGTCCACCAGGAGAAATGAAATCCGCCTGGAAGCCTATAAGGATGATCCGGAAGGGCTGGCGGTCGCTAAGAAGAGCAACCTGGAGAAATACGGAGATGAGAAGGGGGGATCCCCTGACTTTTTCTTTAAAAAATACGGGTCCTGGGAGACGGTCCTGGAAAAGGCCCTTTCCGCCAATCCCGGAGCTGACGCACTCCTGGGGCTCTATGACAAGTATTATGATACATATGTCATACCCGCCTCAACGGCGGATAGTAAAAGCTCACAGACCGGTAAAGGGACTTCCGGTTCCGGTACATACACGGTTGTAAATGGAGACAGCCTGTGGAAAATCGCAGTAAACCGGCTGGGAGATGGGACTCTTTGGAATAAGATATACGAGCTGAACAAAGGGATTATAAAGAACCCGGACCTTATATATACGGGCCAGGTTCTGCAACTACAGTGAAACAGATGAAACAGCTGGGGACGGTTCCTGCGTTTCGCTGTTTTAGCTCCACTTTTCCTTAAAAGCTTCCCACTTTGCAGACTCTTTTGCAAAGCTGTAGGAGTCATTTTCGAGAAACTGCTTCAGCTGACTGGCTATCATGGTCTCCGCAAAGGAAGAGGAGGAGGGATTAAAGTCCATGTGCTCAAGGGTCTCATCCCCGTTTTTCATGGCTGCTGCATACTCCAGTCTGCACGCATTTTCATGGTACTCACCCATCTCAAAAAGCTTTGCCAGAGCGCCGGCCTTCTCAACAAAAGTTTTGGCCTTCTTAGGATTATCAGTTTCCATGGCTAGGGTGAAAAGCTCATGCAGCTCCACAGAAATACGCTGATAATCGAAGAACAGTAACTCTTCAAGAGTCTTATATGCTTCATCATACTTGCCTGTTCCGTAAAGGATAGGGGCAAGTTTTCTTTTTCTCTCCGGATCTTCCACAGCATAGTATTCAAGGCATTCTTCAGACTCGGCGTACTGCTTCCTGCCTATGTAGAAGGCATAGAGCCCGTCTGACGCATTACGTCTTATCTTCTCGCTTTTACTTTCCTGAAGGGTCTTATAGGTATTTTTGATTCAGCTAACGTACTCTTCCTCCTGCTGCAGGCCTAAAATCATGAACCTGCCGCCGAATATGGCAGTAAGAGAAAGAATAAGATTCTCTGCATTGGGATATTCCTTAACCGTATCTGTACTTTCTGATTACTTCGTTAATGTTCATTTTTCTACCTCCGTTTTTTGCTAAACGGTATCGCTTATAGTCACATTATACAGGGGGCAGGGAGTAAATGGGAGTGAACAGGAATTAACTTTTAATTAATTATCCTAACTATAAGTTAAAAAATCTGACAAGGGGACTGACCCCCTGTCATAAAAAATCTGACAAAGGGACTGACCCCCTGTCATGAATGAATAGAAAATCGTAGGAAAGAGTGTTATAATTACCCTTAACAGTATTCAGGAGGAGGATATATTTATGGCAAATGACAGAAGACCGGATGATATGAAACGTATCGCCACCAAGGAACAGGCTGAGGCCTTTATAGCAGAGCAGGTGAAGGAATTACAGGCTCAGATAGGAGATAAGAAGGTTCTCCTTGCCTTATCGGGAGGGGTCGATTCTTCAGTAGTGGCAGCCCTTCTTATAAAGGCGGTAGGGCAGCAGCTTACCTGCGTCCATGTTAATCACGGACTCCTTAGAAAAGGAGAGCCGGAGCAGGTTATTGAAGTATTTAAGAATCAGATGAAGGCTAACCTCATTTACGTGGATGCCACCGACAGGTTTTTGGATAAGCTCGCGGGCGTATCAGATCCGGAGACCAAGAGAAAGATCATTGGTGGTGAGTTTATTGAAGTTTTTGCTGAGGAAGCAAGGAAGCTGGACGGTATCAAGTTTTTAGCTCAGGGAACCATCTGGCCGGATATTCTTGAGAGCGAGAAAGGGATAAAGGCCCATCACAATGCCGGCGGCCTTCCCGAAGATATGAAGTTTGAGCTGGTGGAGCCGGTGAAGATCCTCTTTAAAGATGAGGTTCGTGTCGTAGGTGAGGCTCTGGGCCTTCCCGCAAATATGGTTTACCGTCAGCCCTTCCCGGGACCGGGTCTGGGAGTACGCTGCCCCGGTGCTATTACGAGAGACCGTCTTAACGCAGTTCGCGAGGCAGATGCCATCCTTCGTGAAGAGTTTGCCAAGAACGGCTTAGAGGGAAAGGTATGGCAGTATTTTACCGTTGTTCCGGATTTCAAGTCTACGGGTATCAAGGACGGCAAGCGTACCTTTGACTGGCCGGTGATCATTCGGGCGGTGAATACCACAGATGCCATGACAGCTACGGTTCAGGAGATCCCATTCTCTCTGATGCAGACTCTGGTATCAAGGATTACCTCTGAGGTTCCCGGGGTTAATCGTGTGCTTTATGACTTCACCCCTAAGCCCAGCGCAACCATAGAATACGAATAAAAACATATTTTCCGAAGCCCGGTATTACCAAGGGCTTCGGATATTTTTTGCGTATTTGATAAATGATGTATTTAAAATATAATATATGCAATCCGAAAAGTTTTCAGATAGAAGGCTGGGAATTAAGGAGAAAATGATAGAAAAATGAGGAGAAATATGGTACAATTTTTAAATGAGACTCAAATTATCTAATAATTGCAAAACAAAGGATAGTATCAATGAAGAAAGATATAGGCATAGTCGGATCACAGATGGACCTGGGTGCAGTCCGTAAGGGTGTGGATATGTAGCATTTCCTCTTATCTTAGGAGGGGACCACAGTATCGCTGCCGCCTCGGTTTCAGCTACTGCTCAGCATTACGGGGATATAGGAGTGATCCGGGAAATGCGCCGGGAGTGGGAACTCTGGCAGCTGAGCTTATTCTTACATGCATCGGGAAGACGGACTATAAATTGTTCGGAATATAAGTACAAAGGGGCAGGGATAAAGAAATGGAAATGATTAGTTACGGATATGAAAACAGGTTAATAAAACGTAGCAGTTTAAAATATATTTTTCCGCCCATGATAGGAATGATATTTGCCCAGATCGCCCCGGTTGTGGACGGTATCTGTGTAGCCAATTCCATGGGTGATGAGGAGGCCCTGGCTGCTATCGCAACCGTGGGACCCGTTGGCTATGTTTTTAATATTATCGCTGCTTTAGGCGGAATAGGATGCGGAGTTTTGCTCTCCCGCTGTTCCGGAAGCGGTGAGAAGGCTAAGGCCGGCAGGATCTTTACAAGAACCCTGCTGTTTATGGTGGTTACATCCATCATTTTAAGCATATTGGGGATCATATTTGCAGATCCCCTTCTTCATATTTTGTGTGCGACCCCCGAAAACTATTCTTATGCCAAGATATATCTGGTGATAACCCTCGCCGGGTCGGTTTTTATGGTCTTAAACTTCGCAGGGGATTATATCCTTGCAAATGATAATAACCAGAATCTGGCCATGGCCGGGGATATAGTAGGGGCCATAGTGAATATGATAATCGACTTTGCCGGTGTCTATATCTTTCATAAGGGAATAGGAGCTGTTGCCTTCGGAACGGTCTTTGGTTCTTTCTGCTGCTGTCTGGTATATCTCCTGCATTTCAGGAGGCCTGACCGCCTCTGCAGGATAACTTCCCTTAAAAAGGTTCCGGGAGATCCTTTCCTTATGGAGATTTTTAAGCCCGGTCTGGCAGAATCAGTAATGTATTTTATGTTTGCGGTTCAACTTGTGGTACAGAACTTTGTACTCCGTGAAAATGCCGGAACCATGGGTATAAGTAACTCTGCAGTTATAGAGAATATGCAGCTGGTACTCACCATCGTCATTGCAGGAGCTACTGATGCCATCTTTCCCATGGCAGCCGCTTATGACGGAGAACAGAATAAAAGCGGAATGCTTATGGTTAAACGTGTCCTGATGCGATTCGGTTTCTACATGCTTTTACCGGTGGCGGTCATTAACTGCGCCTTCCCCCAGCTTATTATGATTCCTTACGGTATTGACGAACCTATAATGCTGGAGACACTTCCCGCGGCTATCCGTATCGTCAGTGCAGGGTCAGTGATAACCCTAATATATACCCTTTTGATCGATTATCTATCTGCCGTGGAAGAGGAATTTAAAGCCACCCTGGCCCTTATTATACAATCAGGTGTTCAGATAGCATTTACCCTGGTCTTTAATTCACAACTGGGTATGGATGCACCCTGGTACGGAACCATCGCCGGAGGCGTTGCAGCCCTTATCTATCTGTGCTTCTTCTGCAATAATCTGACGGAAGGAATATTCAAACTTCACCAAAAGAACCTGCTGTTGCTTACCGGAGGTGACCTTATCCGGGAAAAGGTGGATGAATGGAAAGGCATGGCAGGAGACATCCTTACCCAAAAAGAGGTTGATTTTGTGGAGAAAAAGATGTTTACACCGCTTCTTTCCTCTCTTCCTGAAGGGGTTTTACTTAAGAGCTCTTTTACCATACTTCAGCGGGAAGATGATATGAGGGCGGTAATACTGCGATACAGATCAAAAGAAGATTATATCGGTGCAAACGAAGATTTTGCGGAAGCTGATGAAGAAGATGATGAATTTGAACCGGACGTATGTATCAGATCCCTGTTCTTAGGCATGCGTCGTTTGATGATCGTTCTTAGCGGAAAGGAAGAAAGGGAAGGGGCTTAAGTAAATGAATGTGAGAGTCAGATCACTTGTGGGGAGTAAAAAAATAAATGATTTTTGCCAAAGTAAGGGGATTGAGGCTAAAGCAATGCTTGCTGCGGCCTTTGCCCTGGCATATAAATCCTATACGGCAGCGGAGGAGGCATCTTTTACCTGCGCTGATCAGGGAAAAAGATACGGGATCCGCCTTGAATGCGACGGCAAGGAGACCCTTCTTGCCGAGATCAAGCGCTGTGAATCATTTTTCAAAGAAAGCCTTGAAAATGATGAAAAAAGCCCGGAGGATAATCCTTTCGGGGCAGTATGCCTTGACCTTGATGGAAGCTGCACCGGAGCATTCGAGGGAGATCTTTTACTTAGAGTTATAAAAGATGGAGAGGGTATTACATGGGAATGTGAGTATAACCCGGCTTCATATTCGGAATACATCGTAAAGGGCCTGATCCGGACCCTGGATAATGTTACCAGGGAATTTCTCATAAAGGACCGTCTGGGGGAAGTCCTGCTTACGACAAAGGAAGATGAAGAGAGGATATTGAACCTTTACGATTCCTCAAGTCCCTTTGAAGATAAGCCGGGATACCGCCATCTCCAGGATTCTGCGGAAAAATATCCTGACAGGACGGCCCTTATCGCAATTGACAGGACCCTTACTTACAAAGAATTAAACGAAGAAGCCAATGCCCTTGGTCACATCCTTAGAAGTCACGGGGCAGATGTAGAATCAAAGATCGCCCTTATGGCTGATCGAAACAGCTACGGTTACGTAATACGGGAAGGTATCCTAAAGAGTGGAGGCGCCTTTATTCCCATAGATCCTGAGTATCCAAAGGAGAGGATAATGTATATCCTTGAGGATTCAGGCTTTAAACTCCTTGTTACCACTAAGGAGATCATGAAGCGGCGGTCTGACCTGAT
>Ga0310695_10008295_pt1 | contig 16139 bp, 19 predicted proteins | sample RumenRJG_04DNA_FD_203882 | JGI IMG/M metagenome (GOLD analysis project Ga0310695, IMG submission 203882) | Bovine rumen microbial communities from Lethbridge, Alberta, Canada - RJG_04 (v2) (version 2) | ecosystem: Host-associated > Mammals > Digestive system > Stomach > Rumen | place: Canada...
CTTTGCCAAAATGTTCCGCGACTATGCCAAAGGCAAACTTGACGGCGGAGAACTCCGCATGCGGGATATCCGGACGGTAACTGTTCTCAACTTCCCGGATATCGAACATGTCGTTCTTCATATAGGGATGAAGGCCTTCGTCGTTTATCGTCTGCAGAAACATGTCCCGCCAGCAGGAATCACGCTGAAGCGTTGTGATCCAGTTCGGTGTGTTCCCGTCGGCATCCCGGATAGCATATCCGCCGTCGGGTATGCCGGAGACAAACTTCTGCAGGGAATCCTCGTACAGATTCTGAACAGTCCCGCCGCCACTCTCGTCCTTGATATAGAATTGCCCCTTGGAGACGATAATCACCATCACCATACTGGTTTTGGGCGTCTTTCTGCGGACAGCGAAGTCCGGCCCGGAGGCAAACACCGTCTCATAGGAGACTTTGGGTTTGGCCTTGGGAGGGGGCGCGGGCACAGCTGCGTTGATCTCTTCAACCTCGGTCTTGAGGATATAGTCTTTTATGTTTTCCATGTGATTCCTTTCTGGAGCTTCAGACTCCGTCGCAATGATCAAACTCCGGTCCTATGAGATTCAGCCCGCGTTCACGGCAGGCGGCCCAGAGGGCGTTCTCATAGTCCTGGTCGCCGCTGTCTTTATCGAAATCTACGATACAGACAAGCGTATCTGCGGATGTGGCAAAAACACCTTCGACGATACCGTCATGGATGAATACGATCACTTCTTCAGTCATCGCACGCATCCTCATGTCCGGCAAACAGGTTGTAAGCGTCAGTTTCCATGAGCTGCATCGCATAGGGGAGCTCACAGTCACGTTCATCGGGAAAGCGGTTGGCCTTATCCGGGATAATGACGCGCAGAACAGTCCGGTCGCATTCGGAAAAAGCCCTGAGCTGCACCGCGCAATCCTCGTAGATCCCGGTCACGTACTGACCGTCGTGAAACCTGGAGCCATTCTGCACCGCACAGCCGAAGGTGTTGAGAATTCGGCAGATCTCCCGTACCTCAAAATCCAGCACAAGCTGGAAGTCCGGGTGCCGGTATTTCTCCATCCCATGTGTGTGGGCGTTGCAGAAGCCGTTGATGAAACCGTTTTCGACCTTGCCGCATTTCTCACAGACAGCACCGTTGGCTACATAGTGGATGACCCAGTCAATCTTTCTTTCCATGGATAACCTCCCGGAAGATAAGATTTGCCTGCAGGGAACGCATGGTCTCGGTGAGATAGCTTGACTGACGCTCCCAGTCATCCAGATAGACCTGCATCTCCTCAGCCGTACACAGATGGGCCGCGTCCGGCTCAAAGAGTTCAAAGTCATCCTGCGTTACGTAGTCATAGGGGAGACAGAGTACACCCTCCTGTACCAGAATGAAGTACAGACCGGTGTGTCGGTCGTCCGAGATGGGGTAGTGCCAATGCAGCTCGTTTTGGAACAGATCCACATATCTCGCGGACAGAGAGGCGAGGGTTGAGTAGCAGTCGCCGCCCTCGTGCAGCTCATGGAGCAGTTCATCCTTGCAGTAAAGAAGATCCCTTTGAACTGTCAGGGAACTGATCTGGAAAACATCTGGGGAGGAATAAGGGAAGGCGAGCGCCTCACGGGAGACACCGATGAGATAGAGCGTGGTGTCACAGACAAGCTGCTGTTCCCAGCCGGTGTTGAGGACTTCCTTCAGAAGCTCATTTGACAGCAAAAGATCGATCCCGCAGGTGGAGTCCGCATCCGAGGGGATAGCCTGGATCGCAATCTCTCGGGATGCCTTCACATGCGCCAGCAGCAGACTGAGATCTGCCAGACTGAACCGGTCATTCGTGCATTTGAGCGCCCAGTAGTCGTAATCGTCAACAGTCGCTTCACAGTGGATCTCACGCTGAAGCAGCGCGGAGATCTTCCTGCTGAGCCATTCTGCGACGACGGGAAGCTCCAGCCGAAGCGTATGACAGAGCGTGGGGGTGGACATCTTAATTCCTTTCTGCCACATAGGGCTCATAGTATTTGGGGTCATCGAGGTGACTCTGGTAGGCACCGATATAAAGCCGGTGCCCTGCATTTTTCTCCGGATTGTATTCGGTGAGACAGATGATCGCCGGCGGCTTGCCGGGACTGCGCTCATAAATGCAGATACCCGGATACTCGTCCTCTTCAAAGCCTACCGCCCGTAGCATCGTGCCGTCCGGCAGCATGACCTCGAAATTCGGCTCATGCTCCTCCGAAAGATCTGACACGGGCGGATCTGACAGGGTGAAGCGCTTCCGGCTCTGCTTCCCGGCTTCATAGAAGCGGGATCGGGCCTTGTTCAGCTCATCCTGAATGGCGGTGAAGATCTGTACGATCTGATCCGGCTCATAGGCGTAGATTGTTGTTACTGAGAGATTACCCAGGAGGCGAACCATTTTGATGATCTTGTTCACCCGTGCCTCGGCAAGTCTCTTGAAACGTATGGAGCGTGTCTCTTTCATGTGCGTCCTCCGATCTCTCTGACATGCAGAAGATAGTGGGTATTCAGCGTCTCGAAATCTATCTCGGTCTGAGAACTGTGCTGGATAGCCAGAACGCGGCTTGTCCTGCGCGTGCCGTCAGACTCGAAGATGTAGGCGGAGCGCCCAACAGAGAGCGGGACCAGAGGGAAACCGGTGATTTCAAGAGTTTTCTTTTCCGGATTCATGTGTGTATTCATCTCCTTCAAATTTGTCTGGGCGATATTTACGATTGAACGCAACGTAATCCACCCAGCCGGGGTTATCGAAGATGCGGCCGGCATGAAGCTCCAAAGCATAAAGCTCCACTTCATGCTTCGTGCGCAGCCAGGGCGCATCTTCAAGCCAGGTAATCAGCGAGTTCAGCAGCTCGTCTTCGCCGGAGCGATGGATCAGATCCCGAACCAGAGTTTCCCAGACCGGAAATTCAAGGTCGCCGAGTCCTGTCATGACGCCGTTTCGATAGCCGCTGGTTTTGTTGCGCTGGTTACCGAGCCTGAGAACTGAGACGCCGGTAAAATAATGAACGCGCAGGTTCGAGAAACTGAGATCGGCCACGCGATACTCCGTGCCTTCGATCGATATGGTGTCGCTGTTGACAGGGGAGAAGTCAGGCAATGTGCAGCGCCTCGCTTTCCTCCGGGAACATGCGGCAGAACAGCTCCATATACCGGCGAAAGGCAGATTCATTGAGCGGTGCGCGCAGCGAGGCCTCCGACCAGCAGATCAGCTCCTCTTCGGGCAGAAGATACCGGTCGGCAATGAAACGGACACCGTCAAAGTGCGGCACCTTGGGCTTGAGGATCTTGTCCATTTCCGTCTTGCTGGAGGCGGACATGATCATCGCGCCCTTTTTCTCGGCAATGCCGTTGAGCAGCTTGTCTGCGTAACCGCGTTCATCATAATGATGAATCAGCCCCTGCAGCATCTTGAGCGCATCAAAGCGAAGCGCGAAGACCTTTTCCGAGATCCCCTCGGAGCAGATCAGCTCGGCAAAGTACGGAACAAGAGCTACGGATGGACTGATGTCATGCGGGAATGAAAGCGTGTCGTCTTCCGGGAGACTGAGAGCTTGATCCGAATCCGGTGTTTCCGGACTCAGTTCGGAGACAGCCGGGGTGACTTGTGTCTTTACAGCGGACATTGTTTTCACCATCCTTGATAAAAATGACGGCACCCGGAGAAACAATCTCTGGGTGCCTTATGGTCAAAAGACCGAGTATTTACGATGTGCCGGTTCAGCGGAAGCTGTACATGGCAAAGCATCCGGGGTGACCGGGATTGCCTTTGACCGCGGCTTCGGATGATCTTCTCATGATCCTGCGTTCCTCCTGGGAAGATATCAGGGGGTAAGAATCAAAGCGATCCACATGGAAGGGATCATAAAAAGATCTGGCTGACTGGGCGGCCTGCTCACTGGAGCATCCGTCGGAGATCAGCGTGTAATAGATGGAATCTGTAATTCTGGACATATTCTTTATTCTCCTTTTTTATGATATGGATTCTGTGCGGAGAGAGATATATGTACGGAAAGCCTGAGGCTCCCCGGTAAAAAAGTTGGGGGAGCCGCAAAGCTCCAATCTATATAAAAACGCGAAAGAGCGGAAAACTCCGAACGCCGGTGATCCAAAGATCACGAGACGGCGGCGGAAGGGGAGAGCCCCTTGCCATGCGCCGTGTGTCGCTGTGCCCCTTCATTAAGAGGCAGAAGAAACAAAAAGTGCCTGAAGAGATGATTCTTCAGACACTTTGAAAACGTGAGACTGTAATACCATGGCGGTATTCGGATACTGATGATGTAAGAATATCATATTTGATCCGAGGATGCAAATTTCAGGAGCTGGCAGCCGTTCAAGCATCTTGAACGAGAAAGATTCTTATCGTATAATTTAATTGATATACTTATGACAGCGTTGAAAGAGTTCTTGAAATAGGAGATTTACACTATCTAAGGAGGAGAGAGCATGTCTGTCGTCGGTGCGATCATGGTCCCGCATCCTCCGATCATCCTTCCGGAGGTCGGAAGAGGGGAGGAAAAGAAAATAGCCGCTACCGCCGCGGCTTATGAACAGGCGGCAGCTCTTGTATCCGAGCTTCGGCCGGATACGATTGTCCTGGCCTCGCCGCATTCGATCCTGTATTCGGATTACTTCCACATCTCTCCGGGGAAGGCTGCAAAGGGAGATATGGGTCAGTTCCGCGCACCTGAGGTCAAAATCCATGTGGAGTATGACACGGAGTTCGCGGCAGAGCTCACAAAGCTCTGCGATCAGACCGGTTTTCCCGCCGGAACACTGGGGGAACGAAAGGCTGAGCTCGACCATGGGACAATGATACCACTATATTATGTCAACCATTGTTACCAGGACTATAAGCTCGTCAGGATCGGCCTGTCCGGATTGCCGCTTGCGGAGCATTACCGTCTTGGACAGATGATTCAGGAAACTGCGGACAAGCTCGACAGACGGGTGGTTATTATCGGCAGCGGCGATCTGTCCCACAAGCTGTGCGAGGAAGGACCCTACGGCTATGCAAAGGAAGGCCCGGACTACGACGAGCGCATTATGGATGTGATGGGCAGCGCTGCTTTTGATGAGCTTTTGAATTTTGACGAGAGTTTCTGTGAGAAGGCGGCCGAGTGCGGGCATCGGAGCTTCTGCATACTTGCGGGGGCATTGGACGGAAAGCGCCTGAGGACAGAACGTCTGAGCCATGAGGGTACCTTCGGCGTCGGCTATGGGATATGCACCTATCGTGTGCTGGGCGACGATCCGAACAGGCGGCTACTCCGGAAATGGGAAGAGGAGCAGAGCAAAGTTCTCATGGAAAAGCGGGCAAAAGAGGACGCTTTTGTGAGACTGGCAAGAGCGGTGATCAACGCCTGGATCAGAGAGCGTAAAAGACTCCCGCTGCCGGAAGACCTGCCGCAGGAGATGACTTGGCAGCGCGCCGGGACATTCGTTTCCCTTCACAAGGACGGCAGACTGCGGGGCTGCATCGGAACGATACAGCCGGTGCGAAGCTGTGTGGCGGAGGAGATCGCCGACAACGCGATCAGCGCCGCGACCAGAGACCCGAGCTTCAGCCCGGTGAGGCCTGAGGAGCTGGACAGCCTGGAGATCAGCGTGGACGTCCTCTCGGAACCGGAAAGCATCAGCTCCAAAGCCGAGCTGGATGTAAAGCGTTACGGCGTGATTGTCAGCAAAGGCGGGAGAAGGGGACTGCTGCTGCCGAATCTGGACGGCGTGGACAGTGTTGACGAGCAGATTGCCATTGCCCTGCAAAAAGCCGGTATCTCCAAACATGAGAAGGGGATCGAACTGCAGCGCTTTGAGGTGGTGCGCCATGTCTGAAAACACTGTCGTGTGCGGGATCTGCCCGCATCACTGCGCAATCCCCAAGGGCGGCAGGGGAAAATGCCGCGCGCGGGGGACAAGGAACGGGAAGAACGTGCCGCTTTTGTACGGGATCATGAGTTCTGCCGCCCTCGATCCGATTGAGAAGAAGCCTCTGCGCCGTTTTTATCCCGGCAGTACCATTCTTTCGGTCGGCAGCTTCGGCTGCAATCTGAACTGCCCCTTCTGTCAGAACTGGGAAATCTCCATGACCGACGGCAGCACGTATTTGCAGGACATAGACTCGCACTATCTCGCCCCGGACGTTCTGGCGGATATGGCGGATGGGCTGCGCGACAGAGGGAACATCGGCGTCGCCTTTACCTATAACGAGCCGACAATCTGCTGGGAGTATATCCTGGATACAGCCCCATTGCTGCAGGAAAAGGGACTGAAAACCGTTCTGGTCACAAACGGCTGCGTGGAAGATCAAACGGCAAAGCAGCTCCTCCCGCATGTGGACGCCCTGAATATTGACCTCAAGAGCTTTGACGCGGAGATCTACCGAAAAACGCTTGGCGGCGACCTGGATACAGTGAAGCGTTTTATTGAGCGCGCAGCTGCACAGTGCCATGTCGAACTGACAACGCTGATCGTTCCCGGCATGAACGATTCGGAGGCGGAGATGCGGGCGCTGACAAGCTGGGCGGCGTCGCTGCCGGGCGGGGAAGAGATCCCGCTGCATATCACACGCTTTTTCCCGCGTTACCGGATGACGGACAGAGCGGCGACGGAACGAAAAAGTATTCTGCGGCTCACAGAAATCGCCGGGGAAAAGCTGAGCTATGTTTATCCCGGAAATATGTAGGAGAGACAAATGAGCCTGTACGCGATCGGAGATCTGCATCTCCATTTTCAGACCGATCTGAAAGTAAAAGCACAGCTCAAAGACAGAGCATGGAAAAACCATGAACAGAAGGTACAGAAATACTGCGCTGAAATGATTCAGCCCGATGACACCCTCGTTCTGGTTGGGGACCACAGCTGGGGCCGCAATTTCGAGGAATGTGTGCAGGACCTGCAATTTATCGCAGAGCTGCCCGGGCGCAAAATCCTTCTGCGCGGCAATCATGATATGTTCTGGGACGCGAAAAAGACGCAGATGCTTAATGAGCGCTATGCCGGAAAGCTGCTGTTCCTGCAGGATAACTTCTATCCATACGAGGACTATGCGCTTGTCGGGACAAAGGGCTTCTGCTTTGAAGGCCCGTTTTACCTCAACCGCAGAGGACAGATCGTCGGATGGGATGAGGAGAAAGCGGAGCACGCGAAAAAGCTGGTGGATCGGGAGCTTGAAAGGCTGCGCATTTCCTTTGAGACGGCGAGAGCAGCCGGGTATCGCAGGTATATCCTGTTTCTGCATTATCCGCCGACGAGCATCCTGGAAGACGAGAGCCTGTTTACCGCCATGGCGGAGGAGTACGGGGCGGAACAGGTCATATATGCGCACAGCCACGGAGAGAGCCGTTTCCATGACAGTATCCTCGGAGAGAAAAACGGGATTCAGTACAGCCTTGTTTCCGGAGATTATCTGAATTGGAAGCCGATGAAGGTGTTGGATTAATACAATGAGCGAACGAGGTGAGTATATGTCTTTGACTAAAACTTCCCACATAAAAAGTGGCTGCAAAGCCGCATGAAATCTGGGAAAGCCGCCTCAAGGTAGTGTTAGGCAGCAACGGGAGGCTGAGGGATTCCAAGCGCCGAGCGCAAATGCTGTGGGAGCTTAGCCAGAAAGCAATGAGTAAAGGCTTGCATCTGCTCATCTGAGACAGCAAAGAATTCTCTCACTGTGTCCAGCAGCGCTTCAAGAATCAGCGCCAGCGTCTTTGTGAAACTGATCTCCGCAGCTTCTGCGGTCATGAGCCAGAACAGTTCCCCAAGTGTACGGTCATCCGAAGCCGCCCGTTGGTTAACAGCGAGAATTATATACCGGACGCAAATAATAGCCAGGTGACAGGTAAAGGCATCCAATGAAGGACTGTTGGACTCCTTCAAGAGTTTCAGGTGCTGCTTACAGGTTTTGAAATACACCTCAATGTTCCATCTGACCCCATAGCGGCGAATAATCTCTTCCTCAGAAATGTCCATGTCCGTGGAGATCAAAGCAATCCAATCCTTGCGCTTTACTCTGTTTCGGACGAAGACGATACGAACGGGGATTCTGGATACGATCTGCCTATTCTCTTTCTGGATCAGGTTCGCCTCAACAGAAAGCAGATACTTGGAGCGTCCCGGACGTTTGCGGTTCATGGCATAGATTTTCTTCAGATCAAGCTGCTTGTCCTGGTACTCGTAAAATACCTTACCGGATTTCTTGAGCATAGCGAGTACGTCGAGTGACAGCTCTTTCTTGATGGCGGTAATACCCTTTGGAGTGGCAAACCAACTGTCAAACAAAACATAGTTTGCCTTATGTCCGGCCTTTATAGCGTCTTTTAGCATTCCGAGGAGAATATCCGGGGCTTTCTGCCTCGCCTGCTTACGAATTCTTCCAGCAAGAGAACGACCGTCGCACTTTTTAGCTGGGCAGGTCAGCAGTTCGTCCTTGCCTGAGGACAGAGGGCAAAAGTCTATGGGAATACTGGAATACTCATCTGACCAGAGCAGCGTCAGAATGCGGAAGCCTCGTTCATACTTCATGGTCACATGATTGAAGAACTTCGACACCAGTTCCGTTCTCTTGCCGCTCTTGGCAAAGGGCGTATCATCAAAGATGAAGTATTCAATCCGCCGCTCTGAGGTCGCCGGTCGAACAAAGCCGCTGATGATCTTCTCGGATAAGAGTCGGACAAACTTATGCCAGTTGATCCCGGTGCTGCCGCAGAAGCGGTAGAGTGTATTCTTTGAAAAGGCTTCCCGATAGCTGCCGATTCGCATGGACATGTAGGTGCTGATCGGAGAGAACATGCAACATACCAAATATGCAAAGAGTTCCACCACAGAAAATCCCTTTGCCTTTTGCGCACGGCAGGAACTCAGAAGCTTACCAACCTCAAACCGCCGCATAAAATCTCTCACTGTATCATTTGCCTCTTGCGCTTCAACCAGTTTCTGTGATAACATAGTTGCCATAGCATATACCTCCGTGGTTTTTGTTTGTTGTGGTGACTACATTATACCACTTTTCGAGGCTATATGCTATTTTTACGTTCATTTTCAAGCGGCTTTTGCTTTCAAAGCAGAAATCTCTATAACATTTTTGGCAGTGTCACATGTGGGAAGTTTTAGTCTTTGATTGATGCAGCGATCGACTATGTGTATTCGCTGTTTCGGGATAATGCCGGCGGGCATGATGCCGCACATACCTTGCGTGTCTATCAAAACGCGATGCTGATTGCCCAGCAGGAGCCCAACTGTGACCTGGAAATACTGGCGTTGAGCGCTCTGCTTCACGATGCAGACGACCATAAGCTGTTCCATACAGAGAATAATGCAAACGCGAGATCTTTTTTGACGCAGCATGATGTTGAGTCAGATAAGATCGAGTATATCTGCAGAGTAATTAACGCTGTTTCATTTAGCCAGAACAGAGGAAAACGCCCGGAAAGCCTGGAAGGAATGATTGTTCAGGACGCTGATCGTCTTGATGCCATCGGTGCAATCGGGATTGCTCGAACCTTTGCATTCGGCGGTGAGCACGGCAGGCCTCTGGAAGCGACGATTCAGCATTTCCAGGATAAGCTGCTGCTATTAAAAGATGAGATGAACACCGAGACAGTAAAGAATATCGCCGAAAGCCGGCACCTCTTTATGGTGAACTTTTTACAGGAATTTGATGAGGAGACAAAAGCTGCCCGCCCAAGGAGATCATAAACAAAAAACGCCTGCCGACTGCTTATCTTTCAAAGCAATCGACGGGCGCAGACTATGCAAAGACGCGGGAATTGACATTCTTCAACAGGACAAAGGGATCGGAGAAGATTTCATTTTTGGCTCTTTCTTCCCAAGTCGTAGTCCGTGAAAAAAGGAGTCTCAGAATGCCGCACATAGTCTTCCCTCAGCATGATAAAGACAGAATACATGATGAGAAAGACGATGAGCGCAAGCGGGAGACCGGCAATATAACAGACGGACCTGACCGCCTGCGCGCCGCCGAGCTGGACAACGATAAAGGCGATCACTGCAGCCGCAACGGCCCACACAAGTCTGAGCCAGCGCGGGGCCAGATCATCCGAACCGGTTTGAACAGCCGTCATCTCGGCTGCCGCAAAGGCACTGGAATCCATCGTGGTTGCAAGAAAGACGAAGGAAATGAAAAGCAGAACCACCATAAAGAGTCTGGACAGGGGAAGGGAACTGACGAGCGCGATAATGGCCCCGGCTTCGTCACCCTTTTCCAGAAAAGCGGATACATTGACGGCGCCGCTCATCTGTGCTTTGACCGCAAAGTTTCCGAAGGTTCCCATTGCGGCCCAGCACCCCAGCGTGCACAGGACGAGCTGGCCGAAGGCGATCTGGCGGAGCGTCCTGCCCTTGGAGATCCTGGCGTTGAACACGCCCATGAGCGGCATATACACAAAATAGCAGGCCCAGTAGCTGAAGGTCCAGCCCTTCACAAAGCCTCCGCCTCCGTAGGGATCGGTGAAGGTGCTCAAGCGGATGATGTTCTGAAAAAACAAACCCATCGTGTTGATCTCCGCGTTGAAGACCCGGATCAGCCCGACAAGCAGACCGAACACGCCCATGAAGAGAAAGGCCGCGGTCACATTGAAATTGCTCAGGCGTTTGATGCCTTTGTTCAGACCCAGATAGACGCTCGTGCCGAAAATAGCGACCCAGATCAGGAGAATGATGATCTGTATGCTCGTCATCATAGAATCCGGCAGATTGAAAATGCTCTGTACGAGGGCGGTGAGCAGCGGCATACCGGTTCCGATCGAGATTACCGGGGCAAAAACCGCGCTGCAGATCGAAATGACATCGACTGCATAGCCGAGGATTCTGCCCCATTTTCGGCTCGTAATGCTTCGGATGCCCGCGCTGACAGTCGCCTCGTGACCGTGACGATTATAAAGCACATAGCCGATAGCAACAGAGACCGGTACATATATGGCCCATGCGTTCGGCCCCCAATGAAAGTGCGCGTAAAGCTGTCCGAGCTCGTAGGCCATTTCTGTGCTTTCACCGACAGGAATGGCGTTTTGAGAGATGCAGTAGATGGGCTCCAGAAAGCCGTATACGACAAGCCAGCCGCCGCAGCTTGTGGTAAACATCATGCCTGCCCAGGCAAGCGTGCCGAAAACAGGTTCACAGTTTTCTCCGCCGAGCCGCACATCCTTGTAACGGCCGAACATCATCCAGAGGGAGAACAGCAGGCAGCAGATGTCGGCGAAGAGAAACAGCCAGCCGAACGCGCTGATGCAGCCGGTATAGATCGCGCCCATCGATGTCTGGAGAAATTCCAGGTTGGTTGCAACGGCAATAATCACGGTCAGCAGGATCGCAAGAGACGGGAAAAAGAGCTTTTTATCGACCTTCAATCTTCTGTCCATTGCGCAGCCTCATAGGTCTTTCTCAGATGATCGAAATCGGTATAGCGTATGATGACGTCTTCACCGGATTCGTCAGTAATGCTGATTGTTTCGTTGATTTCTTTGAGCTTGCGGCAGAAATCCTCGCAGTCTTCTGCAATGACGCTGACGACACCCAGCGGCATATGCGCCGGGAAGCTCTCCCCGACATGATACAGCGTATAAAAGCGCACGCCGGGAATGTCGCAGATCTCATCAAAGCCCTTCATTTCCCGGATGACCCCGCTCTTGTTTGTCCAGAGCGAATAGCCGCAGGTGCAGGGCTTATATGTATGCTCCTGGGCAGGGGGTAGCTCCTCCGCACTATGCCGGATGCCGCGGGCATAATCCGTCAGCCAGCGGATCGGATCAAAGGAGCACAGCACAGGATACGCCGCGTCCGGCACATCCCCGGGAAGCCGATAGCCCATTTCGATGATGTAAAAATGATCGTCCTCATCCAGCATCAGCTGCACCCAGGCGATGCCCTCGCGACAGCCGACCCGGCGAAGCACCTCCTCGATCTGTGGATTGATCTCCGCCATGACGCGCTCCACATTTCCGGTAACATCGGTCGTAAGGGAGTACAGGTTCTTCAGCTGCCCCGGTTGCGCTTCCATGGCGTTGAGGCAGATCTGGCGGATCTCGCCGTCCGCAAGGGCATAATAGGTGTACCACTCCTTGCCGTGAAGCATCCGCTCCACAACGATTTTGGGATTTTTGGAGAGAGACCTGGCATAGCGCACAGCTTCCCGCAGCTGCTGCTTATCGTAGCAGTAGCTGATGCCGCGGTTGCAGCTGAGGTCCACGGGCTTTACAACGACGGGAAAGCTGACCCGATCCAGCTCCTCGTCGGTCAGCGCATCCGAGAGGAAATAATCCTCTGCCACCGGTGCGCCGACCTCGCGGCAGAGCTTTTTGAAATCGGCCTTATCGCGGGAATAATGCCAGGCCTCCGGCGTGCAGTAGGACGGCAGACCGAGGCGCTTGCACAGTGCCATGGTCATTTCCAGGTTAAATTCGCTGACGCCGCACATGACGGCCGTGACGCCCTCTTCCCGGCACTTAGCCTCCAGTGTGTCCAGATCCCCGGTGTTTACCATCCAATAGGCATCCGAAACAAGCTTCGCGCGCGACTCCTCCGGCGGCAGATAATCTGTAACGATCGTATACATGCCCTGGGATTTCGCGTATTCGACGATCTCCCTGCTCTGCAGGCTAGTCCCGAGCATCAGCAGTTTTTCCATAAAAATATCCTCCCTGTTTTCAATGCCGTCAGAATCTGTTCAATACAGATCTTAACGGCATTTTAGCAAAGGAGGACGACAAAACCAAACAACTGCCGGTTTACTTGCTCTTAAGGAATTTTCTCTTTACTGCGATCTCCTCGGGATTATAGATATCTTTTCCCATGGTCTTTTCCAGGAAGCGAACAAAGGAGGAAGTGTCCCACAGGGAATCCAGATCGGTAATGGAATACTCGATCATGCCGTTCCACATCGGCTCGGCATAAAGCGGGTCAAGCTCAGTAATGCTTTCCACATTTTCGAGCTGACTGAAAAAGCGTTTGGGGAAGAAAACGATCGGGGCACAAAATTGAATGTAATCATCTCTTTTTGGCGTTTTTACAGACTTATAGTTGTCATAGGAAACCATGATTTCGCTGCCGCCGATGGTTTTGTCCACGGTGAGAACGCTGATCCCGTTCTGGCGCGACATGGATCTCTGAAAGCATTTTGTGAGGTTGGGGCCATAGACGAAGGGATTGTTGTATACGACCATGGTATTGCCCGGCTCCAGGTCCTCCGGCTTTTCCGTAAACTGGAGGCTGATCCCATACTGGCTGCCGTCGCCTATATTCTCTTCAATAAAAACCCGATCCCGTTCCGGACAGGATATGTGGATGTCTCCGATCCCGGCCAGCATGAAATATCCGAGGAAAAAGTAAACCAGCGGTTTACCGTAGATTTCGGAGCCGGAAAAAACAGAGCCGGTATCCTTCAGAATCAGATATCCCTGCCAGTCCTTTTCAATGTAATTGATATTACCCTCAAGCAAGGTGTCCACATCAATATTCAGCAGATCCGAAAGCTTCGTGACGATCGAAACGTCGGGTATGGAGAGACCTCTTTCCCATTTGGAAACGGCCTGATCCGTGACGCCCATGGACAAAGCCAGCTGATGCTGGGTGTATCCTTCGATGCGGCGCAGGGTTCTGATCGCTTTGCCGACTTTAGCGGCGTCCATCTGATAACCTCCAACAAATGCGGGAAGGCTTGGAAAGCATCCCATAAGTAAGATTTGAAATGACTAAATCATGTCGAAACACGTGGAAATTGAGAAATTTGACATTCGGTTAGCATACGCTAAATAACGCGCATACTATCATTTTATGGAGAGCTTGTCAATGCCAAGCTCTTATAATACTTCATAATAAATATTTTGAAGAGTATTCATTGACTAGGAGACAAAGAATGGTTATAATACAGTTAGACAACGCTAACTCTTGCGACAGATACGGAAATAAGAGGAGAAAGCAAAATGGACAAGTATCTGAAGATCTTTGAACCGGCCATGAAAAAGTGGCTGGCAGAGCACTATTCCCCGGAGGAGGCAAAGAAGCGCTGGGAGCGTACCGTCGCGCTGGACAAAAAGTGGATCCGGGAGGAGGGCGACCTGGGCGAGCGGAAGAATGCAATGGCAAGCAACATGCTGGAGGCATACGCTTTTTTCGCATTCTATGATTCGGTGGACAGAAGCTTTACTCCGAAGGATCTGCAAAGTATGATCGATGCGGCCATGGGGAAGAGCATTCGCATGCTCTCGCACTTCGATTTGAACAAGCTCCTCAAGCACCGCTGGATTGTACAGCTGATATACGGATATTTGAGAAGCTATCAGAAAAAGGCGGAACGTTTTCGCGGCAATGCATGGGGAAACACATGGAAGATCCGGCTCAACCCGGAAAACCACGAAAAGGGAATTGCCTTCGTTTATGACACCTGCCCCTTGAATGATTTTGCCAGACGGCACGGCTACATCGACTTTCTGCCAAACCTGTGCATGATCGATCACGTCACCTGCGGTGCGGCGCACGGTAAGCTGATCCGTCACAAAACCCTGGCAGGCGGGGACGGGGAGTGCAACTACTGGATCCTGGGGGACCGGGAACCGGAGGCGCTCGCAGATATGGGTTCAAAATAAAAGCTTTGAAGGAACGCATCATGTATGTTGCAGCCCCGACAGCGTGTTGACAGGAGATAGTTTATGAAAAAGCAAGTGTTCAGAGTAGATCCCGATGGGTTTAACGGAGCCTGGTATCCTGCATCCTCAGAGAGCGGCAGAGGACTCATCCTCATGCTCGGAGACAGCGCAGAGGACTACATGGCAAGAACCGGGGCGAAATGGCTGAACCGGCAGGGTATCCATGTGATGGCGATGAGCGCGGATAAGAAGGATTACGGACACCACAGCTATCCGTTGGAACGGTTTGAAAAAGCGATCAGCTTTATGAAAGCGCAGCGCTGTGACAAGCTTGGGGTAATCGGCGCGTCTACCACCGGGATGATGGCGCTGCTGGCGGCGTCCTGTTATCCGGAGCTGTCACTCACGATTGCGATCTCGCCTCCGGATTTTGTGATGGAGGGCTTCTATCAGGATGGCAGGGACGGCATGCGAGAGCGGCCCGGCGATAATGAATCCACCGTCACCTGGCAGGGCAAGCCGCTTCCTTATCTGCCCTATGCCTATCGGCATCCGGAATACTGGAAGAAGATACTGGAGGAATCAAAGGCCGGCGGTGACAAGATCGCTTCCCGGAAAATGTTCGATGAATCCGAGCGCAGGCACCCTATCCAGGAAGAAGAAAGGATCAAGGTGGAGACCATTTGCGGGAAGATCATCTTCATCGGCGCGGAGGATGATGCGCTGTGGGACACCTGCAGATATATCCGCAGGATGGAAGAACGTCTCGAGAGATATCCTCATGACAGCAGCTGTGAGTGCTGGCTCTATGAGCACGGAACACACTTTGCGTTTCCCGAGTCCCTGCTGAAAATGATGCTGCCGGTGGGTTCCGGGCTGTTGGTTCCCTTTATGTTCAAGGCCGGAAGAGAACACAAAAAGGAATGCTGTGAAACGCGCATCGACATTGACAGAAGGCTGAGAAAGACGCTTGCAGATTGGTGAAGAAGGCACGGACATGAATACGGAAAAAGCAAAGTCAAATAGGAACCTTGGCGTGATCGTCATGCGTACCGCGCTGCTGTGCGGCTTGCTCGGCTGCCTATGTTACGGTGGCGGAGATTGGCTGATGATGTACGGAGATCCGACACATGCGGGAAAACTGATATGGCTTACGAGCGGAACGGCACAGATCCCCATGTGGCGCTATAATCTTGCCATGGTGCTGGCCTTTCCGGGGATCATCCTGTACGGTATTGCGCTGTTCGCGGTGGAAAGCTACATACGCGGCGGCAGGGAGCGAAAGGTGTATCACTACCTGAACGCCTTTGGCCTGACGCCGTGGATCGCGCTGCATCTGTTTTATATCATGATTCTGGTGCTGTATTCCTGGATGAACGCCAATGGATTCGCCTCCGACGCGCTGGCGGTCTGTGAGGGACTGTTTTCCCGTTTGTCCTGGTTCGTCCCGGTCAGTGAAGCCTTGATGCTGCCGGTGTTTATATACTGGTTTTATTTGCAGATCACCGGAAAAACAGTCTTTCCGAGAGCCATGGCCT
>Ga0310695_10008298_pt1 | contig 16136 bp, 13 predicted proteins | sample RumenRJG_04DNA_FD_203882 | JGI IMG/M metagenome (GOLD analysis project Ga0310695, IMG submission 203882) | Bovine rumen microbial communities from Lethbridge, Alberta, Canada - RJG_04 (v2) (version 2) | ecosystem: Host-associated > Mammals > Digestive system > Stomach > Rumen | place: Canada...
TAAACTTGAAACTGTCACGGAGCTCCACTCCTGTCCTTGATCTAGACGCAATTTCAAGTATATCACGTGGAGCAACGTGACTTTTCTTTTTATTCAGTTTTTTACCCACTGGTTATAGGGATGAGCCTAAAATGAGAACAATTTTACAAAAAACAGAGGATGATAGTGATGATTTTGCAGGAAAAGCTGTATGATTTTATGCTGCCCTATCCCGGCAAGGACGACCGCCGTGTGCGTGTGTTCGTGCCTGCTCACGAGGAAGGCGAGCGGCTGCCGGTCGTCTATATGACCGACGGTCAGAACCTCTTTGACCGGGAGACCGCCACCTGGGACTGCTGGCACACGCGCGAAGCCGTGCGCGCCGAGTATGCCGCCACCGGCAGGGCTGCGGTGATCGTGGGCATCCACAATGACAATCCGTGGCGCGACAACGAGCTGACGCCCGGCAGCATCGGCGAGGTGGTGCTTGCCTCCGAGATGGAGAATTTTTCCGCACCGGAGGGAGAGATCTTTGACCGTTTCGTTATGGAAACCGTCAAGCCCTATGCGGAGCAGCACTTTCCCGTCAGAGCCGACAGAAACGGCGTTGCCTTTTGCGGCAGCTCCTCCGGCGGCTTGCAGGCGTTTTTTACCGCGCTCTGCCATCCCGACAGCTTTTGCGCGTCGGGCGTGTTCTCGCCGGCTTTTTTGCTCTACACGCAGGACGATATGCGCCGCTTTATCCTCTCCAAGCTGCAGGCGGACATGCCCTATCTTTACATCTATACCGGCGCCGGCGACGATTTGGAGCAGCGGATCTTTGACAGCGTGGAATGGACGTATGATATTTTGATGGAGTGCTATCCCATGCACCTGCTCAACGAGGTCGTGCTCTTTGACCAAAAGCACAATGAGTACGCATGGGAGCCGATTTTTAAAGACTTCCTCCATACCTTCCTTTCTTTTGGGAATTCGTAATTCTTTGGCTCGGAGGAAAGGTTTGCCGGTTTTTCTAACCGTGTAGGGCGACCAATGTGTCGCCCGCAGATAAGGTTCCACCGTTTCCTGCGGAAAGATCGTCTTGACAGGACACCGTGGCAGGGCGAACACATGGGTTCGCCCCTACACATAACGGTACAATGCACTGCGTAAAACGGTTGTTGCTGTCGTCTTTTATAACGCGGCGATGGTGGTAATCTTCTAATCAAGCGTCAGTTTTGCGGACTGGGCCAAGCGTCACGCTTGCGGTTATGGCGGCTTGAAAACCGCGCTTGGTTACCTTGGCAACGTAGGGGCGCACCGACGTGTGCGCCCGGATAAGACAGCGCCGTCGGGCGTTGTTTTGGAGAAAATAAAAAGGGAGCCAAACCTGACTCCCATAAATCATAAAACTATTAAACTATGCAGTTAACACGCAACGCTGCGACACGCCGTTGATGACGTTTTCCAAACAAACCGACCTGTCAAAAGGCGGATCGGATGCAACGTCACGTTGCCGTCACGTTGCCTTAGACGATGATCTCGCCGTCTACGGTGCCGGTCAGACCTGCTGCGTTGCTCTCGTCGGTGTCGATGTGCATGGCGGGGGCGTACTTGTCGCTTACACGGACAACGACATCACCGAACACGACCGCTCTGCCGGTGCCGGCGCCGACCTTGACCGAAACGATCTGCTTGTCCTTAAAGCCGTTTTCCTCGGCGGTCTTGGTGTCAAAGTGGATGTGACGCTGTGCGGCGATGATGCCCTGCGCGATCTCGACCTCGCCCTTGGGGCCTACGAGCTTACAGCCGGGGGTGCCTGCCACGTTGCCGGACTCTCTGACGGGAGCGGTCACGCCGAGCTTGCGCGCGTCGGTCAGCGAAACTTCAACCTGATCCTCCGGACGCTCGGGACCGAGGATAGACATGGTCATCTCACCTCTGGGGCCGACGACCGTAACCTTTTCAAAGCAGGCAAACTGACCGGGCTGGGACAGATCCTTTTTGTTGGTCAGCTGATAGCCTTCGCCGTAGAGCGCGTCGAGGGTTGCTCTGCAAACATGCACGTGATGTGCGGAGGTTTCTACCATAATTTTCATTGTTATTACCACCATTCATAATTTTTTACCTAAACAGGTTTTATTTTATTTTACAACGGATTTGCTTTTTTTTCAACCTTATTTTGATAAAAGGGGTCACAAAATGTATCAAACTTGGGAAGAACTCCACACTGCCTGTCTTGCCTGCCGCAAATGCGCGCTCTGCCAAACGCGCCTTCATGTGGTGGTGGGCGTCGGCGTGCCGGACGCCGAGGTGATGTTTATCGGCGAGGGTCCCGGCGAAAACGAGGACCTGCAGGGCGAGCCGTTTGTGGGCAGAGCCGGTGTGCTGCTCGACAAAATGCTGCTGGCGGTGGATCTGGACAGAAAAAAGAATATCTATATCGCCAATATCGTCAAGTGCCGTCCGCCGCACAACCGCGACCCCAAGCCCGAGGAGCAGGAGCTGTGCATCGGCTGGCTGCGCAACCAGGTCAAGCTGCTGCGCCCCAAGATCATCGTCTGTCTGGGCAGGATCGCCGCGATGCGGATCATCAAGCCCGACTTTCGCGTCACGCGCGAGCACGGCTTGTTCTTTGAAAAAAACGGCGTGCTGATGATGGCGACGCTGCATCCGGCTGCCGTTTTGCGCAATCCGAGCCAAAAGCCCGACGCGTTCAACGACTTTTTGCTGCTGCGCGACAAAATCAAAGAGGTCTGCACGCACACCTATGAACAGGAGACGTTATGCCGTTAGTTGAATTCAAAAATGTTTATAAGCGCTACAAAATGGGCGAGGTCGTCATCAACGCCGTGGACGGTATTTCCTTTTCCGTGGAGGAGGGAGAGTTTGCGGTGGTGGTCGGCACCTCGGGAGCCGGCAAGACCACGGTGCTCAATATGCTCGGCGGCATGGACAGCGCCGGCGAGGGAGAGATATTGGTGCGCGGCAGCGACATCAGCCGCTACAGCGACCGTCAGCTGATCGAATACCGCCGCCACGAGATCGGATTTGTGTTTCAGTTCTACAATCTGGTACACAACCTGACCGCCAAGGAGAATGTGGAGCTGGCGGCGCAGATCTGCCGCGATCCGCTCGACAGCGAGAAGGCGCTGCAAAGCGTGGGGCTTTTGGAGCGCAAGGATAATTTTCCGGCGCAGCTCTCCGGCGGCGAGCAGCAGCGCGTGTCCATCGCGCGCGCACTGGCAAAGCGTCCGGCGCTGCTTTTGTGTGACGAGCCGACCGGCGCCCTCGACTACAACACCGGCAGACAGATCCTCGGGCTCTTGCAGGAGACCTGCCGCCGCGAAAAAATGACGGTCATCCTCATCACGCACAACACCGCCATCACTCCGATGGCAGACCACATCCTCGAGATGAAAAGCGGCAAAATCGTCCGCGACGTGTATAACGAGCATCCGAAGGCGATCAGCGAGATCGAGTGGTGATTTGTTTAGAGTGGAGAGTGGAGTAGTCCTGACAAACCGTTTGATTCAAGGGAACCAACGGTGCCCTGCCCGGGTACACACGGTCGCCCCTACGTTGTCAAGGCAGTATGGCGCTGCTTTTCACATGTATGGTAAATAGGTCACACTGCCGCCGACATTTGCTGACATTTAAACCACCATCTATTCCTAACAGATTATATGGAGGTTAACATCCTCATAGGCAGTGCGCCACCTTCTCCTCGGGAGAAGGCTTTGCATCAGCAGACGTTTTCCTTACAACTAACCGTCTCCATATAACGATGAACGTCAGCCATTACAGCCGGACAGGGGCAAGCTCTGTCGCTGCGATTTTTTTGCGCAGTTTTCCTTGGCACCGTAGGGTCGACCTTCACTCAACTCTCAACTCTTGAAAAAAGGGTGTTTCTAAATTGACCAAGTCTTTACTAAAAAATACTTTCCGTGAAATTGCGAACAGCAAGGCACGGTTTGTGGCTATCATGGCGATCATCACGCTGGGCGTAGGCTTTTTTGCCGGAATAAAGGCGACGGCGCCCTCGATGTATCAGCTGGCGGAGACCTATTACCGCGAGAAGCGGCTGATGGATTTTCGGCTGGTGTCCACGGTCGGCTTTGCGGAGGAGGATATTCAGGCGGTCGCCGAAACGGAGGGCGTGCAGAGCGTTATGCCGTCGTATTTTTGCGACGTGATGACTTCGGCGGACGACGGCGGCGATATCGTGCGCCTGATCACCCTGCCCAAGGCCTATCAGAGCAACCGCACGCTCAACACCCTCACGATCAACGAGGGCAGAAGCGTGCGCCGCAGCGGCGAGATCATCACCGAGAGCGTCGCGTTTGCCAATGCGCGCCACAAGGTCGGCGCGACCGTCACCTTTGCGCCGACGGCAGGCGACAACAAGCTCACGGAGCTGCTCAACGTCAGCGAATTCAAGATCGTCGGCAAGGCGGAGTCGCCGCTCTATATTTCCTATCAGCGCGGCAGCACCACCATCGGCGACGGCAAGATTGACGAATATATGTATATTTCCGCCGAGGATTTCAAGCTGCCGCGCTACACGGAGCTGTATGTCAAGGCGGCGTTTTCGGATGAGGTCTCCGCGTTTTCGGACGACTATGCACAGCAGGCGGCACAGATGAAGGAGCGGCTCGAAGCGCTTTCGCGTGTGCGCGAGGCGGCATTCGTCACCGAGGTGATCCCGAACGCCGAGCAAGAGCTTGCCGACGGCAAAACGGAGTTTGAAACCAAGCGCGATGAGGCGGAGTCCAAGCTGGTCGAGGCGCAGGACGAGCTGAACGCCGGTGAGGAAAAATACAACACCGCCATCAAAGAAGCGGAGGACAAGCTCGCCGCCGCCAAGGAACAGCTCGACAGCGGCGAAGCGGCGCTACAGGCAGGCGAGGACAGCTATGCGGCAGGCATTGCGGCAGGTGAACAGCTGCTCGCCGAGGGCGCCGCACAGCTTGCCGAGGGCGCCGCGCAGCTTGAAGCAGGCAAGGCGCTCCTTGCGGAACAGCTCCAAGCCTATCAGGGCGACGACGCGCAGACCAAGACGACGCGCGACACCGTGGACGCCGTCGGCTCCGCGCAGACAGCGGCAGGACAGGCGCAGCTGTTTGCAGGGCAGGCACAGCTGGCGGTCGGCAAAGCCGAAATGCTTGTGCAAAGCCTGAGCGGTCAGCTGCAGCTCAGCGCGGCGCGGCAGCAGCTCAGCGCCGGAAAGCAGCAGTACGAGACCGGCTTGGCGCTCTTGAAGGAGCAAAAAAAGACCGGTGCGCAGGAGCTTGCCGACGCAAAGGCGGCATATCAAAAGGCGCGCGACCAAGCCGACAAGGAGCTTGCCGACGCGGAACAAAAGATCAAAGACGGCGAAGCGGCGATCCAAAAGCTGCGCGAAATGAAGTCGGAGTGGTATGTGTTTGACCGCGCCGCCAATCCCGGCTATAGCACCTTTGGGCAGAACGCCGACCGTCTCGATGCGGTCGCCTCGGTCTTTCCGCTGTTCTTTTTGCTGGTGGCGGTGCTCGTCTGCGTCACCACCATGACCCGTTTGATCGAAGAAAAGCGCACCGAGATCGCTACGCTCAAGGCGCTCGGCTACGGCAGCGGCTCCATCGTGCTCAAATATGTCATCTATTCGCTGACAGCGGCGGTCGCCGGCAGCGCCATCGGCGTCTTTGCCGGCATCAACACCCTGCCCTTTATCATCTACGACGCCTACCGCATCATGTTCTATATCGGCAATATCGAGCTGGTGCCGCACATGCCGTCCATTGTTCTCGGCACGCTTGCGGCGGTGGTCTGCACCACGGCGGTCTCGGTGATCGTCTGCGCCAAGTCGCTGCACGTCAAGCCGGCGCAGGCGATGCGTCCCAAGGCGCCCAAGCCCGGCAAACGGATCTTGCTCGAACGCATCGCGCCGCTGTGGAAGCACATGAATTTTACCGCCAAGCTAACGGCGCGAAACCTGTTTCGCTACAAGGTGCGCATGTGCATGACGGTCATCGGTGTGGCAGGCTGCACGGCGCTGATCGTGGCAGCGTTCGGCTTGCTCGACAGCTTTCAGCCGCTCACGCATGCACAGTTCAACGAGATTTTCAAATATGACGCCGTCGTCCTTCCGAAAAAAGGGGGCACGGCGCAGGAGCTCGGCTATCTCAAGGAGTCGGCGGACAAAACCGGCAGGGCGCAGAACACGCTTCTCGCGCTGCGCGAGGACGTGACCGTCCGCTTCGGCAGCAAGACGAGCGCCGAATATACCTATATCAGCGTGCCCGAAACGGCTGATGTGCCGGAGGACATGCTCTCGCTCCACACGCGTGCGGACAAAACGCCGCTTTCGCTCTCGGACGACGGCGTGCTGCTCAACGAAAAGCTCGCCTCGGATCTCGGCATCCGCGAGGGCGACAGCATTTGGCTCGACGCCAAAAACGGCAGCGTCTCGGTGCGCGTGGACGGCATCTATGAGCAGTATATCTACAGCTATGTTTACATGAGTCCGCAGTGCTATGAAACGCTGTTCGGCAAGGCGCCTGTTTTTAATATGCTGCAGGTCGCGCTGACCGACAAGGAGGATGAGACCGCCGATGCGTTCAGCACCGCCGTGCTCGCCGACGAGCGGATCGTGGCGGTTTCCTTTATGGATCAGAATGTGGAGGACTTCCGCAATATGCTCAACTCGCTGAACATGGTGGTCGTGGTCATGGTGGTCTGCGCGGCGGCGCTGGCGTTCGTGGTGCTCTACAACCTCACCAATATCAATATCGCCGAGCGGCAGCGCGAGATCGCTACCTTCAAGGTGCTGGGCTTCTACAACCGCGAGACCTCACGGTTCATCACGATCGAAAACATCGTGCTCACCCTGTTCGGCATCGCTGCCGGACTGGCGCTCGGTGTTTTGCTGACGAACTTTATCATCCGCACCGTCGAGGTGGACAACGTGATGTTCGGCAGGGACATCTATTTGCCGAGCTTCCTCTACGCCGCCGGCATGACAATGGGCTTTTCGCTGCTGGTCAACGCCGTGATGAGCTTCAAGATCAAGGCGGTCAATATGGTGGAAAGCCTGAAAAGCGTGGAATAAACGGTCGCTGTGCGGCATACAAATAAAACGTATGTCATGGAGGATCGGTATGAGGGAAAAAGCAGGGGAGAAGTAGGATGAAACTGTTGGCTGAGGGATTGTGGATATTTGTCCTGTTTTCGTTTTTGGGATGGACGGCGCATTGCGTTTGGCAGTCCGTCAAAGAAAAGCGGCCGCTGAACGTTGGCTTTTTGACGCTGCCGTTCATGCCGACGATCGGCACGGGCTTTGTGCTGCTCTTTGTTTTTTTGTCGCGTTATGAGAATATCTTTATGCTGTTTTTTGCGTCCGCGCTGCTGCTGACGCTGTTCAAGTATTTTGCGGCAAGATTATTTGACCGCGCCTTCGGCTTCAAATGGAAGGATTATGCGGACAGCAAATACAAGCTCAACAAGTATGTGAGCATTTGGGAGCCGTTTGCCTACGGCGCGGCAGGCGTTTTGGCGGTCAGGCTCGCGTTTGTCCCGGTGTATTGGCTGGCGTCGGTCCTTCCGCTTTGGGCTGCGGTTTTGATACCGGCGGCCGTTGCGGTGCTCATCATCGCCGACGCGGTCATCTCCTGCGTGACGGTGGTCAAGCTGCGAAAGAACCTGAAGCAGATGGCGGACATTTCAAAGCTGTTGGAAAACAGCGGGGAGGGTGTTTCCGACGACGCGCTGCGTGGAGAATACGAGCGCAAAATGATAGAGAGCTCGCGCTTTCGGCTGCGTCTTATCCGGGCGTTCCCCGATATGGAGTCCTTTGATTACGAAAAGCAGCTCGCCAACCTCCAGGCACATCACAATCTGGTGCGCGAGCGGAACAACGCGGTGTATGAAAAGCGGATCGAGCGCAAGGAGGACAGACCCTTTGCCTACGGACTCAGCTTTTCCAAGCTCTTTTGGCTGTTTGTCATCGGCAGCTTTTTCGGCACCGTGCTCGAAACCTTTTGGGCGCTCTTTGCCGAGGGACACTTTGAGATGCGCGTCGGCTGGGTGCTGGGACCGTTCATTCCGGTCTACGGCGTCGGCGCCGTGGCGATCACGCTTTGTCTATACAAGCTGCACAGCAAGAGCGACGTGATCGTCTACATCGCGTCGGCGGTCATCGGCGCGACCTTTGAATATCTCTGCTCCTATTTTCAGGAGAAGTTTTTGGGCACCATCAGCTGGGATTACAGCGACACGCCGTTTAATATCGACGGCAGGACCAACCTGATGTTTGCGCTCATCTGGGGCTTTTTGGGGCTGGTGTGGCTGCGCAATCTGTATCCGTTCATCAGCAATCTGATCGAGAAGATCCCCAAAAAAGCAGGCAAGATCATCACGGTCATCTTCTGTATGTTTATGGCGCTGGACGGTCTGCTGTCTATCGCCGCCATCAACCGCTGGCACGAGCGCGACGACGGCATACCGCCCAAAACCGCCGTCGGGCAGCTCTGCGACGCGGTGTTTACCGATGATTATATGGAATTTATTTATCCGCATATGGGCAACAAGGATACCTTTGCCGAAGAAAGACGGCAAAAAGCAGAAAAAGCCGAAAAGAAACGCCACATGAAAGAGGAAGAACACCGACAGGTAGAACAAACGACAAAACCGGCAGCGCATTGACAGCGCTGCCGGTTTTGGTTTAGGAATGTAGAAAGATTTTACGAATCAAAGAACTTCCGTCCGTCGTCGGTGACAAGCCGCTCCGCTTTGGGATAGGCAAAGAGCGCGGGCTTGCCGGCGTTTTCTTCGAGATAGTGCGCAAACTCCGCGGCGTACCATTTTGCCATGCCGAGGTTATGCATCAGATAGTGGCCGCAGTTCACCGGCGCCGCGCCGGGAACCTCCTCGCAGTCTGCCACGGATCGGAACGCGTCAAGCAGCAGGTCATAGATCTCCTGCGGTGCGCGGCTGCCCTTCAAAATCAAATAAAAGCCGGTCAGACAGCCCATCGGGCCCCAATAGATGACCTCGTCCTTCCAATCGGGGTCGTTGCGCAAATAGGTGGCAATGATGTGCTCGAGCGAGTGCATCGCCGCCACGTCGATCACCGGCTCGCGGTTCGGCTTTTTGAGCCGGATGTCATAGGTCGTCACCGTGCCGTCGCCCACCGTGTCAACGCGGCTGGTGAAGATGCCGGGGGTGATTTTGGTATGGTCTACGGAAAAGCTCTGAATCAGTTCCATCATCATTTCTCCTTTTGGTTTAATTTGTATTAAGCACATTTTATCACAAAAAGCGAGAAGGTGCAAGAAAAAATACACCTCCGCAGCCATGCAGAGGTGTACGAATTATTTTGTGTGCAAAAGCCGTGCCGTGTAGAGCACGCAGGCGACGCATACGCCGGTGTCGGCGAGCACGGACATCCACATTTGCGCCATGCCGCACATTGCCAGCACGATGACTGCCGCTTTGACGGCGAGCGCAAAGATGATGTTGGTGCGAATGGTGTGGATGGTTTTGCGCGACAGACGCACCGCCTTGGGCAGCGCGGACAGGTCGCCGGAGGAGAGCACCACATCCGCCGCTTCGATCGCTGCCTCACTGCCAAAGCCCATGGCGATGCCGCAGTCGCTCTTGCTCAGCACGGGCGCGTCGTTGATGCCGTCGCCGGCAAAGCAGACGGTGCTGCCGTTCTGCTGACAGTCGCCGATGATCTGCAGCTTATCCTGCGGCAAAAGCGCGGCGTGGGTCTCGATGCCGTCGAGACGGCGCTGCACCGCGGCGGCGTTGGCTGCGGCGTCGCCGGTGAGCATGAGCAGCCGCTTGATCCCCAGCTCTCTGAGCTGACGGAGCACGCCGTGCGCCTCGGTGCGCAGGGTGTCGCCGATCTCTATCGCGCCGATCAGCGCGCCGTCACAGGTGAGCAGTACGATGTTTTTGCCCTGTAATGCAGGCGGAAGGCTGCCGTGCAGCAGCTTGCTGCCGCCGCAGCAGAGGGTCTTGCCGTTATAGACAGCCGAGGTGCCGACGCCTGCGATCTCCTTGTGCTCCGTGAGCACGGCGGCGTTGTTGCTCTGTGCCCTGATCGCCTGCGCGATCGGGTGAGAGGAATATTTTTCACAGCCTGCTGCCAGCGAGAGGATCTCCTCCTCGGTGTAGCCGTCGCAGGCATAAACGTCCGACACGGTGATCTTTCCGGTCGTCAGGGTGCCGGTCTTGTCAAACGCGAACGCGTCCGCCTTGGCAAGCGCCTCCAGATAGCGGCCGCCCTTGATCAGCACGCCCATGCGCGAGCCGGCGCCGATGCCGGCGTAGTAGGCGAGAGGAACGGAAATGACGATCGCGCACGGACAGCTCGCCACCAGCACCACCAGCGCGCGCATCAGCCATTCGGTAAAGCTGCCCAGTCCGCACAGCGGCGGCACAGCGGCGATCAGCACCGAGAGCAAAACGACGACCGGCGTATAAACATTGGCGAACCGCGTGATGAGCTTTTCGCGCTGTCCCTTTTGCGCCGCCGCATCCTCCACCAGGCGGAGAATACGCGTGGCGGTGCTGTCGCCAAAGGCGGCGGTGGTTTGCACCGTGAGCAGCGCGTCGCCGTTCATGGAGCCGCTGAGCACGGCGCTGCCCTTTGTCACATGCTGCGGCAGGCTTTCACCCGTCAGCGCGGAGACGTCCAGCTCGGCGCTTCCGTCCGTGACAACACCGTCCAGCGGCACGCGCTCATGCGGTTTTATCACAATGACCGAGCCGATCGCCACGTCGGCGGCAGGCACCTCGCGCTCCTGCCCGTTTTCGAGCAGGGTCGCTGTGTCGGGACGGATCCGGCTGAGCTTTTCTATGTCGCGGCGGCTCTTGCCGACCGCCAGATCCTCAATAAATTCGCCGATGGAGAACAGGATCGTCACCATCGCCGCCTCGACGGTCTCGCCGATACAAAATGCCGCGATGACCGCGATCGTGATCAAAACGGTCTCCTCGATGCGCAGCTTAAAGGCGTTTTTGAAGCCCTTGAGGAACACGTCGTAGCCGGCGCAGAGCGTGGCGGCAAGGCTCAGCCCGAACACCGTCCAATGCGCCGCTTCGCCCGCGGCGGTCAGGTGCAGCACCAGCGCCGCGACGCCGAGGACGACGGACGCCGCCAGCAGCACCTTTTTCAGTATGCCGCTCTCGCCGTGGCCGTGACCGTGCGCGTGCTCATGTTCATGCTTGTGTTCGTGTTCACGGCAGTTGCAGTGGTCGTCGTGACAGCCGTGGTGTTCGTGGTGTTCGCGGTGATGGTCGTGTGCGTGCTCGTCAAGCACATGCACGCCGTCCTCAATGCTGTCGCAGATCGCCTGTATCTCGTCCTTCGGGTTTGGCTTGTCGGTTTCAAAGCGCAGCTTTTTGGTGGCGAAGTTGAAGCTGACGCTGCGGTAGCCCTCGGTCTGCGCGATCTTGCTCTCGATTTTTGAGGCGCAGTGGGCGCAGTTCAGGTCGTCCAAAATCAGTGTGTACTGCATACTCTCACTCCAAAATATGATCCATGCCCATCTCGATGATCCGCTTGACGTGGTCGTCGTCGAGGGAATAATACATCTGCTTGCCGTCGCGGCGCACGCGCACCAGCTTGTTTTGCCGCAGGACGCGCAGCTGATGGGAGATGGTGCTCTGCTCCATATTGAGCGCCTCGGCGATCTCGTTGACCGGCAGCTCCGCGTCGGAGATCAGCACCATGATGCGCAGCCGCGTGGAGTCGCCAAAGACCTTGAACAGGTCGGCAAGCTCAAACAGCAGCTCCAGATCGGGGGCATTTTGTTTATCCATATGGTTCACCTCATACATCAATAGTTGAACATGTGAATATCTGTTCATTTGATAATTTGATTATACCACCATTGTTTCTGTCTGTCAATAGGAAAAAATCATCGCGGCAGTTTTATTCGCTGCCGCGATGATCGTTGTGAATGATTATTTTGTGCTGCGCTGAAAACGCACGCTGAAGGTGGTGCCGTCGGCGTCATTGCTCTCGACGGTGATTTTGCCGTTCATGCTCTCCACGATGCGCTGGGCGATGGAGAGCCCCAAGCCGTAGCCCTTGGTGGTGCGGCTCTTTTCGGCGCGGTAAAAGCGGTCGAAGATGTGTCCGAGCTCGTCCTTGGCGATCACGTTGCCGCGGTTGTTCACCGAGAATTCGGCGCGGTCGCCTGTGGCTTGCAGACGGATGGTCACGGTGGTGCCGGGTGACGCGTATTTGACCGCGTTGTCGGTCAGGATATGCGCCAGCTGGTTGAGCTGTGTGGGGTCGCCCTGCAGGATGACGTCCTCCTCGATGCCGTCGGCGTCGATCATGATCTCCCTTTCAAACGCGACCGGCTCAAAATGCAGCGCGCAGCCCTCGACGATCTCGCTGAAATTCACCGCGCAGAGCTGCACCTTGGCGGTGCCTGCGTCGGATTTGGCGAGGAAGAGCATGTTTTCGATCAGCTTTTTCATATGATTGGCTTCTTCCTCGGTGCTTTCCAGCCATTGCCGCTCCTCGGCGACGGTGGAGCTTTGGTGCGAGAGCATGATGTTGTTGTTCGCCAAAATGACCGTCAGCGGCGTTTTCAGCTCATGGGACGCGTCGGCGACAAACTGCTTTTGCTGTTCCCACGCTGTTTGAACGGGCTTGACCGCCAAATTGGACAAAATCAGGCTGATGCCGAAGATGACCGCCATGCTGCCTGCAAACAGCAGCAGCGAAATGAGGATCGAATTGATGAGGGAGGTGTAAACGGAGCTGTTGCTCGCAAAGATCAGACGGCTGTGATAGGTGTCGGTGCGCACGGCGAACATCAGACCGTATTCGTCGAGCTGACCGTAGCCGCTGCCGCTTTGCAGCGCCTTTTGCACGCAGGCGGCAAGAACGTCGCGGTCGATCGACAGATCGTTTTCGGTGCTGTTCAGGATTTCGCCGTCGGCGTTCGTCTCCGCGATCACATAGGAGGAGATCTCTATCGGCGTTTCGTCGCCGAATTCGCGGTGAAAATCCTTTTTGAACTGTCCGTTTTCTCCGGGCGCAGCAGGCTCTGCGGACGGCTCGTTCGGTGTAGCTGCCGGAGCAGACGCCTGCGGCTGACTGCCGGTGCCGACGGTCGCGGTCTGTGTGTTGTTATCCTGCGCGGCAAAGTTGTTCTCACCGCCGAAAAGCTCCTCCGGGAACGGCTCGCGGCGGTCGCCGAACTGCTTGCCCTGCTTGTCGAGCACCTGGTTCATGCCGCGCTCCATCATGTTGACGGAGTTTGAATAGTTGTTGTAAATGACGGCGATGAAGATGGCAAGGATCACCGTGCCCACCAGCAGCATATTGATCAAGATCATGCGCCGCCTAAGCTTTTTAATCATGGCTTTGCTCCAGTCTGTAGCCCATCTTTTTGATCGCCTTTATCTCCGCGGAGGAGTGGATAAAGTGCAGCTTACGGCGCAAAAAGGAGATGTACGCCTCCACGTTGTTGCTGCCTGCGTCGGAGTCGTAGCCCCACACCTTTGTGATGATGTCCTCCTTGGGGAGTATGCCGTCGCGGTGCGCGAGCAGGAGCTTGAGGATCTCGCTCTCCTTAAAATTCAGTCGGACGCTCTTGCTGCCCTTGCGCAGCTCGCTGGTGGAGGCGTTAAAGCTGAAATCCGCAAACGCGGTCTCGTCGAGCATCACCTCTCCCTTGCGGCGTGTCAGCGCCTTGATACGCGCCAGCAGCTCCTCGGCTGCAAAGGGCTTTGTCATGTAGTCGTCGGCGCCGCTGTTGAGACCGCTCACCTTGTCGGGGACCGTGTCCTTGGCGGTCAGCATGAGGATGGGTGTGTCGATTTTTTGCTGCCGCAGCTCGTAGGCGATCTGAAAGCCGTCGCGGTAGGGCAGCATGATGTCGAGAATGATCACATCATAAATGCCGCTGAGCGCATAGTCCAGCCCGTCTCTGCCGTCGTGCACCATATCGACCATATATTTTTGTTCGGTCAAAATCTGCTTGAGCGCCTGTGCCAGACGCTTTTCGTCCTCTACGATCAATATCTGCATGTTCTGTCCTCCTCGTATCAGATATACTATATATAAGGTGTGATTGGGTGCGTGAATGTGGAGTTTGGAATTTGGAATTGTGTGAATCACGCATGATGAATTACAAATTTCACTAACTATTATACTAAACAAAAGCCTACTCCACAATACTTAAATAAAGCTGAAATAATCTTTTTTAATTCTTTTCAGCCTTTTTTAAGCTTGACCCTCTATGATAATGCCATCGAAAGAACAAACGGCAAAAACATAAATAAAAACATTTAAGCCTTTTTTAAGGTTGACAGGTTAAACTGTCAGCATAGAAACAAACGGCACCGAAAGGAGCACGGCACCATGAAGATACAGACTGTTTTTGAGAGGACCGAAAAAAAATACATCCTCACCCTCAGCCAGCGCCGCAGACTGCTGGAGATGGTGAACAACTATATCAAGCCCGACGAGTACGGCGAGAGCACGGTTTGTTCCCTCTACTTTGACACACCCGACAGCCGCATGATTCGGCAGTCGATGGAAAAGCCCGTCTACAAAGAAAAGCTCCGTCTGCGCAGCTACTCCACACCCAAGGCAGGCAGCAACGTCTTTTTGGAGCTGAAAAAGAAGTACAACGGCGTTGTCTACAAGCGCCGCAAGACCTTGGAATACACCGTCGCCAAGAGCTATATCGAAAACGGCGTGCTGCCCGACGATTCGCAGATCATGCGCGAGATCGACTGGACGATGCACTATTACAAGGACATCGCGCCCAAGATGTTCATCGCCTACGACCGCACCGCCTTTTACTGCAAGACCGACCACGAGCTGCGCATCACCTTTGACCGCAACGTGCGCTTCCGCACCGACAACCTCGACCTCGGCAAGGGGCACTACGGCGAGAGGATACTCGACCGCGACCTCTGCATCATGGAGATAAAGGCGCTCAGCGCCATGCCGCTCTGGCTGACCGACGCGCTCAGCACGCTGCATGTGTTCCCGGGAACCTTTTCCAAATACGGCACCGCCTACCAAATCACCGAACAGAGAAAAAATGACTATGACAACGCATTTGCCTGCAAAGGAGGGCTGAACTGTGCTTGACTCGATTTTCCAACCCATCTACACCTCAACCGACCAACTCACCGCTTCTGTCTATTTGATTTGTTCCGTTGTTTCGCTCCTGCTCGGCGCGGTTATCGCGTGGGCTTCGGGCTTTCGGAGCCGCCAGAGCAAGGGCTTTATGCTCGCCATCCTCCTGCTGCCGGTCATCGTCCAGATGGTCATCATGCTTGTCAGCGACAGTGTCGGCGCCGGCATCGCGGTAATGGGCGCGTTCTCGCTGGTTCGCTTCCGCAGCGCACCCGGCTCCGCAAAGGAAATTGTCAGCATTTTCCTCGCCATGGCAACCGGCTTGGCGACCGCAAAGGGCTACCTTGGACTCGCCGCCGTATTTGTGCTTGTAATTTGCGCGATTATGATAGTCATGGGCTTTGCCCGTTTCAAAGAAAAAGACGACCTCCAGCGCGAGCTGCGCATTACGATTCCCGAGGATTTGAACTATGCGCACGAATTTGACGACCTCTTTGACAAATACACCAAGCAAGCAAAGCTGATGAACGTCAAGACCACCAACATGGGCAGCCTCTACAAGCTCAGCTACCGCATCGAGCTCAAGGACGAGGATTCCGTGCAGGCTTTCATTGACGAGCTGCGCTGCCGCAACGGTAATCTCGAGATCGCCGTGATGATCCCTCCCCTCGAGGAACGTGTTCTTTAATTGACAGCTACACTTTTCTTAATGTATCTCCTTAAACGCAAAAGGCGCCGGTGCCGGTGGGCACTTTCGGCGCCTTTTGCCTTGGTTCTGTTGGAGGAAAGCGTCATCAACGGCGCGTTTGACGTTTGGCTGTGATGTGAGAATGGCTGTGTTGGTTTGAGATCGATGACTGTCCGCGTTTTGACGCGCCATTCGGTTGGGTTGAAATAAACAGCTGTCTTTCCAACGGCGTGTATGGCGTTTAGCCGTGAGGTGCGAATGGCTGTGTTGGTTTGAGCAGACGGTCGATCTCTGTTTTTTGACGCGCCGTTCAGCTGAGTGAAAATACAGAGCCTTCTTTCCAAAGGCGCATTTGAAGCTTGGTTGTGAGGTGAGAATGGCTGTATT
>Ga0310695_10008300_pt1 | contig 16132 bp, 19 predicted proteins | sample RumenRJG_04DNA_FD_203882 | JGI IMG/M metagenome (GOLD analysis project Ga0310695, IMG submission 203882) | Bovine rumen microbial communities from Lethbridge, Alberta, Canada - RJG_04 (v2) (version 2) | ecosystem: Host-associated > Mammals > Digestive system > Stomach > Rumen | place: Canada...
AGGCCAGCTTATTTCCCATACACTTACCTTTCTACTGAAACCGAAATCTATCTGGAAGAAAAGGAAAGCTGGATTGAGCTTGGTGGAGCTGGAATGTTCAGGCCGGAAGTATTGAAACCTTTAGGAATTACACAGCCTGCATTGGCATTCGGTTTAGGTATTGAAAGATTGGCAATGATTAGATATGATGTATCTGATATCCGTATGCTTTACAAAAGTGATATCAAATGGCTACGTGAATTGAATCTTGCAAATGGAGTGAAATTATAATGTCAGTAAAGTTAGTTTCTTGGAATGTGAACGGTATCAGGGCAGTATCAAAAAAGGATGAATTTTGGGATTGGTTTGACAATACAGATGCAGACATTATCAATTTTCAGGAAGTAAGGGCTGCTGCAGATGATATTCCAAAGAAATTAGCTGACATAAGTGAATATGAAACCCACTTCAATGAAGCAGAAAAGAAAGGATACAGTGGCGTCGGCACATATTCCAAGATAAAACCTGTCAAAGTCACCCGTGGACTTGGAATTGAAGAGCTTGACAGTGAAGGAAGGGTTTTAAAGATTGAATATGAAGATTTCATTTTATATAATATATATTTCCCAAACAGTGGAATGAATGCAAAGAGACTTGATTTTAAGGTTGATTTTTGCAATGCGCTGTTGGATGAGCTTAAGACTCTTAAAAGTGAGGGCAAAAATCTTGTAATCACTGGTGACTATAATATTGCACATCATCCGATTGATGTTTACAATCCTAAAAACTGTGAAGGAAAGTCCGGTTATCTTCCGGAAGAACGTGCATGGCTTGATGAGCTGGAGGATGCGGGTTTTATAGATACATTCCGCATGTTTGATGAGAGTGAGGAAAACTTTACCTGGTGGAGCTATCGTACACGTGCCCGTGAAAGGAATGCCGGTTGGAGACTTGATTACTTTTATGTTAATGAAGAGATTAAAGACAATGTAAAGTCAGCAACTATCTTAAATGAAATTTATGGTTCAGACCATTGTCCAGTTACTTTAGAACTTGATTTTAATAATGAGGGTTAATTATGGGAAGAAATATTGAAGACGATCGTGTAGTATTTTTCGATGTTGATGATACATTGCTGGATACTTCCGCTTTCGCACAAACTGCAAGAAAAGCAGCTATTGAGTTGATGGTTGATAATGGACTGCCTTTAGATAAGGATGAGGCATATGGTGTTTTAAAAACAATCATCCGTGAAAAAGGTTCTAACTATGGAAAGCATTTCAACGTATTGACTCAGGTGGTTTTAGGTCATGAAGACCCTATGCTTGTTGCTTTGGGTATGATTACATATCATAATGTGAAAATGGCACTTTTAAGACCTTTCGCTGAGACTATTGATACATTGATTTATCTTAAAAGTCAGGGCTACCGTTTAGCTGTCATATCCAACGGTATTACAATCAAACAGTGGGAAAAGCTTGTTAGATTGAATGTTTATTCATTTTTTGATGAGGTAATTACTTCAGAAGAGGTCGGAAAGAAAAAGCCCGACAGACTGATTTATGACGTTGCATTGAGAAAAATGAAAGGGGATCCTGAAAAGTCAGTGATGATTGGAAACAAATTCAGGGAAGATGCATTAGGTGCGGTCAATGCCGGAATGAGTGCTATCCTGGTTAATTCTGATGTTACTGAAGATGACAGGGAATACATTAAAAAAGAACAATTGGATATCACTGTCATAGAAAATATCGGTGATGTAAATACTATTTTATAACTAGAAGAAAGCGTCAAGACTTTGCTGTTTTTCACCAACGGCCAGGTCTTGCAAATCCTGTTTTGTATATCCCAGAGGTTCCATTATCCGTCCTACTGCAGGAATGACTTGATTGTTGATGTAGTAATCTTTATCATATGTAATGCCTTCGCTGTACTCATAAGGTACTGCGCGCTGGCTTATTGAACCCTTTCCTTTTTTTATTATATATTGGATGATTGTTCCGCGGGTTACTTTTATTCCGTGGTCTTCTATAATCTGGGCTGCAACTACATGTGGGCCTACCTGTTTGTATTCTCCCAAAGGCTTGTTGATTTGTGTGTGTATTATCAGCTCTTTGTTTTCAACATCGCCCTTTTTTATTCTTTTCAATACTTTTTTAACTTCTGAAATGGCCTTTTTTGAATCTCCTTCTTTTAACAGAGCCATCAAAACAGCTTCCTGTGTTTCCTTGACTATCGGTGCCCAGTCTCTTCTTACCAATTCAAGGCCTTTAGCTATTATTTCTCCATCTTCAATGACCGCATATCTTTTTTTGGTTACAAAGAATCCTCTTCTGTAGAATCCTTCGTACTCAAGTTCCATGCTTTCAGGCAGTTCTGCATTGAAATCCTTTAAAAAGACCTGGGCCTGAGTTTTAATTTCATTTTCTAATTGTAGTTGTTCGGCTGTTTCTTCCATCATGATAATTTTTGATGTAAGTGTTTAAAATACTTTTGTGAGGACAATTTTTACAGGTCAGGGAAATTTTTATCACTTGTAAAATAAATATTTTATTGAAATATGCTCATATTACTTCTCAAATGCTCTAGGAATTAATTTATATTACTTTTTAGATATAATAATGGTAGAGGTTTGATATAATGGAATCAAAAGAATTAATTTCAAGTTATGATGAAATAAATGACACGTTCGTTGCTAAAGTATGTGGAAAAGATGGATATTGTGCAAACTATGAACTTTCACAGGGAATATTCCTGAATGTTGATGGTAACAGTTTGCCTTCATCAATTCAAATAAATGGTGCATCAGATGTGCTTAATGTCAGCAAAGACCTTTTGGAAGATCCCGATGTATGCATTTTAATCAAATGCAATGGCGATATGATAGATTTTGAACTATCTATATCCAGCAAAAAGGTTTATGCAAACACGTTTTTCAATACATTTGATGTTTCAAAATTCAACTATAAGATAAGGACGAATTAGGTGATATTATGAATTATTTAAATGAGCTGGATGATGAGCTCCGTGAAGAGTTTGTCTATGAATATGATGATGACCTCAGCGAGGTGGATGTCGACAGGATAATCAGGGATTTGAAAAACAACATTTCAGATTATATATATGAAAATCCTGATGATATTATTCCGCAGGAGCCTGAATGTAGTATTGATTTTGGTTTTGAGGATACTCAAATTCCTGATGAGATAATTGAAAAAATGGAGCCTAAGGATAATATTTTGGATTTCGTGAGTAAATAATATTAATTATTACTCACATATTATTTTCATGGAAAATGAAGAGTACTATATAGAGGACAATGATTTGGTCGATTTATTGAAAGATGTTTTGGGAGACAAAATCACTGATGATGATATTCAAAGAATATTGGATGCAAGTGATGACGGTGAACTTTCAGAAGAGGATTTCGATAATCTTGTTGATGAAATCCTTGCTCGGTCTAAAACAGAGGATGCTTCAAGAAAACCTGAACCTATTATTCCTCCAAAGGTAAGTCTGGATAAGGAATATGTCTATCTATCAAATTCTCCAGATAACTGTCCCGTATGTGGAACTTCCCTTTTGAATGAAAACTATTGTCCTATATGCAATTTAAAATTTTCATTTGAAAAATAAAACTGTAAAAATCATTATAAAAAATAAAGTTTATATATAATGAAAAAGTAATATTTTATTATCATTATTCATTAAGGCTCTTTTTTGCTCTCATAATGTAAATTGTTATTTTTCTTGTCCTTCAATTTACAGAAAAGAGACTTGATGGCAGCGATTATTATATAATTAATTATACTTATTTAGGTGAAATAATGGCAATTTCTCAAGGAAAATCAACTAGAAGTCCATCTGGTGCAAGAAATGTTGCAAACCGTGGAAAAAGGAAATCAGAATTAGGAAGAGATCCTGCTGAAACTAGAGTAGATGAAAAAAGATTAAGAAAAATCCGTACTCGTGGCGGAAATGAAAAACTCAGATTAGCTACTACTAATAAAATTAATTTAACTGATGTTAAATCCGGTAAAACCCAAGTTACTGATATTTTAGGAGTAATTGAAAACGACGCAAACCCTAACTATGTAAGAAGGAACATTATTACTAAAGGTGCAGTTGTAGAAACTCCTGAAGGTAATGCAAAAGTAACATCCAGACCTGGTCAGGATGGCGTTGTTAACGGAATTTTAATCTAAAGATATTAACTTATCTTTACTCTTTTTTTATTATTTTTATTTTAATTCTAAATTTTTTTCAATTATTTTATAACTAATTTAATATACTTGTTTCAACATATCTTTTTTATAAGGCGATACTTTATGTCAGATGATAAAATTAATATGAATCATGGTGCTGGTGGAGAAGTGATGGCTAACTTAATCGCATCCACAATCCTAGACAATATATCCAAAAAAAGTGTTAATGGTGGTATTAGTTTAGATGCTTTGGATGATGGTGCATCAATACCATTAGGCGATTATGAAATTGTTATGACAACAGACGGTCATACTATAGACCCATTGTTTTTCCCTGGTGGAGATATTGGTAGAATTTCAGCTGCAGGAACAATAAATGATGTTTCTGTAATGGGTGCAAAACCTTTAGCTATTTCAAATGCAATTATCATGCAGGAAGGTTTTCCTATAGAAGACTTGGATAAGATTATGAAATCTTTAAATGAAACCTGTGAAGAGGTTGATGTTGCTGTAATTACAGGAGATACTAAAGTCATGCCTCAGGACAAGCTTGATGGTATTGTAATGGTCACAACAGGTATTGGAATAGCCAAAAAAGGTGAAGTTGTACGTGACAGCGGTCTTCAGGTTGGAGATAAAATCATTGTCACAGGCAGCTTGGGGGATCACGGTATGAGTTTGATGTCTTTTAGGGAAGGCTTTGGATTCGACACTGATTTAAAATCAGATGTTGCTCCAATGTGGAATATTATCAAAAAAGCATTGGATGTCGGTGGCGTTACTGCAATGAAAGATCCTACCCGTGGCGGTTTTGCTAATGCAATTAATGAAATGGCTTCCAAATCCGGTAATGGTATTGTTTTAGAACAGGATGCGATTCCAATAAGGGAAGAGGTTCATGCAGTTTCAGAAATGCTTGGTATTGATCCATTTGAAGTTGCAAATGAAGGTAAGGTTGTAATGGGTGTTAAAGCAGATAAGGCGGAAGCTGTCCTTGAAGCTATTAAAGGCGAGAAATATGGTGAAAATGCTGCCATTATTGGTGAAGTTGTAGATGGTGATTATGTCATTGTCAACACGCCGATTGGTGGAGAACGTATTTTGGAAGCTCCTATAGCTGATCCTGTTCCTAGAGTTTGCTGAGGTGTTAAAATGGCTAGTGTATTTACAAGAAGGGTACTTGCATATATTATAGATTTTTTTGTAGTTTCTGCATTCATGTGGATTGTTTCATTTCTGTTGTCAGTTTTCATTAATCCGTATGGTCAGTTCCAGGTCTATATGTACTTCCCATATGTTGTTCCAGTATTAATAATACTTTATTTTGTTTTATTGGAAAAGACCAAAGGGGCAACTGTTGGCAAGGCCTTAATGTATTTGCGTGTTATTTCAAGAAACGGTTATCCTATTTCCACAGTTCAGGCTATTGTGCGTAATTTAACAAAAATTTTCTGGTTCCCTATTATCTTTGATTGGGCTTTAGGAAAATTGTTCAGACGTGATGATAGGATTTTCAGTGAGTTTACAAAAACAATTGTTGTCAATGAAATAGAATAAATGATTAAAATGATTAAAAGAGTTCAAGTTCTATGGTATTTAAACAAGGATGATTTGGAGAATTATTGTCTTGATTTCAAACCTTATCAGTCACATAAGCTTGACGGATATGAAATCTATGATGTTGATGAAGATTTAATCTATGATTTATGTGACAGGGATCCTGACAGGCTGGAGCCTGTCGGATACTTCAAAAACAAAAAAGAAATAGAAAATTACTTAAAAGAGCATATAACAAACAATGAATATGATTTGGAAATCGGTTCACCGGAACTTAACTCTAAAATTTCCGACGCAATTAAAACAATTGACTTTTCTGAAGAGGGATACTATATTTCAGTGGGTGATGGAGAAATCGGCGACACTCAAAATATTATCACTTACTGGTATGATTCACTTAAAAAAGAATACAACAGCTCTTCAAAGGATAATGTGTGGGTATTGATGGTTACTGGCTATGATCCCTATGAATTGTCTTTGACCGGAAGAACTCTTGCACATATATTATCGGATATTTTAAACATTAACGAAGCATCACTTGACAGTCTGATTCCAAACAAGGGAAAAATTACCATAGATGAATGGAATGAAATTTTGGATAAGATGTATAAGAAAAACAAGTTATATTTAGGATTAAATCGTGTGATTTAATTCCTGTTTTTTTATTTTTGTTTTAAAAAAGAAGTATATGGTGTTGGCTATAATTTGCACTCTTCACAGTAGCTTTGATACCTGCAGGATTTGCATTTGTTGGGATTTTTTGTTGCGATGAATGGTTTTTGACCATCAAAAAGTGAGTGCATTCTATCTATTGTGAATTTGATTTGCTTTTCAACGTTTGCATCAAAATCTTCACTCCAAAAGATGTTGTCTGTTCCGCGCTGTCTCAGTGCTCCCTTGATTTGTCTTTCATCACCGCTCATTTTTTTGAATGCGAGGCAGTATGCCCTGACCTGATTTATTGTTGATGGGAACGCTCTGGAACCTGGCTTGTCATCTATGATTACTATTTCTGTTGGTGTCATCCATATTTCATCAATGAAACCTCTTATACCGTAATCGGCTGAAATAACAAAGCATTCTCTGGATATTGTAGCTTCCTTTTTTGATGATTCAAGCACTTCGTTGAATGTTGCCTCTTCTGCATCCTTGAGAAATTCCTCTTCTAGCTGGCTGTGCACATCTGTTCCCTTCAGCATTGCCCGTGTAGGTTGTGTTTTTATGCCTTTCATGTACTGGAGATATATCTGGTATTCACAATAACCCTGCTGATTTAACCAGCTAATGGGGAAATTATTTTTACCGTTAATTATTTGTATACTTTCTATTGAAGGATGCTTTTTAAATGAGTATTCCTTGTATTTAATGAATTTATTTTTCATGGTGATTTTTCCTATCTTCTTGTTGGTCTTTTCAAGACAAGTCCTGTCAACTTCGTAATCTCTTCTAGAGGATAATTGTCTTTATACATTGTACGTGCAACTCTTTCAAGGCCTTGTTTTCTTCCTTCATCAAGTCCTTGCTGGTATGAAGCTCCACCGCCTTCGCTCATGGCTTTTTCATAACCTGATTCACGGCCGATTTCTATTCCTTCCTGTTTTCCCTTTTCAAAGCCTTGTTTGTAGCCGATTTCTATTCCTTCTTCACGGCCCTGCTTAAGGCCAATGTCTATTCCACGTTCATTAATTGTTTCTCCGTCTTCACGGGTGTACAATATTTCATCAACATCCTCAACAACCTGTTCACCCATTTCTTCAGCCAATTTTACTTTGACTTGATCTTCTACCTGTTTTTGGATTATCTTTTTAACTTCTTCAGTCTGCATTCTTCTTTCAACTTCAGAATTGATGTAATCATCATATCTGCCGGATTCTATTCTGGAGTTGATTTCAGAGGAAATCCTGGCTTCAAGTTTTTCCTTAAGCATTTCTTCCGTGTTTATATCATTAACCAAATTTTCAAGTGATGACTTATCCATAAGAATATCTCCCATTATAGTAATATAATATTGTTTTTAAAACTATAAATAATAATCTTTTCAAATATTAAAACAATGAATTTCAATGATTTAAAAATAAATGATGACATTAAAAGTGCTGTCGGTAAAATGGGGTTTGAAAAGTTAACTCCAATTCAAAAAAAAGCAATTCCTGAAGCATTAGCAGGAAAAGACATTATCGGTCAGGCACAAACAGGTTCCGGCAAGACTTTTGCCTTTGCTATACCAATACTGAACAAGATTTTTACTCCGGACAAGTCACCTCAGGCCATTATACTCTGTCCTACACGTGAACTGTGCATCCAGGTTGCAGAAGAGTTTAAGAAATTGTCCTGGGATATGGATAAGGTAAAGATATTGGCGGTTTATGGTGGTCAGGCTATCGGAAGGCAGATTCGCGTATTGAACAAGGGAGTTCATGTTGTTGTTGGAACTCCTGGCCGTGTTATTGACCATATTGAAAGGGGAACTCTTGATTTGATTGGTGTTGAAACAGTTGTTCTGGATGAAGCTGATGAAATGTTGGACATGGGATTTAGGGATGACATTGAACTGATTTTAAGGCACACTCCAAAGCAAAGACAGACTTTACTCTTTTCTGCAACAATGAGGGATGAAATCAAAAAAATCACCAAGCTGTATCAGAATAATCCGAAATTTATAAAAATTTCAGATTCAAGAAAAACGATTCCTAAAATAAAGCAGTTCTCTTTTAAAAGTGATGACCGGGATAAAATTGATGATTTATGTAAGATCATTGAATATTATGACTTTAATCTCTGGCTGATATTCTGCAATACTCGCCGCAGGGTGGATTTTGTTTATCGAAATCTTAAAAGAAACGGCTTTAAGGTAGACAGCATTCATGGTGACATGACCCAAAAAGTCAGGGATAAGGTAATGAACAAGTTTCGAAACGGCAACATATCGATTCTTGTAGCAAGCGACATTGCAGCCCGTGGAATTGACGTAACTGAAATTGATGTTGTCGTCAATTATGACATTCCTCAAAATCCTGAAGATTACATTCACAGAATCGGACGAACAGCCCGTGCAGGTGAATCCGGATATGCGTTCAATATTGTGGCTCCGTATGAATCACATGACTTGGTTAAAATCAGAAAAAAATTCAATTTAAACATTAAAAGCAAGAAAGTTCCAAGCCGTGATGAAATCGAGAGAATAAAAAATAAAGAAGTTTTGGATGATGTTCGTGTATTGATTGAAAATAATGATTTGGAAAATTACGTTAATGTCATAACATCTTCCAAAATGGATGCTACTGAAATTGCCGCAGCATTGTTAAAAATGATTAGGGAAAAATAATTATTTTCTTCCATCAATTATATTGTATTTGATTTTTTCGGATTCAAGTTCGCGGACAAATGATTTTGTCATGTCTCCGACGCATAATGCCAATACATTCAAGCCTTTGCGTGCAGCATTTGCAGTTGCCTGGGGAGCAGCAAATTCAATGTCCACATTCAAATCAAGTTTGTTTGCAACAACTCTTGAAATAGTACCTGCAACGGCAATCTTGTCTATTTTTGCACCGCTTTTAGTACCGTTTTCATAAACATCCTTAATCAGGTTCATGTCAGCAACATTAGTTCCGCCTTCCTTGATTGTCGGAAGATTGATTACTGTTGCCTCTCCGACAGTCATGTCAATAAGGCCTGTCAGATTGGTCAATGCCACATCTGAATCTTTTTCGGTATCTTCAAGAACAATACCTGTTGCATTTTCCTCTTTGTGATGGGCATATAAAATACCGTCTTTCATGTAAAGACCTACAATTTGGTCTTTTTTCAAGTCTTCACCTGCAATAGCTGGCCAGATTGTTTTGTAATGGTTCATGGTTTCCAAAACGGAATCTGAATATTTTCTTAAACTGATTGCATCTCTTTTAACCTTATCGATACCTTTTTGGGTTATCTTATAAGGTGATCTACCGTCTTTTGAGGTAATGTATCCTAACTCTATTAAAGTTTTAATGTTTTCTGAAACAGCCTGGATTGTAATACCTAATTTTTGAGCCAAATCCTTTTGTTTAAGGTGTGGGTCCTGTTTAGATATTTCACTTAGAATTTGGAAGTGAGTTAGTGCACCTCTTTTCTTAAAAGCTTTCAATTTTCATTCCTCCTATTAGCATTAAACATGCTTTGACAAATTTATAAAATTACATTGATATTTTTCCATTTAATGATATATTAAACTTTTGTATAAATTCGTCTTTTTTTGAAATGGGAATGTATGCACCACATGCCATTGCATGTCCTCCGCCACTGCCGCCGACTTGTGATGATACTTCGCGTATAATATTTCCAAAATGGATTCCGTCATATGACAGGAAGCGTGAACATCGAAGTGATACCTTAAGGCCGTCAGAATCTTCAATCTGTGTAAATCCGATTATAGGCTTTCTCCAGTTGCAGTATCCCAATATCATGCCTGTAATTGTACCGACAATTTCCGGTTTGATTCCTGTACCGTCAAAGTACTGCAAATTTTCAAGTTCAATTATCTTATCTCCGTTTGCCACCTTTTCCATTGATGTGGCAAGATTATATCTGTGTTTTCTGCTGATTTCTCCAAGTTCGACAAGTGCCCAGTCCCTGTTTCCCTTAAGGACTTCCATAGCAATTTTTTCTTCATGGTTTCTACCGCAAGCGTTCATTGCGGTTGAAAATTCAGCACCATCCCTTAAAAAGCTTGCAGGATCTTCAAGAAGGAAAGTGTATGAGTCTCCAATAAGTATCTTTTGAATATGCTCATAGTATTTTGGCGGAACCTTATTGATTATCATCCTGTTAAGTGCATTGTAGAGTTTTCCTTTTTCTTCGTTTGTCAAATCTGACAATGTTTTTCTTTTGATTCTTCTTTGGGTTTGGAAAAGTATCATGAATTCGTCTTTGGACAGGTATGGCGGAAGGGTTTGAGCAGCCTTGATTGAGTCAAGCTCCTTGTTTAGCATTGCCCTGTCCTGCCTTGTCAGTGTATAGTCCTTTCCGGCTTCGCATAGGATTCCGATTTTTTCAAGCACTTCCGCCTCTTCGGGCATGACTCTGTGAAGTGTTGAATCGATTCCCAGTTCATCTAAAAGAGCCTTGGATTCATTCTGATTGTTTGTTATAGGTAATTTGACATCACTGAAATATGACAGTGCAATAAAAAGCTCACGGGTATTTCTTCCATATATGTTCAAATCATTTTGAATCAAGTCGAGATATCCTTCATTTATGGCATCTTCTTGAATGATTTCGTTCAGTCCCTCAAAATGTCCACTGTGAGTATTTTGCATATCTCCGATTGCAGATAAAACGCCTATCCAGCTCAGGTCTGTATATCCGAATTCCTTTGCAAGAAAATAGCACAGGCCTCCTCCGCAGACATAATATGACCCGTCGATTCCATGGTGGATTGGATTTATTTCAAGGTATGTGAAGTCCTTTTTGTCCTTATAGTCCAAATCCCTTAATGGCGGGTGATGGTCTAGAATTAGAATGTTGTTGTTCTCAGTCGCTTTGGTGTCGATGTGCTGGCCTGAACCCAAATCAGAAAATATTGTAAGTTCATGATCAAGCTCGATATCATCAAGCACATCAAGATTTACGAAATCAATGTCATGGGGTTTTTTTTGTCTGTCCAGGATGGTTGAAAGGATTGCGCCTGAGCATATTCCGTCACAGTCGATATGTGAATAGACCTTGATGCTGGATGAATTTTCGATTAATTCCCTTGCTTGGCGGTATTGCTCAGACATTAAAGTAGGAATTTCCATTCAAATCATTTCCTGATGGCTTTGATTTTTAAGCTTATTTCCTTTATGAGCTCAAGTTTGGTATTTTCATATTCAACCAAAACTCTGTCTGATTTTTCATACCATTTTCCAGGATATGCCCTTTCCTTTTGGACATTGTATGTCAATCCCAATCTTTTCAATGCCTTTTCGATTTCATCCATTGTAGGTGATGAAACGGCATTTTCTTTGGATATCTTTCTTCCTTCACTTAAAGTCAAATTTTTATCTAGATATTGTGGCCAGATTGTAATCATTATTTAATCTCCTTTTCAAATATTTCCAGTGCGTCCTTAACAACTAAATCCATATTGTAATATTTATATTTGGCTAAACGTCCGGCAAAAATGACGTTTTCTTCTTTTTCCATTTCCGCTTCATAAAGTTTGAACTTATCCAGATACTCCTGCGTAGGGTATGGATAGCATTTTTCGCCGTTAAAACCAGGATATTCTCTCATTATTGCTGTCTTGTCTTTAATATTTTGTCCGGTCAACTTTTTGAACTCGGTAATTCTTGTAAAGTATGGGTCATTCGGGTAGTTGACTACCGCTACGTCCTGATATGAATCCTCATCCAGTATTTCATAAACGAAGTTAAGGCATCTGTAGAGCAGTTCACCATACTTGTAATCATAAAAGTAATCGATAGGGCCTGTATAAATAAGTTTTTTTGAATAGCTGATTCTGTTGATGTATTGCTTATAGTCTGCCTTGAGGCCGACATGAATGTTGTCTGATTCAATCATCTTTTCGCACATCTTGGTATATCCTTCTTTTGGCATTCCCTGATATGCGTCTTCAAAGTATCTGTCGTCATGATTGAACCTGAATGGTATTCTTGATATTACAGACGGACTCAGATTGGCTGCTGAAGTTCCCCATTGCTTTTCTGTGTAGTTTTTGAAGAGCTTGTTGTAGATGTCTCTTCCGGCATTTGCCAGAACCACATCTTCTGAGGATTTTATTTCTTTAATGTCTTCCTTGTGCTCGTCAATCCACTCATGCATTGAGTCTTCATCCAGGTCAAGGTCATACAGCTTGTTCAGGGTATCTATGCATATAGGCATCACAACAAGCTTGCCGTCAACATAGCTGAGCACCCTGTGTTCGTAATCAATCCATTCAGTAAACTTGGATAGGTAATCATAAACTTTCTTTTCTTTTGTGTGGAAGATGTGCGGTCCGTATTTCTGAATCAGCAGTCCGTCATCATAGAAATCATAGACATTTCCTCCGATATGGTCTCTCTTTTCTATGATAAGAACCTTTTCATCTAGTTCATTGGCTATTCTTTCAGCTATTGTAAGGCCTGACAGGCCAGCTCCCACTATCACATAGTCAAATTCCATTATATCACGCTTTTGAAGTATAAATTGAAGTTTCGATTGCAGTTGTCATTGAAGATAAAAGCATCTTGCTTTTCATATCGCTTTTATGTATTTTCTTGAGTTTATTTACTTTTTTTAGAAGCAGTCTGTTTTCCTCTTTGGTAAATGGAGAGCCTTTCCATGTATTCATCCAGTGAAGCAGGTGAGGATTTACTGCAATTGTCTGTATTTCCTTTGAATATCCTTCAGTAAGCTTTCTGCAGTAGATATATGACTCCATCAAATCGTCAAGCAGCCTTACGTTTACAGTATTTGTAATTGACTTGTCATCAGGCAGATCTCTTATATAGTAATCGTAACACATGAAGTTGTTGAGATAGACGATTCCCTCTGCTTTAAGCAGTGCCTCATCTGTAAATGCCAGGTCGTCTCCTGATATGTATGGCTGGAAACGAATGTTATTGTCCATGATAAGTTCCCTTTTAAAGATTTTACTCCAGACTGCAGGTGCCATCTTCAAAAGGTCAGGTTCCTGCTCGATATTGTCGATGATGATTTTATCAATCGGTCCGTCCCTTTTGTATGTCACTTCATGGTCTTTTCCGTAAAGGAACCTTTCGATGAAATTGTCCCATAGAAAGTCTGATACGTTAAGGAAATTCGCAGTTTCAAAGGTTTCGTCGGGATAGGCATGTTCCAGGTCGTCTTCATAGGGTGAAAATGACTTCTGAACAGTTCCTCCATATTCAAATATCCTTCTGAACCTTGCAAATGCAACATCAGCATCATTTTCCTTCACTGCATTGTATAGGGTTTCGCATGAATCAAGTGTGTATCTGTCATCAGGATCCAAAAACATTATATAATCTCCGGTGCATGCTTCAATACCTGTGTTACGTGGAGTATATGCGGCTCCTGAGTTCTGCTCATGGTGAATTGCAATGCAGCAGTCGTATTTTTCGGCATACTCATCAATGATTTCGCCTGATCCGTCGGTTGAACAGTCATTGACCATTATTATTTCGAGATTTTCATTTCCAATAGTTTGATTTATTAGAGAGTCGATTCCTCCTCGAAGGTGATCGCCAACATTAAATATCGGCAGAATAATACTGATTTTATCTTCCATTAGAATCTCTCCATACTTTGAATAGCAGTTCCATCATATCAGGAACCGTGTAAGTGTCTGGGTAAATATGTGCGACTTCATAGTCGTCGAGAACCTTTCCGGTAATAGGGCCTATTGCAACAGTCAGCAGGTTGTCTGACAAGAGTCTTTTTAGTTTTTCATTATTTTCTGATATTTTAAAGAAGTTATGAACAGTCAATGGGCTTGTAAAAGTGATTGCATCAATTTCTGAGTTTTCAATTTTTTCAATCAGGTCTTTAACACTTTCATCATCCATTGGAAAGAGTGACTTATATGCTTCAGCCAGGATGACTTCATTTCCAAGATTTTCCAGACCTTTCGGCAGGGTGTCTCTTGCAGAAGCGGTTCTTGGAATTCCGATGCTTTTGCCTTTGATGTCTGATTTTGCAAACTCATCAACCAGACCTTCAGCAGTAAAATCATCAGGCATCAAATCAACATCAACTCCCTGTTTTTTAAGAAGTGATCCTGTTTTGTTACCTATCACAGCAACTTTGCAGTTCAGGTTTTGTAAAAAATCAGGATAGAATAAATTAAGAGAGTCAATCGTTGTTGGAGATGTAAAAACAATCCAATCTAGCGAATCAACATTTCTAACCAAATTTTTTAGTGAATCAGTATTCACTGGCTGTAAGTCTAGCGTTGGTGCAAGCACTGCACTTCCACCTAATTTCTCTACAATTTCACAAGCTTTTTTAGCTCTGTCAGCAGGTCTTGTAATTGCAACAACAGGTTTTTTCATCATATTTACCTTCAATAACTTATAATGTTATATATTTTGATTTTGTTTGCTTATATTATTTGTGTAATTAAATTATTTATATCATTATTTCCATATATTATACATAAAATGTATCATTGTTCAATGAATCTCATCAAATCATGCTTGTAATAGCATTATGTAGAATATAATAGATATGGTGTTTAACAATCTCTTAAATCCAAAAATCATTTCATTAAACTCACATGCATGGTGAAATTAGATTTGTTCAATGTTTTATGCTGTAAGGATAATGATTGAACATACAATGAATCATGTTTTGCTTAAACCAAAAGGGTTTTCATATCAATTTCCAAATATGATAATAAATGTATTTGATGCAGATGTCCTAAAACTTGACGGGGGCATAATTGAAATTACTGTATATTACTGTTTTGGCATCCGGTCATGTGATGTAACATTGAATCTTTCAAATACTTAATATCCTTGACCTGCAGGAAAATAATGTTGTTTTAAAAGTGAATTAATATGAATATTGGTAAAGATAAATCGAAATTAACTCAATTCATCAAAGATAATTTGGCCATCATCGGCTTTTTTATACTGATGCTGGCGCTCCACATAATCATGACATTTATTGGTGATGATATTGGGTATGCGAATGTCTTATCAAATCAATCATTGACAGATTTCATATCTTTTAGATACCATGAATGGTCCAGCAGACTTATTATAGACTGCATTACAGTAATTTTAGCTAAAGAAAACTATATTGTCTGGAAAATACTTGACATAATACTTTATACCCTTGGCGTTTATCTAGTTATAAAATTCATCAATAAGGACAATAACAAATATGTTGCATTAATTGGAGTGTCATTATTCTTAATGTATCCTTTCTTTGATATGGCGGGTGCCGGATGGATCGCTACGACTTTAAACTATTTATGGTGTTTTGTTTTTGCAATGATATCATTCATACCATTAATCAATGAAATAAATGGTAAAAAAACAAATATCTTCATTTATATTATATCCATATTAAGTTTATTCTATGCGGTAAATCAGGAACAATCCTGCTTATTGATTTTAGGGATTAACACACTATATTTAATTTATTGCATAGTTAAAAAACAAGATATCAGCAGGTTCAATGTTTTAATTGTAATAGTATCTGCTTTGGCATTGACAATGATTTTAACTACTCCTGGAAATGCTAAAAGAGTGATTGTCGAAACTGCAAGATATTATCCTGAATATGTAAACTTTGGAATAATTGAAAAACTATACCTGGGCACTATCCCAACAATTGGAATTCTATTAAAAGACAAAGTGCTGTTTACAGTATTTTACATAATTCTAGCTGCATCTGCATTACTTAAAACAAAAAAT
>Ga0310695_10008301_pt1 | contig 16131 bp, 10 predicted proteins | sample RumenRJG_04DNA_FD_203882 | JGI IMG/M metagenome (GOLD analysis project Ga0310695, IMG submission 203882) | Bovine rumen microbial communities from Lethbridge, Alberta, Canada - RJG_04 (v2) (version 2) | ecosystem: Host-associated > Mammals > Digestive system > Stomach > Rumen | place: Canada...
TGTAGTTCAGCTTCCGCGCTATGAGGCTTGCCATCTCGGGGTCTTGTGCGGGTGCAGCGGTGAGCGTTCCGCCGTCGAGCAGCCAGATGTCGTCGGCAGTGTGGAGTGCCAGTTCGATGTCGTGGGTCGACACGAGCACCGTCTTCTGCTCCTCGCGAGCCAGCTTGCCGAGCATAGCCATCAGCTCGGCGCGGCTCGGATAGTCCAGGAAAGCCGTCGGTTCGTCGAGCAGCAGCACGGAAGTCTGCTGTGCCAGCGACTTGGCAATCATGGCTTTCTGCCGCTCTCCGTCGCTCACGGCATAGAGCTTGCGGTCTGCGAGGTGGGCTATGCCGGCCATGCTGAGAGCTTCGTCCACTGCTTTGCGGTCGTCCTGCGACAGCTTTCCCCAGAAGTTGGTGTAGGGAGTGCGCCCCATGGCCACCATCTCGCGCACCGAGAGGTTGCCCGTTGCCGAGGGCAGGGTGAGCACCACGCTCACCTGCCGCGCCATCCTGTGGGCTGGCAGGCGCGAGGTGTCGGTGCCGTTGATGGCTATCGAGCCTCCGAGGGGCGGCATGAAGCCCGCCATTGTGCGCAGCAGCGTGCTCTTGCCCATGCCGTTTGCGCCGAGCAGACAGGTCAGCCTGCCCTCGGCGGCGGTGGCGGTGATGGCGGCAGCGACGGCTTTTCCCGTCGTGTAGCCTATGCTTAGGTTGTTCAGTTCCAGTGACATTGGCGGCTGTTATGTGGTTTGTGGTGCTTCGTTCTTCACTCTTCGTCGTGCAGCTGCTCTATGTATTGCCACAGCTTGCGGTAGAAAGGATGCTGTGTCAGGGTGCTGCGGTCGCCCAGGATTATGAGCTTCATCCTTGCCCTCGTTATGGCTACGTTCATCCGTCGCAGGTCGTTGAGGAAGCCTATCTGGCCTTCGCTGTTCGAGCGCACGAGCGATATGAGTATGATGTCGCGCTCCTGCCCCTGAAATCCGTCGACGGTGTTCACGCTGATGAGCCTGCGATAGGGCTTGAAGGCAGCCCGGCGGCGTATCAGCTGGCGCAGATACTGAACCTGTGCGCGGTAGGGCGAGATTATTCCCACGTCGACCTGTTCGCCGAGGATGCGCTCGCGGCCCACCTTGGCGAAGTAGTCTTCCAGCGTTTTCAGTGTCAGCTCGGCCTCCTCGGTGTTTATCCGTCCGAAGGTCGATGCCACGAAGGTCTCGCCCGGCGTGGCTGTGCCGTCGTCGTTGCAGCCCACAGAGCTGTCGAGCCAGCTGATGGGGTAGTCGTATTGCAGTATTCCTCGGTGGCGTACCTGCGGTGCGCTCTCCACCTTTCCGCCGTAGAAGTAGTTGCTCGAGAAGCGCATTATCTGGTCGTTCATGCGGTATTGCACCCTGAGCAGCGTCACCACTTCGGGGTGGTTCTGCGCTATCCGCTCCATGAGCGTGGTTCCCAGTCCGGCTTTCAGGGCTGCGATGCTCTTCACTGTGGGCGGCAGCTGGCAGTGGTCGCCGGCCAGCACCACTCGCGAAGCCCTGCGTATGGGTATCCACGAGGCCGCCTCGAGAGCCTGTGCCGCCTCGTCGATGAACAGCGTGTGCACCTTCAGCCCGGCAAGCAGGCGGCTGTCGGCTCCCACGAGGGTAGAGGCGATGACGCGTGCCTGGCCGAAGAGGTCGCTCTGTATGCGTATCTCGAGCTCCGTGGCGCGGCTTCTGAGGCGGCTCATCTTCTGGTGGAAGCTCTCTCCCGAGTGCCGGCGCTGCGACCTCAGCTCGCGCATGGCCTTGCGTATGGCCCATAGGGTGGAGTAGTCGGGGTGTGCCTCGAAGCGCCTTTCGTAGGTGAAGGCCAGCATCTTGTCGTCAACGCGCGTGGGGTTGCCTATGCGCAGCACGGCGATACCGCGGTCGGTGAGCTTCTCCGAAATCCAGTCTACGGCGGTGTTGCTCTGTGCGCACACCATCACCTGGGGCTCGCGCATGAGCGTTTCGTTGATGGCCTCGACCAGAGTGGTGGTCTTTCCCGTGCCGGGAGGACCGTGGACTATGGCCACGTCCTTGGCTCTGAGCACGCTGCTGACGGCTTCTTGCTGTGTGGCATTGAGCCAGGGCAGCTGCGGGCAGGCTGTGGCAAACTGCTGTGCCACGGCCTTTGGCGGTCGGTTATAGAACAGTTCGCGAAGGTATGCCAGCCTTCCCGTGGTGGCAGAGACCACCCGGTCGAGGGCATCAAACATGGCGCGGTAGCTCGTTTCGTCGAACGACAGCTGGCAACCAACGGGCTGCGCGCTGTCGGCGAGCTCTAACAGCGGTGCGTTGTCGGGCACGGTGAGCACCATGCGGTCGCCGTCGACGTAGGAAACGGTGGCGGTGAAGTCGAAATACTTCAGCCGGGGCAGCGTGGCGGCTGTCGGTGCAGACGGCTCTTTCTGTCGGAAGAACATCACGGGGCGACCGTATTCAAAGTTGTGCTCTATCTCCTGGTCGGCTGTGCGGAACACTTCCACCGACAGCTGGTTGAGCGAGTTGTAGTAGCTTCGCCCTATCTTGAGCGGAAACCACGCGTCGCCGCGCTTCACCTTGCGCAGCAAGCCCGTGAGCTCGGTGAGCTTTCGGAACGCTTCCTTCTCACAGTAGTACTCCATCTGAAGCAGCAACCGCTGCTGGCGGAGCAGGTCTATGGCTGACGAATGTGACATAATCGGGTGCGAAGTTAGTGTTTTTGCTGAAGAAAAGGCTCGATTTGTTGAAACGATTTGCAAGAAAACGCCTGCCGCGATACATTTGCCAGTGATAAAAGCCAATCCCCCGCACCACAATAAACCGACAGACAATATCGTTATACAGTTAAGACACGTGCCTATGACACCTACAATACTCCGAAAGAAGGAAAACCTCTTCTACATACTTCTGTTTGCGCTGCTCTTCATGTCGCCCGTAGTGGCTGAATACGTGAACTCGCAGATGGTGGGACACGGCTCGTTCCGATGGAAAGACGTGCTCGACGTGTGGCGCATCTTCGCTATCTATCTTGCCGCCTTCATCGTTCACAACGCCCTTGCCGCACCTATTCTTATATATAAGCAGCAGAAGCTGAAGTATGCCCTTTCGGTTCTGGCACTCATGGTGGTGTTTTTCCTCGCGCAGTGTGCCACCCGTCCCGACTTCGGGCCGCCCCACGACGAGCACTTCAAGACCGAGATGGCAGCACAGCACCACTCTCCACACCACGACAAAGCTGCTGGCCAGCCATGCCAGACGGCCCATCGCACCCCGGCTCACCCACTTAAGGGACCGCGCCACGGGCCGCCCCTGCTCTTCGGACAGGCCGACGTGGTGGGCGGAATAATGCTCTTCTTCATGCTCGGACTCAACCTCGGAGTGAAGCTCTACTTCAAGCAGGACGACGTGAGGCAGCAAATAGCGGCGCTCGAGAGGGAGAACCTGACCCACCAGCTGGAGTTTCTGCGCTATCAGATCAACCCCCACTTCTTCATGAACACGCTCAACAACATCCATGCACTCGTCGACATCGACCCCGAGCGTGCCAAGTCGTCGATTGTGGTGCTGTCGAAGATGATGCGCTACGTGCTCTACGAGGGTAACAAGAAACTCATTCCGCTGGGCCGCGAGATTGGTTGCCTGAACAACTATGTGGCTCTGATGCGCATGAGATACACCGACCGGGTGAGCATCAACCTCGACCTGCCGCAGCCTGCCGAGGGCGAAGACCGACAGCCTGTGGTGCCGCCGCTGCTGTTCATCACCTTCGTGGAAAACGCTTTCAAGCACGGAGTGAGCTATCAGCGCGACTCCTTCATCGACATAAGCATCGAGCAGCAGGATGACAGGGTGCTCTTCAGCTGCCGCAACAGCATTGCCCATCTTGCCAACAGCGAGAAAGGGGGAGTGGGGCTGGCCAATGTGGGCAAGCGCCTGCAGCTTATCTACGGCACCGACTACGACTTGCAGATGGCCGACGAGGACGGTGTCTACAGCGTGAAGCTGCTCTTGCCGGCCAACACGGCTGAGCCGACAGCTGCCAGCTGATGTCCGGCACCCGGCTCCGTGAACCGTTAAACCTGTTAACTACCTAAATAAGAAACCATGATACGTGTACTTGCTATCGACGACGAGCCACTGGCATTGCAGCAGCTGGCGGCATACATTGAGAAGATTTCGTTCCTTGAGCTGGCCGGACAGTGTGCAAGTGCGCTCGAGGCACGCAGCAAGCTCGAAGAGGAAACGGTCGACGCAATCTTCATCGACATAAATATGCCCGACCTCAACGGGCTCGACTTCGTGCGCTCATTGGCCATGTCGCCGCTCGTCGTGTTCACTACAGCCTACGGAGAGTATGCCGTAGAGGGTTACAAAGTTGACGCAGTGGACTATCTTCTCAAGCCTTTCTCGCTCGACGAGTTCAGGCGCGCCGCCGCGAAAGTGAAGCGGCAGTACGAGCTTACGCACCAGGCTGAGGTGTCGGCAGTGGACAGCGACGATGCCATCTTCCTGAAGACGGAGCACAGGGTGGTGCGTGTGAAGCTATCGGAGATAGTCTATGTAGAGGGCATGAGCGAGTACCTGAAGATTCATCTGCAAGGTCAGAGAAAGCCATTGGTGGTGCTGCTCTCGATGAAGAAGATGGAAGAGCGGCTGCCGCAGGCTGTGTTCATGCGCATACACCGCAGCTTCATCATCAACCTGAGGGAGATACAGGAGGTCAACAAGAACCGTGTGGTGATGGGGCCGGACATTTATCTGCCCATAGGCGACCTCTATCGCGACAGCTTCAACAGGTATATCGAAAGCAAGTTCCTTGGCAAATGAATATTATAGAGCCAATAGCTGCTATAGAAGCAATGGATAATAGAGAGTTTGTAGCTTATATTGACAATTAGAAACACCCCTCCCCAAGGGAGGGGTTGGGGGTGGGTACTTGGGTGTGGGGCTGTTATTCTCCTGTTTTCTTTAGCCCCCAGTCGCTGAGCGTGAGGTTTTCTTCCACGTTTTTCTCTATATCGTCGGGCAGATTGCAGAAGAAGTCGATGCCTGTGAGCTCTTCCAGTTCCTTCACCGATATGGCATAGTCGGCTGGGTTGGCCTTGGTGATCTTAGCGTTGGTGTGCTCGGTCCAGAAGGCAATGGCCTTGTAGCTGTCGCCTTTATAGCAGAGCACGGCCATGTAGAAGTATTTAGGCACGAGCAGACCGCTGCTTGTGGTTTCCAGAACCTTGTCGCCGTCGATGGTGCCGGCCTTCACAACGTACAAAGTGTCGCGGAAGGTGTTTGAATTGCCCCAGGTGTTGACCTTGTTTTCAAGCGTCTGCCACAGGTTCCCGTTGTGGTTCTGATACTGCGGGTGTGCATTGCTTATGTAGAAGGTCTGCTTGTTCTGCTCAGCCGACGACTGGCGGTCGTTCGACATACACATATGGCCGCGAGAGTAGGGCGAGCCGAACTGCGAGGAGTGGGTTTGGTATTTCTCTGGAATGTCTGGGTCGTCCTGCCATGAGCCTGTTCGTCCCACGTTGTTGTCGGGCAGTCCCTTGTGGAACTGGTAGCAGGTCCATCGCTGCGACTTCTTTGTGCAGTCCCATTCCAGCGAATATGTGATGCCATAGGTCTTGGTGCTGTGCTGAACGAGCAGCTGGTCGCTGCCCGAGCGCAGCCGTGGGAACTCCAGCCCCTGAGCCTTGGGGTTCTGGTTGCGGTTGGCGTTGGTCACATCGGGTGCAACCTCGTCGTCGTACTTCACGTAGACAAACATGATACTGTCAATCTGGGAGTACAGGAAGTCCTTGCTGTTCTTGTCTTCAGCCGAGTAGACGTTGCGCAGACCGAACTTTCCGATGCGCTTTATCTGCTCCAGCTCCGAGAGGCGGATGTCGAAGACGGTCTTGTCGTTGAGGAAGTAGCGCACGGTGTTGGGTTCCTGCGATTGTGCGGTGGCGCTGAGTGCTGCCACAAGGCATACCAGTGCCAATAGTGTTTTTCTCATAGTATAATATTGTTGTTAGGTTTTGCAATGTTGTCAATAGAGCAACAGCAGTCCTGCGAACGCCGCATAGCATATCATTCGGATAGGACTGATGTTGATGAACTTCGTTCCCACGAAGGTGGCTGCGAACAGCAGCAGGCTGACGGCAAACTGCCAGATGCTCACTTCGGGCGACGAGAAGTTCTCGCTGTTGCACAGCAGCAGCGTGGCGGCAGCCAGCAGGCCCACTACCACGGGGCGCAGGGCGGCAAAGACCGACCGCACCACGGGCGCATCCATGTATTTCATGAACAGTTTGCTTATCAGTATCATCAGCACGAGCGACGGCAGCACCAGTGCAAAGGTGGCTGTGGCACTGCCCAGGATGGCTGTCAGCTCGCCGTAGCCTGCGTTCTTCACGGCGGCATAGCCGCAGTAGGTGGCCGAGTTGATGCCTATGGGCCCCGGAGTCATCTGCGAGATGGCTACGATATTGGTGAACTCAGCCGATGAAAGCCAGCTGTGACGGACCACTGTCTCGGTCTGTATGAGCGAGAGCATACCATATCCGCCTCCGAAACCGAAGATTCCGATCAGCAGAAACGTGTAGAACAGTTGTATGAATATCATGCCGTGTGGTCTTTGTCGGTGTTGTCAGTCTTGTCGGTGGGGCCTATTATCATGCTGTAGAGCAGTCCTGCGACAGCTGCTGCAAGGATTATGTAGATGGGGTTGACCCCGAGCAACCATATAAGCAGTGCCGTGACGATGGGTATCCAGCAGTTGGCGAGGGTTATCTTGGCACTCTTCGCCATGTTGAAGGTGGGTACGGCAATCAGCGCAACCACTGCCGGGCGTATGCCTCGGAACATGGCAGCTATCCATCCCACGTCCATCAGACGGTGGAAGAACAGTGCTATGAGCAGAATGATGATGAACGAAGGCAGTGCGGTGCCCAGACTGGCCAGCAATGCGGCGCGCGTCTTGCCCAGCTTGTAGCCGATGAAGGTGCTGATGTTTATCGCGAACACTCCCGGACAGCTCTGGGCGACGGCTAACAGGTCTACGAACAGGTTGCCGTCAATCCACTTATGCTTCCTGACCACTTCCTCTTCGATGATTGGTATCATGGCGTAGCCGCCTCCAAGGGTGAACAGTCCGATTCTGAAAAAGGTGGAAAACAACGTCAGCCCATCCCATGCCTCTCCTTTGGAAGGGGCTGCGGGGATGGGCTGACTGTCTGTTTTGGGTCGCATTGTCACGATGAATAATCTGTGAAGAGGTGGTTCTGTGGTTGCCGTAAGTGGCTTGCCGTGCTGCGGCGCGGTCTTAGCTGTGCTGCTCTATCCAGCGGCGTGCGTTGACGAAAGCCTCTATCCACGGTGTCACCTCGTCGCTGCTGCGCTGCTGCGGATACCATGCGTTCTGCCAAGGGAATATCGCGCGCTCCAAGTGAGGCATCATTGCGAGATGGCGTCCGTCGGCGGAACACAGTCCGGCAATGTCGAAGCATGAGCCGTTGGGATTGCCGGGGTAGCCCGAATAGTTGTATTTAGCCACAACGTTGTAGGCTTCCTCGGGCTCGGTGAGGGCGAACTTGCCTTCTCCGTGAGCCACCCAGATGCCGAGCTTGCTGCCGCTGAGCGAGCCAAACATCACGCTGTTGTTCTCGGGTATGGCCAGCGAGAGGAAGCTGCTCTCGAACTTGTGCGAGTCGTTGTGGAGCATCTTGGCTCCCTTGGCACCCGTCAGCCCGAGCTCAATCATCAGCTGGCAGCCGTTGCAGATGCCCAGCGACAGTGTGTCCTCGCGCTGATAGAACTTGTCGAGGGCTTCTTTTGCCTTGGGATTGTATAGGAACGCGCCTGCCCAACCTTTGGCCGAGCCGAGCACGTCGCTGTTGGAGAAGCCGCCGCAGAACACTATCATCGATATGTCTTCGAGCGTTTCGCGGCCCTCTATGAGGTCGGTCATCATCACGTCCTTCACCTCGAAGCCTGCCAGATAGAGCGAGTAGGCCATCTCGCGCTCGCCGTTGGTGCCCTTCTCGCGGATGATGGCGGCCTTGGGAGCACGTGGGTCGGTGTTCTTGGCTATCTTGCGCGCATCGGGATTGAGGCCGTATTGCGACAGCTTGCCTGTGAACGACGGCTTGAACACCATCTCCACCGGTTGCTGCTTGTAGTTTTCGTAGCGTTCGCGGGCTTTGCCGCCCATGTTCTGCTTGCGGTCGAGCAGGTAGGAGGTGCGATACCACACGTCGCGCAGCTCGTCGATGTCGAACGTCAAGGTCTGTTCGTCTTTCTTTATCACCAGCTGTCGGCTGTTTGGAGTGGGATAGCCTATCTTGGCGAAGCCCACGCCCTCGCTCTCGAGGAACTTCATCAGCTCGTGCTTGTGCTTGTCTGCCACCTGGATAATCACTCCGGGGTTCTCGGCAAAGAGCGTTTTCGTGATGTCGTCGCTCACCAGGTCGTGCAGGTTGACGTTGATGCCGCCCTTGGTATTGGCGAAAGCCATCTCCAGCAGGGTCGTTATCATGCCGCCTGCGCTTATGTCGTGGCCGGCCATCACCCATCCGCGCTTCACCAGTTCCTGAACTGCGTCGAAGCACGAGGTGAAGTATTCGGTGTAGAGCTGCTGCTTGTCGGCCCAGTCAGCGTAGGGAACGTCGCTGCCCACCTTGCCGAGCGACTGTGCCAGTGCGCTGCCGCCGAGGCGTGAGGGCTGGAACGAGAAGTCGATATGGTAGAGCGAGGAGTTCTTGTCGTTGACTATCACTGGCGATACGACGTGCTTTATGTCGCTCACTTCGGCTCCGGCACTCACGATGACGGTGCCCGGAGAGATGATTTTCTCGCCGCCGGGGTACTGCTGTGTGAGCGACAGCGAGTCTTTTCCTGTGGGAACGTTCACGCCGATGGCGCAGCAGAAGTCAGACAGGGCTTTCACTGCGGTGTAGAGGCGTGCGTCTTCGCCTTTCTGCGAGCGGCAGGGCCACATCCAGTTGGCCGACAGCGAGATGCTGTTGCGTCCGTCGGCCAGCGGTGCCCATACCAGATTGGTCAGTGCTTCGGCCACTGAGAGCACGCTGCCAGCCTCCGGCGAGGCCAGTCCGGCCTGCGGAGCGTGGCCTATGGAGGTAGCTATGCCGGCCTTGCCACGGTAGTCGAGAGCCACCACTCCGCAGTCGCTGAGCGGCAGTTGCAGCTCGCCCTGACACTGCTGGCGTGCTATCTTGCCCGTCACAGAGCGGTCGACCTTGTTGGTGAGCCAGTCTTTGCAGGCCACGGCTTCGAGCTGAAGCACTCTCTTGAGCAGCTTTTCAACAGCCTCCTGCGGCGTGGCGGCATCGAGCTTTGCCAGCTCGCTGCTTGCGCTGTCGTACTTCCTCTCTACCGTTTCGTCGCGCATGATGGTCTTGGGTGAGTGTCCGAACATCTGTGCCACGTCGAGGTCAAAGGGCTTCTTGCCGTCTTTCTGGCGGAAAGAGAAGTGTGCGTCGCCTGTGGTTTCGCCCACCACGTACAGCGGAGCACGCTCGCGCTCGGCTATTTTCCTTACGTGCTCGATGTGTTTTTCGTCGATGAGCAGTCCCATTCGCTCCTGGCTCTCGTTGGCAATAATCTCCTTTGCCGACAGAGTCTTGTCGCCGATGGGCAGCGCGGCCATGTCTATCTCGCCGCCGCACTCCTCTACCAGCTCGGAAAGGCAGTTGAGGTGGCCTGCCGAGCCGTGGTCGTGAATCGAAACGACGGGGTTGTTGTCTTCTTCTACCAGTGCGCGAACGAGGTTATATGCCCTTTTCTGCATCTCGGGGTTGGCGCGCTGCACGGCGTTGAGCTCGATGCCGTTGCTGTAGCGGCCCGTGTCGACCGACGATACGGAACCTCCGCCGAGGCCGATGCGGTAGTTGTCGCCGCCCACTACAACCACCTTGTTGCCCTTCTGCGGCTCCTTCTTCAGGCAGTCGCGCTTCTTGCCGTAGCCCACGCCGCCGGCAAGCATGATAACCTTGTCGTAGGCGTATTTCTCTGGCGCGATTGGTGGTTGGTGATTGGTGTCGGGTGAGGTGGCTTCCTGATGCTCGAAGGTGAGCACCGAGCCGCATATCAGCGGCTGTCCGAACTTGTTGCCGAAGTCGCTGGCACCGTTCGATGCCTTGATAAGTATCTGTTCGGGAGTCTGGTAGAGCCATTTGCGCTCTTCCATGATGCTTTCCCAGTCGCGCTTGAGCGGTGACGGGCAGGCATCGAAGTCGTCGTCGGCAGTGAGTCGCGGATAGGCAGTCATGTAGACGGCTGTTCCGGCGATGGGCCATGAACCCGTTCCGCCGCCCATACGGTCGCGTATCTCGCCTCCCGTGCCTGTGGCGGCACCGTTGAACGGCTCCACGGTGGTCGGGAAGTTGTGGGTTTCGGCTTTCAGCGAGATAACGCTCTCTATGTCTTCTACGCGGAAGTAGTCGCTCGTACTCTGGTCTTTCGGGGCAAACTGCTCAACTATCGGACCCTGCGCAAAGGCTACATTATCCTTGTAGGCCGACAAAATCTTGCCCGGGTTCTCAGCCGTTGTCTTCTTGATCATGGCAAACAGCGAGCTCTCCATCTCCTTGCCGTCAATGATGAACTGCCCTGAGAATATCTTGTGGCGGCAGTGCTCGGAGTTGATTTGTGCGAAACCGAAGATTTCTGAGTCGGTGAGCGGACGTCCGTTTTGCTTTTCTATGTTGTGCAGATACTCTATTTCCTCAGCCGAGAGAGCCAGACCTTCCTGCTCGTTGTAGGCTTCAAGGTCGCTGACATACTGTATGGGTGCCGGCTCGATGTCGATGTGGAAGATGTTTTGGTCCAAGCCGTCATACATACGTTGCAGCATGGTGTCGTGGTCGGCATCCTGCGAGCTCACGGGGAAGTACTCTTCGATGCGCGTGATGCCCCTGAGGTTCATGTTCTGGGTTATTTCCACGGCATTGGTACTCCACGGAGTGACCATCTCGCGGCGCGGACCAACGAACCACCCCGTAAGCTCCTGGGCTTCGAGAAGGTCGGCATTGCCATACAGCCAGCTTAGTTCCTTGGTCTCTTCACTGGTGAGTTGCTGCTCGGTTTGTGTGGCAATGATGCTGCCGCTTGCTGTTTTGAAAAAGAGTATCATAATAATCCTGTTAACCTTATTATATAATAATGTGTATCTTAATATTCTGTGTTGTCCCGCTTGCATCCTTGCGACTTAGCGGTTTTTACCGCTACAAAGATAGCAGATTATATCGAAAGGAGCAAAAAAGCTCCCATTTACTTGCTGTTGGTACTGGAAATCTTTGTGCAACGGATAGTGCAGGACCTCTGCACGAAGTGTGCAATCAGCCTTTTCAGCGGGAACAAAGTGGCGAGATTTGCAAATCCCACCGAACAATGGCTTACCCCTTTTGCGCAAATATCCATAAAATAAACAAAAAAAATTCCCAAAATTTGCGAATATTGAAGAATGGTATTACATTTGAAGGCAAAAGTTTTAATCCTATGGATGCCGTAAACAATAAGAAGTAACGGAGAACTGGGAACGACTGACGAACAGCGAAGCCGCAAAGAAGATAGAACCACTTCGATAAGCGAGAGCAGAGAAAACTTGATTTCTATGCCGAGCGAAGAAGTGGTCGAACAAAGTTCAACCATTAAAGTAATAAGGAGGACAAGAGTATGATGACAAAAAATCCATTGCTCAAAGTTGTTGCAGCTGAGTATGTGAGCAACTATACCTTGCGCCTTACGTTCAGTACAGGTGAAGTGCGTTTGGTTGACTTTACTCCACTGATGCAGAAGGGCATCTGCCGTAAGTTGCAAGACCTTGACTATTTCAAGTCGTTCCGTCTCGACCCCTTCACAGTAGACTGGAACAATGAAATCGGTTTCGCTCCAAGATTTTTGTATGAAAGAGGGATTGTTGCATAATAACAACGATATTCTTATTTTGCCAGTGGAATAATATTTATTAGGCGACGAACCAGAAACAACCATAACATATACAGTACCCCCACAACCCGCAATGCCTATGAAATAGCAATGAACCGTAAGACATATTGAAATTGAAGCGTTAGCTTTATTCTTGCTTTCAGAAATTTCGCCAAAATTAAAGAAGCACACAAGAGTATTTGCCTAATGCTCACGTCAGCGTATGACGTGGGCTTTTACTCGTTTAAGTGTGCAATGGTGTTTGGCGATACCAAGGAGAGCGTAGACGAAGTTTCAGTGCACGTTTTCTTTTTCTGTCTTTACCCCAGCTTTTGACTACCTACACTTTATTAACTTAAAACCAAATCTATTATGAAAAGACTTTTATCACTTTCCGTATGCCTAATGATGGCCTTGCTGTCATTTGCCCAAGACTTCGAAGTTAAAAATGCAGATGGGAAAACCATCTATTACAACATCACCTCGTCGTCAGACTTGACAGTTGCCGTTACCTGCAAAGGAACATATGGAAGGCAATATAGCAATGAATATAGTGGTGATGTCACTATACCCGAGTCTGTTTCCTATGGAGGGAAGACATACAGCGTGACGAGCATCGGCAATTCTGCGTTCTATGAATGTAGCGGCCTGACCTCCATCACCATTCCCAACAGCGTGACGAGCATTGATTACGATGCGTTCTGGGGTACTGCATGGTACGACAATCAGCCCAACGGATTGGTCTATGCTGGTAAGGTTGCCTATAAATACAAAGGAACTATGCCCAGTAATACAAAGATTGCCTTAAAGGAGGGAACACTCGGGATTAGCGGTAAGGCGTTCTATGGCTGCAGCAGCCTGACATCCATCGAAATCCCCAACAGCGTGACGAGCATCGGCCAAAGTGCGTTCTATGAATGTAGCGGCCTGACATCAGTCACCATCCCCAACAGCGTGACGACAATTGGCTATAGAGCGTTCAGTGGTTGTAGCGGTCTGACATCAATTACCATCCCCAACAGCGTGACGAGCATCGGCACAGAAGCGTTCAGTTCTTGTAGCGGCCTGACATCCGTCACCATCCCCAACAGCGTGACGAGCATCAGCGGTTCTGCGTTCGAAGGCTGTAGCGGCCTGACATCCGTTGAAATCCCCAACAGCGTGACGAGCATCAGCGGTTCTGCGTTCTATGGCTGTAGCGGCCTGACATCCATCACCATTCCCAACAGCGTGACAAGCATCGGCGATTGGGCGTTCGATGGCTGTAGCGGCCTGACATCCATAGAAATTCCCAACAGCGTGACGAGCATCGGCGGTTCTGCGTTCGAAGGCTGTAGCGGCCTGACATCCGTTGAAATCCCCAACGGCGTGACGAGCATCAGCGGTTCTGCGTTCGAAGGCTGTAGCGGCCTGACATCCGTCACCATCCCCAACAGCGTGACGAGCATCTACAATGGTGCGTTCGAAGGCTGTAGCGGCCTGACATCCGTCACCATCCCCAACAGCGTGACGAGCATCAGCGGTTCTGCGTTCGAAGGCTGTAGCGGCCTGACATCCGTCACCATCCCCAACAGCGTGAAATTCATCGGCACAGAAGCGTTCAGTTCTTGTAGCGGTCTGACATCCGTCACTATTAACAGCAATAGCATCATATCTAAAACATATTCATCAGAATCTAATTTATCAAACATTTTTGGAAGCCAAGTTAAATCCTATATTATAGGAGACGGAGTGACGAGCATCGGCAATTATGAGTTCTATGGCTGTAGCGGCCTGACATCCGTTGAAATCCCCAATAGCGTAACGAGCATCGGCAGCTTTGCGTTCGATGGCTGTAGCGGCCTTAGCTCCGTTATACTCCCCGATAATATAATACGGCTATATAGCAATTCTTTCCCCTCTTCGACAAAGTTATATGTAAATATTGGAACTAAAACACTCTTAGAATTATGGAGTTGTGAAACCTATTCCAATATATATAATAAAGAAACAAAACAGGAGATAACTAAACCAACATTGTCGGCAAGTGCTACTCAGGCTACATTGAAAGTCTTTATCAATGAAATGCTTGATGGCTACACGTACACCTGTGATGGGAAGATAATGACTGATAATGTTGTTTTTGATGCAAAAGGTCTCATGCCTGGATATAGTACATCCTTTTCTGTAAAGATTTCATTAGACGACATTAATTATTATTCATTTAATCAGTCGTGCTCAACATATGGTCTCGACCCATCCGTCAAAGGTGTTTCTGCGAGCGCATCGTCAATAAATGCAACGAGTTCCTATAGCACAGGTGATGCGAAAATAATAAAGCATGAGTTAAGCTGTAATGGCAAAAAAGTTGAGGGAAATAAAATATCACTGAACGGTCTCAATCCAAATACATCTTATAAGGTGGTCTATACTATCACGGCGGCTTACGGTGAGAATAACGAAAAGACCGCCACTTATACAACAGAAAGCGAGATAAAGACCAGTAAGCTAACAATGACCACCGAGCAGCCGAAGGTGGTGTCCGTTGGTAACGTAATCGTTTCGGCGAAGGCCAATGTAGACGACGCAGAGACGAATGTGGGCTTCGAGTGGCGGCGCACGGACTGGACGTATGACTTCAAATCGAACACCGGCACGGCATATATGTATGAGGGCACGATGGAGGGATATATCCGCAACCTATATGCGGAGAAGTTGTGGAAGTTCCGCCCGTACTACCTTGCAGACGACGGCACATACTACTATGGCAACTGGATGGGACTCGACCCGACTAACACCTCTTACTTCGAGCCTACGGTACACACATACGCCAATATCAACGTTGAGGGCAACACGGCTCTGGTGAAGGGATATGCGCTCGGAGGCACGGACAAGATAACCGTGCAGGGCTTCAAGTACTGGAAGGCCGCCAACCTCGCACCCTCTGGCGACTTAGCGCTTGAGGCACGAAAGGCATCGCCTGCCATCCCTATCGATGCACAGACCATAGAGGCAGAAGGCCGCGTGATGGAGGCTACGCTCTCGGGCCTGGATTACGAGTGTACTTACAGCTACGTGGCTTTCGCCAAGACGGATGAGGGTACGTTCTACGGTGATATAAAGACATTCACCACCGGCCCCAACACCACCGGCATTGAGGTTTTGCGCGATGCAGACTCTGATACGAAAGCTGTTGACGACAAGGTGAAGGGCATCTATACCCTCACAGGTGTGAAACTGAGCGACGATGCTGCAGACCTGAAGACACTGAAGCGCGGCATCTACATCGTGAACGGACGGAAGGTAGCCGTGAAGTAAGCACCTCACTTGAGATAATCACCTCCCCCACGGTGGGAAAACGCACGCTCCCTGCAACGGCCCGGATTGCAGGGAGCGTGTTTGTTATGCCTGAATGTAGGACTGGGCGGAGAGTATATTCGTTAAAAAAGAATAAACAAAATAAACAAACCACGGGTTTAGCGGTCTAAACAATAACTTTGCAACATCATTTATGAACACAAAAAGCATTTTAAAGCCATGAAAACAAACACTATCGTGATAGCTTTGGTGGGAGCCGCAGTGCTCACCACCAGTTGTGCAAGCAAGAAAGAGCTGGAGAACTGCCAGCTCGAAAACCAGCAGCTCACCACCGACTACCAGCAGTCGAAGGAGCAGCTGGCTGCCTCGCAGGCCCGCGTGACCAGTCTGGAAGAGCAGCTCAACGACCAGAAACGCGCCTACGCAAAGCTTCAGAACTCGCTCGACAAGAGCCTTACCAATGCTTCGCAGAACAATGTGAGCATCGAGAAGCTCGTCGACCAGATTAACGAGTCGAACCAATATATCCGCCATCTGGTGGAGGTGAAGAGCAAGAGCGACTCGCTGAACATGGTGCTGACCAACAACCTGACGCGTTCGCTCTCGAAGGAGGAGCTCAAGGAGGTCGACGTCCAGGTGCTCAAGGGCGTGGTCTACATCTCGCTGGCCGACAATATGCTCTACAAGAGCGGCTCATACGAGATCAACGACCGTGCGCAGGAGACCCTGTCGAAGATAGCAAAGATTATAACCGACTACAAAGACTATGATGTGCTGATCGAGGGAAACACCGACAACGTGCCCATCTCGCGCGAGAACATCCGCAACAACTGGGACCTGTCGTGTCTGCGCGCCTCGAGCGTGGTGCAGGAGCTGCAGAACCGCTACGGCGTAGACCCCAAGCGACTCACTGCCGG